>Ga0105044_10011798_pt1 | contig 11885 bp, 12 predicted proteins | sample MAT01_FD_78092 | JGI IMG/M metagenome (GOLD analysis project Ga0105044, IMG submission 78092) | Freshwater microbial communities from Lake Fryxell liftoff mats and glacier meltwater in Antarctica - MAT-01 | ecosystem: Environmental > Aquatic > Freshwater > Ice > Liftoff microbial mat | place...
AGCGTGCTCGCGAGCTCGGCGTAGGCGTCGGCGGTGGGATGCTCGACGAGCACCTCGGCGCGCGCGCTGACCTCGCGCTCGGTGCCGATGCCCTTGAGGTTGACGAGGTGGCGATGGATCTCCTTCGCGCGGCCGGCACGCGACAGCGCGTTCGCGATCCGGTGCGAGGTCGCGAGGATGTCGTGATGCGCGCGCACCAGCTCGATCGTCACGCCCGCTCCTGTGGGGCACCCCGGATCGCCCGACGTGCATGCCGGCGGGGACTTCTGGAACACCCCGAGTAGCGTCGAGACTGCCACTTGACGGTCGACGACGAGCCGGACGTACTTGTCGACCAGCCACGGCAGCGGCAGCTGCAACACCGTGCCCTGGAGCAGCGCGATCGGCTGGCTGCGGATGGCATGGTTGCCGTTCTCGGCGACCGCGAGGTCATCGGCGAACAGCAGGATCTCGTCGAGCTCGCCGCGCACCTGGAGTCGCGTTGCCGGCTCGATCTCGGCGAGCAACACCAGCGTCTGCGCGGCAGGCTCGAGCGCGCCGGCCTTGGCGAACATGGTGCGAAGATCATGGATCAACCGCGCGTGCGCTCGTAGCTCGGCGCCGAGGTTTGCCGGATCTGATAGCCACAACCCGGTGAGTTGATCCAGCAGCTGCGCCGCGACGAACGGGCGATCGTCGACCACCGCATCGGTCAAGCGCTTCGCCGTCGCATCGGCGATCGTGGCGCGCAGCCGATCGCGATCGGGCCCAGCGGGCGTCGCCCACATCTGGTCGATCGCCGTCTCGCGATCGACCTCGTCGCGAAGCTCGACCGGGGCGTCGGGCCACGACGGTTTATTCCGTGGTGGTGCGCCGCACGCGCTGCTGATCCACATCGCGAGAACCAGCCAGCGCGCCATCCGAACTAACGTAGCATCCCGGAAGCGTTGTCATGTTGTATGGTGCCCGACGTGACCCCGACCGGAATTGTCGTTCAAAAGTACGGCGGCTCTTCAGTCGCCGACGCCTCGAAGATCAAGCTGGTTGCACAGCGCATCGCGCGCACCAAGGCGGCGGGCAAGAAGGTCGTCGTCGTGGTGTCGGCGATGGGCAAGACCACGAACCAGCTGATCGAGAAGGCGAAGTCGGTCAGCGCGTCGCCGTCACGGCGCGAGCTCGACATGTTGTTGACGTGCGGTGAGCGCGAGGCGATGTCGCTGCTGTCGATGGCGTGCTCGGAAGAGGGCATGGAGGCGATCTCGTTCACCGGCTCGCAGGCCGGGATCCTCACCAACGATCGCCACTCCGGTGCGCGCATCGTCGAGGTCCGGCCGTTTCGCATCGAGGACGAGCTCGATCGCGGCAAGGTCGTGATCGTCGCCGGCTTCCAGGGCGTGTCGTACAAGCGCGAGATCACCACGCTCGGTCGCGGCGGCTCGGACACCACCGCCGTCGCGCTCGCGGGCGCCCTGCGCGCCGACTACTGCGAGATTTGCTCGGATGTCGACGGCGTCTACTCCGCCGACCCTCGCATCGTCGATGCCGCGCAGCTGCTGCACTCGATCTCGCATGACGAGATGCTGGAGCTCGCCGCGCAGGGAGCGAAGGTGCTGCACGATGCGTCGGTCGAGTTCGCGCGCAAGTCGGGCATCGCCCTCTACGCACGCGCCACCAACAAGGACGGCGGCGGCACGCGGATCGATTTCACGCCCGACCGCGAGCGCCAGGTCGCCGCGGTCACCGGCCAGAACTCGCTGATCCGGATCCGGGTCTCCGGCGGCGCGGCCGTCGAGCATTGTCTCCAGATCCTCGAGGCCGCATCGATCCCGTTGACGCACCTGGACCTCGAAGGGAAAGAGCTGCGCGTGTGGTTCACGATCGCGGACGTCCCCGACTGGGGCGAGGTCCGCAAGCGGCTCGATAACCTGCTCGGCGATCAGTGCGAGCTCGGCGAGGAGGGCGCGGTCACGATCGTCGGTCACGGGATCGGTTCGAACCCCGGCGTGATCAACAAGGCACGCCAGTCGGCATTCGGCGCCGGCGTGCCGCTCAACGCGGTCAGCGTGTCGCCGTTGCGCGTGACGCTATGGTGCGATCCCCCGCATGTCGACAACCTGACGCGCGCGCTTCACAAGACGTTCGTCGAGTGACGCCCAGGCATTCTCCGCTCGCGCGCTGGTTCCCTCATCTGGGTCGGCTCGGTCGCGCGACGCGCTGGCGTCGTGGTCGTGGTCAGCGGCCGCGCGTATGGGCGCATCGCGGTGCCTCGGCGCTCGCGCCCGAGAACACGATGCGCGCGTTCGAGCTCGCTGCCGCGGCGGGCGCGGACGGGCTCGAGTTCGACGTCCGCCTCGACGGCGAAGGCAACGTGATCGTGTTTCACGACGACACGCTCGATCGCCTGATCGGCCAGCCAGGCGCGATCGGTCAGCTGTCCGCCGCCGAGCGCCGGGCCCTCCGCGTGCGCGGCGAGTCGATTCCGCTGCTCGCAGAGGTGCTCGACACGTTCGAGCTCGAGCTCGACATCGAGATCAAATCCGACCACCTCGGGCGCAGCGGCGATCTGGTCGCCGCCGTCGCGAGGCTGTTCGGCAGCTCGCGCTCGCGACTCGAGCGGATGATGGTGTCGTCGTTCGATCCGACGGTGCTGCTGCAGCTCCACCATCGCGTGCCCGACATCGCGCTCGCGTACATCTTCCACCAGGATCAGACGTGGGCCGCGCGCACTGGCTGGGTCGGGCGCGCGATCGGCGCCAGCCTCGTGCACCCGCAGAGCACGCTGTGCACCGCGGCGCGGGTCAAGGAGTGGCACACCGCGGGGATGCCGGTCAACGCGTGGACCGTCGACGATCCGGCGGAGCTCAAGCGGCTCGCCTCGATCGGCGTCGATGGCGTGTTCGCGAATGATCCGGCGGCGGCGATCGCCGTGCTCTCGACGACGTGAACAGACGCTCGGTCGAAGACGTCGGGCATGCCTGGCTCGATCGGGTGCAGCCTCGATCACGATCCCGACGTGCTACTGGTTGCGGCGCACGTCGAGCCGTAGTTGCCTGGCATCGCCGCGAGTGCCGGCGAGCGCGGTCGTGAGCGCCTGATCGCTGGGCAGCGTGACCATCGATCGCGACCAGCACGTCGCCGTTCAAGAGCCCGACACTGGCGAGGAACGTGCTCGCATTCACGCCGAAGCCCTTGAAGCCCGTCGCGCGCTGGTCGAGCCCGGATCGGCCGCTCGTGGATCGGCTACTGCGCAGGATCGACGGTGAACGCGAGCGTCAGCTGCGCGGTGCCACGCCACAGCTGCGCGGTCACTTCGTTCGCGGTGCGCAGCGAATCCCACACGGTCTGCAGCTGATCCGGCCGCGAGATCGGCTTGCCGTTGATCGCGAGCAGCACGTCGCCGACGATCAGATCGACGTCGATCAGCGGACTGGTACGATCGATCACCTGCACGAGCTCCCAGCCCACGAACCGCTCACCCTGTTTCTTGGGCGTGACCTCGAGCTGGCGCAGGAACGAACCGGGACCGGCGTCGAGCACCGCGTTGAGCCGCGAGCGCGCGATCGTGCCGGTGCGCAACCCCTTGCCCGGCGCGGCCTCGGGACGCGCGACGACCGGCTGCTCCTGCGGCTCCGGCATTCGCTGATGCTTGTCGAGCTCGACGTCATCGTAGCGCGTCGGCGCCGTCGACACCTTCGGCGCGCACGCCGCGGACCACGGAAAGAACACCATGGAGAGCAGGAGGGTCCGCATGGCGAAAACCCTGCGGCGCTTTGGCTCGCCGGGCAACATTTCGCCTTAGCCGACCAGCTTCACGATCGCGGCGAACACGTCGTCGAGCGACAGCTCGCCGTCGATGGTCTCGATCCGCTCGCCCAGTGCGAGCAGCTCTGCGTTGGTCGCCCGGTAGCCCTCGGCGACCGCCTCCTGCATGCGCATGTCCTCGAACAGCTCCTGGCTGCGCCCGGCGGCGTGCCGGCGCTGCGCGGCGACCTGCGGCCGGACCTCGAGGAAGATCGTGAGATCGGGTTTGCGCGCGCGCCCGTTGAGCATCGAGATCCAGTCGCGCTCGGCGCCGGTGCCCTGATAGGCGAGGGATGAGTGGTACCAGCGATCCGAGACCACGATCGCGCCGGCGGCGAGTTGTGGTTCGACCTCGCGCTGACAGTGATCGAGCCGGTCGGCGGCGAACAACAGGCCGAACGTGCTCTGCGAGATCGACTGGTCGGGGACCACGTGACCGCCGGTCAGCATCTCGCGGATCAGCTTGCCGATCGGGCCATCGCTCGGCTCGCGCGTCGCGTGTGCGGTGCGCCCGGCCGCGCGCAGATGCTCGACCAGCCGCTTCACCTGCGTGGTGGTGCCGGCCCCGTCGAGGCCTTCGAGAACGATCAGCGTCATGAGAAGCGGGTTCAGGCGCGACGACGAAGCATCGCGGCACCGAACAATAACACCGCGAGCCCCCCGGCACCGATCGCCGCGTACAGCATCCAGGCCGCGCGCGATGGCGGGGTCAGCTTCTCGGCCGCGCTCTTTGCAGGTGCGTATTCAGGATCGAGCGCCACCGCGCGCCGGATCTCGGGCCCGCCGTCCTTGCCCTGCGACTCGAGCGCCTTGCCGAGCGTGTAGTGCTGCGCCGCGAGCGAGGGCTTCTTCGGATCGAGGCCGTACGCCTTCGAGTACGCGGCCGACGCATCGGCCCACTTCGAGGCGCCCTCGAGCTGCTTCGCATGCGCGATGTAGACCTTCGCCATCTCGACGCGCTCGGCGCGATCGGGATTGGTCGCGACCAGCTGATCGAGCAGCGTGGCCGCACCCGCGAGGTCGCCCTTGTCGGACTTCGCCTTCGCGTTGTCCCACTGCTTGCCCTCGCGCTTCTTGCGCTCGCCGTCGTAGAACGCGAACAGCCGCCTGGTGACGTCCTCGAGATCGATCGGGACGGCCTTCACCGTCTTCTGCGAGTCATCGATCGAGGCCTCGTCGAGGGGGTAGTCCTCGTGCAGCAGCTCGTTCGCCGCCTTGCGCAGCTCGTTATCCGCGAGCTCGCGGTAGGTCAGCCACAGCGGCTTCGCGAACCTGGTCTTCTTGCCACCCGGCAGATTGAGGTGCTGGCGTGGTGCCGGCGGGGGAGGTGCGCCGGTGATGTACTCCATCCACGCGCGACGCGCGGCTTCACGCACGAGCTGCGAGCCGGCATCGACCGTCGCCCACACCGCATGGACGGCCTCGCGGTGATGCGTCTCGCGGAACACGTCGAGGATCGCGACCTGGAGCTGCTCGTCACCGGTGGCGGCACCGAGGGCCTTCGCCGCATCCTGGCGATCGAGACGCTCGAGCTGCCACGTGCCGTAACGCTTGCGATCCTGATCGCGGCTCCACGATTCGCGGGTCAGCGCCGGGATCGAGTACGGCTCCATCTTGCGGAGATAGCGGCCGCACTCGTCGCGATAGACCATCGAGGTCTCGGCGAACGCGGCGTGGAAGATGTACTGCGCCCCGCGGACGTCCTTGCTCGCGGCGAGCGCGCGGATCACGGCGACGTCGGCGATCACCTCGCCCGCGGCCGCAGCCTGCGATTTATCCAGCAGCGCCTTCAGCCAATCGACGTCGTCGTCGGCCTGGAGCTCCTTGTTCGACGGACGCGACCACGGCACGGTGAACTTGCCGGTCTTGTCGGGCACCGCGGCCTTGATGCCGACCAGCACCTTCTTCCGATCGGCGACGTCATGTTTGTGCTCGCGGACGAGCCATTCACCGACGGTCTCGACCGCCTCGGGCGTCAGCTTGATCAGCTCCGCGATCGCCTTCTCGCGCGCGGTGCTGTCGGGACCGGCGACGATCGCCTCGAGGACCGCGGTGACCTTGACGTCGCTCGGGCCGGCTTTCCGAGGTGCCGGCGGCGGAGGCGTGGGCTTCTCCGGCTTGGCTTTGTCCTTGTCACGATCGCGGCGGCGATCGCGGCGCGACGGGGTGGACCTGTCGTCCTTCTTGTCGTCTGCGAAGACCTCGATGGGCATCAGCAGCCCGGCTACGAACAGGAACAGCGCCACGCGCAACATCGGAGAGCAGACTTCTAGCGCGCTGCGCGTCCCAGGCATAGCGCCTGAACGCCGTCGTGCGCGTGACGATTCCCTCAGTGCAAGCGCTCCGGTGCGATGCGCTCGCCAGCATCGACGAACTCGAGGAAGCGCATGCCGATCGCCCGCGTCGAGGTGGCCGTCTCGCCGATCGTCCCGAAGTTCAGGTAGTGGTGGTGCTTGACCTCGGCGCGGACGACGATCTCGTCCATTAGGTCGTCGCCACGTGGATTCTGGAAGTGGACGGTGACCACGGTGCCGAGTGGCGGCGCGTAGCTCATCTCGACAAGAATCCCGCCGGTCGAGACGTTGCGGGCGATCGCTGCCGCGTCGCCGTAGAGCTCGCTGCCGATCATCACGAGGAACGCCTTATCGAAGCGGGTATGGACCCGCTTCTCGATGGGCAAGGCCGCCGGGATCGGACTGCGTCGGGGTTGGTCGTCGAGGACACCGGAGAGGTCGAGGCGGCGCTTCACTCGATAATGATCAGAGGACGCGTACCATGAAGTCAAAAATCTCACCTTGTCCTACATTGAACTACCACTGGGCCCGGAAGTGACTGGCCCGCCGTAGCGCCGTTCGCTAGTCTCAGTGGTTCGTGCGTCTCCCCTTGTCGTCGGCCTTGTTGGTTGTTCTGTTCCCGCTCGTCGCGTCCGCCGACGAATCGAGTAACCCAGCGTTCCTCGGGGTGTCGATGCATGACGTCGGGCAGCGACCCAACGGCGCAGCCGGCCCATGCATGATCGAGACGGTCACGCGGGACACCGGCGCGGCCTCCGCCGGGCTTCGCCAGAACGACATCATCCTCGCCCTCGACACGACGGAGATCGTGAACTGCGACGGTCTGGTCAAGGAGATCCAGGCGCGCGAGGCCGGGCAGGCGATCAAGATCAAGATCGATCGCGGCGGCGCCGCACAGACCCTCGAGACGACGCTGCCATCGCGCGCGGACGTGCTCCGCAAGCGACACGTCGGGATGCAGATTCCGCTCAAGATGGTGACCCGGGTCGACGACATGAACGTCACCAGCCTCGCGGCAGCCGGCAAGACCACGATCGTCGGCTGGTTCGATCAGGACCGCTGCTCCACGTGCGCGTCGGCGTTCTCGAAGATCCAGGACTGGACGAAGACCAAGAAGGGCGCGGGGATCTCGGTGGTTGGCGTGACGGCCTCGAACTACAAGTCGATACCGGAGACGCTCGCCGACCTCAAGAAGGCACAGCGCAACTACGACGTCCCGCTGCTGCTCGCGGACAACGACACCTTTCAGGAGCTCTCGATCACCGACATCAAGCGCATCCACTTCATGGTGGTCGATTGCCGCGGCATCATCACGTACGTGACGCCGCTCAAGCCCGATGCCGACGATCGTGGGGCGGTCCTCGACGAGCTGTACTCCGCGACCGAGCAGGCCGCGCGCCGCATGAAGTAGCGTACCCGGGTGATCCGTACGGTCCTCGGCAAGCGTCCCGTGATCGGGGCAGATGTGTTCCTGGCCGAAACCTGCGCGGTGATCGGCGATGTCGAGATCGGCGACGCCGCCTCGATCTGGTACGGCGCGGTGATCCGCGGCGACGTGATGCCGATCCGGATCGGCGCGCGTACGAATATCCAGGACACCGCGGTCATCCACGTGACCTCCGGCCGGTACGGCACCACGATCGGCACCGACTGCACGATCGGACACGCCGCGATCATCCACGCATGCACCGTCGAGGATCTCTGCCTCGTTGGCATGGGCGCGACGTTGCTCGACGGCTGCGTGATCGGTCGCGGGAGTTTTGTCGGTGCAGGTGCGCTCGTCACGCCGGGGACGGTTATCCCACCGGGTAGCCTGGTCCTCGGATCACCCGCGAAGGTGAAGCGTCAGGTAACCGACGCAGAGCGGGAGCAGATCGTGGACGGCGCCGCTCACTACGTCGAGCTGGCCCGGGACTACCTTGCGAGCGAGGAGCGATCCTCGGTACGGTAGTCGTTGGTCGGTGAATGAAGAGGCGCGGTGAGTGCGCCGTCTCGACCACAGCGCATGGATCGCGAATCTGGAGCCCGCACTGGTCACGCACGCGTTCACGCGATGCGCGTGCTCGCGATCACCGTGCTGTTGATCGCGAACGTCGCGCGCTCCGACAAGATCGACGATCTGAACAACGATCTCGACAACGACTCCGATCGCGTGCGGCTCACCGCGGTGCTCGCACTGACCAACCAGCAGTCGCCGCGCTCGATCCCTGGCCTCGTCAAGCGGATGCTCGACACCGGCGAGAAGAAGAACATCCGCGGGCTCGCGGCGAATGCGCTCGGCGAGATCGTCTCGAAGGGCAGCCCGAACGCGGCACAGCGAAAGACCGCGATCGACGCGCTGACCAAGGCCAAGGCTGATCCGGAACCGTTCGTGTCCGCGAAGGCCGAGTCCGCGCTGAACGTCGCGGGCAGTGGTGGTGGTGGATCGACGACAGCGCCTCCACCGAGTGGCGGGTATGCCGGGGTCTACGTCAACGTGGGTCCGATGTCGGCCAGGACCAATTCCCCGGCCGACCCCACCTATAGAACTGCGATGGAGAAGGCCGCGAAGACGAAGCTGTCCTCACTGCAACCGAGCTGGCCTCAGACCTGGACGGGTGGGGTGCCGACGCTGGCCCAGCTCCAGCAGAAAAAATTCGCGGGCTTCTATATCGACGGCACGTTGGTCGCAGTGACGGTGAACAAATCTGGGAACAGCGCGACGGTCACGTGTAAAGTCAACCTGTTGCTGGCGGAGTTCCCCAGCAAGAACATCATCGCGACGGGCAACGGAGAGGCGAACGTCCAGGGCGGCGGGTCGGCGAGAGAGATCGAGCTGGGGACTTCGGACTGTGTGCAGGCGGTGATCGAAGGCTTGATCACCAAACGAATTGTTCCGACGATCAAGACCAAGATCTGAGATGGCGAACGACCGCGGATACAAACGGAGCTGGAAGAACCTCTTGATCAACAAGAGGTATCAGCTGCGCTTCACGCTGTTCATGGTCGGCCTGTCGACGCTGCTGATGACCGGCCTCGGCATCTGGATCATGATCGTCGCGACCGAGACGACGAAGGTCTCGATCACGAGCGAGCGCGGCAAGCGGTGCTCGAAGATTCCCGCGATCCAACCCCCGTACGAGGAGCAGCCCGCGCCCACGCCGACGACGCCGCCCGAGCCGACCCAGCCGACCCCGGGAGCTGGGAGTGGCAGCGTGGCACCGGACGACCCCGAGGAGCCGCGCAAGCGCCCGAAGATCAACGTCACCCTCGACGAGATGGAGATGACGAAGCCGATCATCGTCGTGCCGGACGTGCCAGGCCGTGGCGACATCTACACGCTCAGCGACAAGGGAAGGGAGCTCAACAAGAAGAGCTTCGGCTGGCTCGTCGTCGATCACTGGAAGTGCGAGCTCGAGATCGTCTCCAACGTGAAGCGGCTCGAGTTCGGCCACACGCGGATCCTGCTCGTGCTGATCGCCGCCGGCATCCTGCTGGTGTTCGGACTCGCGATCTACGGCATCAAGATGACCCACAAGGTCGCCGGTCCGCTGTTCAAGGTGCAGCTCTACCTCGCCAAGATGCGCGATGGCCGGTTCGACAAGGTCTACGATCTGCGCAAGGGCGATCAGCTCGTCGAGTTCTACGGTCACTTCAAGCAGGCGCACGCCGGCGTGGTGGCGCTCGAGACCAGCGACATCGATCGCCTGAAGAAGACGATCGCCGCGGCGGAGGTCGCCGGTGCCGGTGACCATCCCTCGGTGGTCGAGCTCCGCGCGATGCTCGCGAAGAAGGAGAAGGCCGTTGAGTGATCCAACGGCGGCGGGCCCCACCCCGTACGATGGCACCCCGGGCCGAGGACCCGGAGCGAGCCAGCGCCACAAGCGCAAGCTCTCGAACTACCTGCTCGATAAGAAGCTGCAGCTTCGCTACATCCTCGTCGTCACGCTGCTGTCGGGCGTGATCGCGGGCTCGCTCGGCTACATGATCTACGACCAGCGTCACAAGTCGACGCAGTCGATCGACCGCGATCTCCAGGAGCTCGTCCAGGACGCCGCCGACATCAAGAGCATCACCGGCGACTACGAGACCGAGGATCGCGTCCTGGTCTACAAGATGATCGGCGCGGGCGTCGGCCTGGTCGTCATCCTCTCGCTGTACCTCGTGATCATGACCCACAAGGTCGCGGGACCGCTGTTCAAGACCTCGATCTACTTCGATCGAATGGCGCAGGGCAGGCTCTCGGTGGTCACGCCGCTGAGACGCGGCGACATGCTCCAGGACTTCTTCGAGAAGTTCAAAGACATGCACGACGCGGTGAGACAGCGCACGGTCGAGGACATCGATGCGATGGAGAAGGCGCTCGCAGCGCTCCGTGAATCGCGGAATCAGGGCGACTATCGCGGGGACGCGCACACCGCGTTCGCCGAGGAGCTCGAGCAGCTCGAGCAGCATCTCGAGCAGCGCAAGAAGCAGCTAACCTGATGGCTTCGGCGGATCGTCCTCGAGCTTGGTGACGTACTCCTTGCCGCGCTCGTAGTCAGCGCGGTACTCGCGCTTCGCCACAGCGAGGTCGACCTTCGCGAGGCTGCCGGCCATCTCGAGGTGACGTTTCGCGACCCGGCCGACCGCGTACGTCGACGCGCCCGACATGATCGACATCGACGCACCGCCGAGCAGCGAGCCGATGCCGGGAATCGCCTTGACCGCGCTCGCGCCGATCCGCGCGAACATGCCGCCGGTGAGCGCGGTGACAAAGTTCTCGAGCACTGGCTCGGGGAGCTCGGAGTTGTAGAGCTTCGTGAGGTCGCGCAGCAGGTTGACCTGGACGGCGGTGACGGCCGCGATGTCGGCGAGCGGGATCGGGATCAACCCCGCGCCCGAGGACCACACCACGTGCCGGCGGATCAGGGCGTCGGCGCGCTCGCGTCGCTTGATCTCGTCGACACCCGTGGTCGTCGCGAGGTCGGTGCTCGGGCCCGCTTCGAAGAAGCCCCGGATCGCGCTCTCGACCATCGGCATCGGCGCGAAGTCCGGCTTCCGGTCGATCGTGACGACGACGAGCTTGCCCGAGAACTCGTAGCGACCCTCGATGCCGTTGCCGGAGAACTTGCCGGCGACGTGATCGCCCTCGAACACCGCGCCGAACTTCTGGGCGGTGGTCTTGGCCTTGTCGACGACCGCCTTCGGATCGCCGGTGACCGCAACCTCGATGACGTGGCCCATCCTCAAGGAAGTAGCACGCGCTACGAGAACAGCCTGGTCATCCACTTCACCACCTTGGTCACCTTGGGCCCATAGGGTGGATACACCGACTTCAGCACGTCGATGCGACCCTGCTGGAGCACCGCGCGCTCGTGCGAGAACGCCTTGAAGCCGTAGCTGCCGTGATAACTGCCGCTGCCGCTCTGACCGACGCCGCCGAACGGCAGGTTCGAGTTCGCGAAGTGGATGACGGCGTTGTTGATGCAGGTGCCGCCGGCGGTGGTGTGATCGACGATGGTGTCGATCGCGTGCTGATCCTCGGCGAACACGTAGAGCGCGAGCGGCTTGTCGCGCGCGGTGATGTACGGCGGGACCTCGGAGAGGTGCTTGTACGTGAGCACCGGCAGGATCGGGCCGAAGATCTCCTCGGACATCACGCCGCCGTCGCCGAACACGTTGGTCAGCACCGTCGGTGCGATGTAGCGCTCGGTCGCATCGGAGGTGCCACCGATCGCGACGTGCGCGCCCTGGGCGACCGAATCGTCGAGCAGCTTCTTCAATCGATCGAAGTTGCGGCCGTTGATCACGCGACACAGATCCGGCGAGGCGCGGCGGGCCTCCTCGGTG
>Ga0105044_10011799_pt1 | contig 11885 bp, 12 predicted proteins | sample MAT01_FD_78092 | JGI IMG/M metagenome (GOLD analysis project Ga0105044, IMG submission 78092) | Freshwater microbial communities from Lake Fryxell liftoff mats and glacier meltwater in Antarctica - MAT-01 | ecosystem: Environmental > Aquatic > Freshwater > Ice > Liftoff microbial mat | place...
CGGATACAGGACCCCGGCCGCGACCGGAATGCCGAGTGCGTTGTAGAGAAAGGCAAACAGCAGGTTCTCGCGGATATTCCACATCGTCGCGCGACTGAGACGGATCGCCTTGGCAATGCCAAGCAGGTCGCCGCTGACGAGTGTGATTCCCGCACTTTGCATCGCCACGTCGGTGCCTGTGCCCATCGCAATGCCGACATCCGCTTCACTGAGCGCGGGCGCGTCGTTGATGCCATCACCAGCCATCGCGACATGTTTTCCTGCCGCCCGCAACTTCTTGACATACGCAACTTTTCCGGCGGGTTCGATCTCCGCCTCGACCGTATCAATCCCCAGTTCCCTAGCCACTGCAGCAGCCGTACGGCGGTTGTCACCTGTCAGCATGACGAGCTTGAGGCCGAGCTGATGGAGGTGATGAATCGCTTCAGCGGTCGTCGCTTTGATGGGATCGGCGACGGCAAGGATTCCCGCAGGTTTGCCGTCTATGGCGACGAACATGGCGGTCTTGCCGTCTTCCTGAAGTTTTACGGCCGACGCCTCCAGCGGCTCCAGTCCAGCGATCTTTTCGTTGCGGAGGAAATCCGGTTTGCCAACCATGATCGTTCGGCCATCGACGATGCCAGCAACGCCTCCAGCCGTCACCGAACGAAAGTCTTTCATGTCGGCCAGAGCAATTTCTTTTTCCTTCGCTCCCCGCACAATCGCCGCCGCCAGCGGATGTTCACTGTTCTGCTCCAACGAAGCCACCAGTCGCAGGAAATCTGCCGCGTCAAATCCGGCGAGAGGCAAGACATCCATGAGCCTCGGCTTGCCCTCAGTCAGCGTGCCTGTCTTATCCACGATGAGCGTGTCAACCTTCTCCAGCCGTTCGAGTGCCTCGGCGTTTTTCACGAGCACGCCTTCCTGGGCGCCGCGCCCAACGCCGACCATGATCGACATGGGTGTTGCCAGGCCGAGTGCGCAGGGGCAGGCGATGATCAGGACCGCCACGGCGTTGACGACTGCATGGGCCAGCTTCGGCTCCGGTCCAAGCCACATCCAGGCAACGAATGTGAGTACCGACACGGCCAGCACCACCGGCACGAAGATTCCGGCGACAGTGTCGGCGAGTCCCTGAATGGGAGCCCGGCTACGCTGTGCTTCCGCCACCATGTTCACGATCTGTCCGAGCAACGTGTCGCTGCCAACGCGCTCCGCACGCATCACAAAACTTCCAGTGCCATTGACCGTGCCGCCAGTGACTTGATCGCCGACGGTCTTTTCCACCGGAAGCGGTTCGCCGGTGATCATGGACTCTTCCACACTGGAGTGACCTTCAACGACCGCTCCATCGACGGGTACCTTGTCACCGGGCACGACACGCAGGCGATCGCCAACTTTCACCTCATCGAGCGAAACCTCCTGATCGCCGCCATCAACAACCCTTCTCGCAGTCGGCGGTGCCAGGTTCAGTAATGCTTTAATCGCGCTGCCCGTGCGACTGCGGGCTCGCAGTTCCAGGACCTGTCCGAGCAGCACGAGTACAACGACCATCGCTGCAGCTTCAAAATAGATGCCGACTCTCCCTCCGTGATGCATTGTGTCCGGGAACAGGCCCGGCAAGAGCATCGCCACGGCGCTAAAGACAAAGGCCGCGCCGACGCCGATGGCGATCAGCGTGAACATGTTCAAATGCCGTGTTGCGACAGAGCGCCAGCCGCGTTTGAAAAACGGCCAGCCCGCCCAGCAGACTACAGGCACGGTCAATACAAACTGGATCCACCGCGAAACATCGCCTCTGACCCACGACTGTTCGCCCAGCCCTGGAATCATGTGCGCCATTGCCAGGAAGAAGACGGGTAGCGTCAACGCAGCACCAATCCGAAAACGCGCCGTCATGTCCCGAAGTTCGATGTTCTCTTCGTCGTCTGCAGCCGCACTCACCGACTTCAGTTCCAGCGCCATGCCGCATTTGGGGCAATCACCAGGATGATCCTGCTGCACCTCCGGGTGCATCGGACATGTGTAGATGGTTTTCCCTTCCGCTGGCTTGACCCATGCCAGATTGCGTTCCAGCGCCATCCCGCATTTTGGGCATTCACCGGGCTGATTCGATTCGACGCCAGGACACATCGGACAAAAGTATTTGGCGGCAGCCGAAGGCTTCACCGCTGCATCATCGTGAACAGGAGTTGCGTGGTCGTGGTGCGCCCCCTTGTGTGAATCGTCAACGACGTTTTCCCCACAACAATCGGCTTCCGCTTGTGAGGGCGGGGTTTGGCTCAGAAATGTTTTGCGGCAATGTTCACTGCAAAAATAGAACGTCTGTCCGTCCCGCTCGGCATGGATCGCCTTTGTTGGATCCACTGTCATTCCGCAGACAGGGTCTTTAGTCACAGATGTTGCTTCTGTCATGATCATATTTCCCTTGAGATCAAAGTTCCTGTGCCTGCCTCAGGCTCAGTTAAAGAGGACGATGAACGAAGACGGCGGAATTGCCATTCCTTGACCATGCAATAGATGCACGGCGCGACCAGGAACGTGATGAGTTGCACGCCCATGCCACCGACGCTGGGGATGGCCATCGGTTGCATAACATCCGAGCCGCGGCCAGAGCGCGAAACCGTTCGGCATAGACGACGCAGAAGGTCATTGTGCGAGCCTGATCCTGGCCGTTGGCCATCACCGTCCTGGTGTAGGCCATGTTCCGCCGGTCTGCGAGCGCCGTGGACTCTGGCAATACGAGTTCCGCATCTTTCTCGACCGGCAAGCTCTCACCTGTGAGCGCGGCTTCCTCGACTCGCATCGCAAACGCTGTCAGCAACCGCAGGTCTGCAGGGACATTGTCCCCCGCTTCGATTTCAATGAGATCTCCCGGTACGAGTTCGCGTGCCGCGATCGAGGCGAGCTTTTCATCGCGAACGACTTTGGCCTTTGGTGCTGCCAGACTCTGCAACGCCGCGAGTGACTTTTCAGCTTTTCCTTCCTGGTAGAACCCCAACAAGGCATTGAGCAGCACGATCGTTACGATGGCTGCCGTGTCGGTCCACTCGCCCATGGCACCCGATATGAACGCCGCCGCAATCAGAATCCACACCACGACGTCACTGAATTGAGCGAGAAACTTCTTCCACGCTGGCTCCGGTGCGACGGTGGCGAGTTCGTTCCAACCGAACTGCTCACGGGCTGCAGTTACCTGTGACGCTGTCAGTCCGGTCTGCTCGCTGCTCGACAACGATTGCAGGACTGACTCTTTTTCCTGAGCATGAGATGACTTCACGGCGTTATCCACAGCAGTCTCCCGTCTTCTGAACCGGCTTAACGCCGCTGGGTGTGGCCAGAAACTTTTGCCGACAGTGGTCGCAGCAAAAGTAGAAGGTCTTGCGACCGCGCATCAGCCGATCAGACATCGTTTCGTCTCCTCATAGCCAGCCATTGGTAAATCCCGCGCGACGTAACCCCGTGACGAGGTAGGGGCAACGCCGCGTCAATTGCCAGAGCAAGCCCGAGCGGAAGTTCTCACACGCCAACACGACCGGTCCCAGGTTGATCCCGAAGTGGTACGCCGAGGCCCAGCCGGATTCACCCTCCGCCTTCTGTGGAAAGGTCAGATTGAAGCTACACTTCAAGCAATACTTGCCCGTAATCTCTGGGTAGACCTCTTTGAAATGTCGAATTGTTGGCAGCACGATCTCCGGGGCAAAGGGCAGCGAGGCGACCACGGCCCACGGGGCAACGGTCCCGTCGTCCGGGCCATCCGGCACACCGCGGGCCACGTAACTAAAAAAGCGGCGCTTGACTTCATCGACCTGCCGCACTGTCCGGCCGGGTCCATCGCTCGCCGTCAGCCCCCAGAAATATTGGCCGTAGCCGACGAAGGCATGCGGGTTATGAATCGCGTACTGCTGCTGTACGTGGGTCGCGCGCCGGCTGTTTTCGAAGTAGTCGCTGCCCTTGCCGCGCATGAAGGCATCCTGGATCCCCCGAAAGTCGATCCACAGGTGCGAGTATTGATGGATGAAGAGCGAGCCGCCATACAGGAACTCGTGGCCGTAGAGTTCCCGCCACTGGTAGGTGGAGGCCCAAGCCTCATAACTGTCCGCTGGCAGTGGGTACGTGGGCGAACCCAAGCCCAGTGCGTATAGAAGTAGCGCCTCGTCGTAGCCTTTCCAGCGGTACTTCAAAAAGCCGCTTTCAGGCTTCCACCCGTGGGTGACCGTCGCTCTCCTGTTTTGTGCCCACTGCCAATCGGCTCGCCGGTAGAGCGCATCGGCCAACGTACGGATCTCCAGCTCAGCCTCATCATCCTGATCAAAATAGCTGGCGGCGGTGAGCATGCCGGCCAGCAGAAAAGCCGAATCGATTGTGGAAAGCTCACACCGCCCGGCCCGCCGACCGGTCTGCATGTCGAGAAAGTGGTAGTAGAAACCCTTGTAGCCCGTTGCATCCGGGTCCGTCCCCTGGAGACTCGTCCAGAAGAACCGTAACACCGCCAGTGTTCGCTCGATCGCTTCCGTACGCGTCATCCACGCGCGCTCGACGCCAACCGGATAAGCTGCCAGTGCAAATCCAACGGCGGCGATGCTGGCGGGCGCATCTCGTTGAGTCTTGTCCGCTACCAAGCCGTTCACCGGATTAGTCTGGTGCAGGAAGTATCCGAAGGCATCCCGCTGTAGCGAGTCCAACATCTCTTCACTGCCGGCTGGCTGATTCGGGGCATTCGCCCGGTGTCTGGACGCGATTTGGTTCACCCCAGTTTCAGCGGCTTCTTCCGGAGGGGATTGTCTCTGGCGTTTGTCATCCACAGCAGGATCCAGACTTGCCTTCCGGCCTGGCACCGGCGGGCGTGGCGAGAAACTTTTTCCGACGGTGTTCGCCGCAGAAGTAGAACGTCTTTCCATCGCGCTCGGCGTGGATCGCAATGGCTTCGTCCACGGTCATTCCACAGATGGGGTCTTTGGTCACGGATTTCGATTCTTTCATGGTCATATTTCGTTCCTTGTTGTTGTGGTCACTGTCATTTGATTCCGGCGTTCATGTTGTTTTGGGTTCATTCAAAACTTCATGTTTTGGACCGTGGGCTCGCCATCGCCGATGAGGTTGCTGGACAACGTCGAAGCGGTCTGGTGTACCGAGATCGTTGCGCCGGGGTCCCAGTTGTTTGTGCCGATTCTGCTGCTCATAATGTTGTCCCTTTCGCCGCGACCGAGGCTGGCACCGGTGCCGGATTAAACGACTCATTGGCCTCAGAATTCCACAGCGCGATTGCCGGTTCGTCGGGGCAGTCGTGCGCGTAGGAGAGAATACTGATCGAAGCGGTGTTGAGCAGGAGACGCTCCGACTGCTCGACGGACAGGCCGATCCATCGGGCGGCGAGGACGCGGCAGAGATGCCCATGAGAGAAGATCGCCACATTTCCATCGAGGGTGCGGAGATGAGCAATCAGGAGATCGACGCGCTCGGAAATCTGAGCAGGCGATTCTCCATTTGGAGCGCCGTCGCGGAAAAGGTTCCACTCCGGTTGTGCCTCGCGAATTTCCGCGGGTGTGCGGCCCTCGTAGTCTCCGTTATCCCATTCGGTAAGGTTAGGTTCGATTTCAGGCGCGGGTTTCAACGCCGCGAGCAGACAGGTTTGTCGAGCACGTTGTAGCGGACTCATTAGCACATGGGCGAATGGAACGTGCTGAAGACGCTTCCCGACCTCTCGCGCCACGGTCTCGCCGTGCGCGGTCAACGGAATGTCCGAGTGCCCGGAATATTGGCCGGAGAGCGACCATTCCGTCTCGCCATGGCGGATGAGATAGAGCTTGAGAGACGTGCTGTGGCCGGATGCCTTGTCGCCAGGACCCTGTTCGGCAGGCACCGTTGTATCCAGCGCGTTGTCCGAAGTGCTGATGGGTTTCAGCAAAGGCTGGTTCTCGAGATCCATCACTTTCTCCAGGCGTCGCCGTGGTCGGCAGCGATGCCCACGACTTTCGTCGCCTTCAGCAGACAACAAGGTTGAAGAGATGAAGAGCTAGTCATTCGAGGTCCCTTTCCATTGCGGCCGTGTATTCCCCGCGCCGTGCCGCCTGGTTGCATTGGGCGCGATGCAGCAGTGCCGCCTGAGCCGCCGCCACATTGGCTTCATGCCCGCGCCAGATTTCCAAAGCCGGTTGCTGGATAGCCCGCGCAAATGAAAACGCCAGCCCCCAGGGCAGTCGCGACTTGAATCGCACATTCATGGCGTTCAAACGGGAGGAGGCCAGTTCAGCGGATTGGCCGCCCGACAGGAAAGCAATCCCCGGAACAGCGGCGGGGATGGTTCGCAAGAGACTCTGGACCGTGGCGTCGGCCACTTCGTCCACCGATGCCTGCTGCGGGGAGGTCAGTCCCGGCAGCACCATGTTCGGTTTTAGGATCATTCCTTCCAGCATCACGCGCTGGCAATTCAGTTGGATGAAAACGTTTCGCAGCGCTTCCTCGGTGATTTTGAGACACCGCTCCAAAGTATGATCGCCGTCCATGAGAACTTCTGGTTCAACGACGGGAACCAGACCGGCCTCCTGGCACAACGCTGCGTAGCGGGCCAGCGCGTGCGCGTTAGCTTCGAGGCCGCTGCGGCTGGGAAGACCATCGCCCACGACTACTACTGCGCGCCATTTGGCGAATCGCGCGCCCATTTGAAAATACTCTTTCAAGCGGTCACGCAATCCATCCAGGCCTTCCGTAATTCTCTCACCGGGATGGCCGGCCATTTCCTTCGCGCCGGTGTCCACCTTGATGCCGGGAATGATTCCCGCGTCACTGAGTACTTTGAGAAATGGCGCACCATCCTTTTTCTGCTGGCGAATCGTCTCGTCGTAGAGGATCGCGCCGCTGATGGAATCGCCAAGACCGGGTGTCGTGATGATCAATTCGCGATAGGCGCGCCGGACCTCCTCGGTCTGAGGAATCCCCAACCTGGCGAATCGCTCGTTGCAGGTAGGATTGCTTTCGTCCATCGCCAGCAAGCCTTTGTCATCCGCGACTAAAGCATTGGCAGTTTCGATCAGCTCTTGCGCATTCATCTCTAAGACCTGTGCATTGGTGTCAAATCATCATTCGATGTTGCCGTCGGTATTCATTTGAATCTGCATGTTGTTCTCCATTGTGAGTTTGGATAATTCAATTGTGAGCGTGGGTGATTCAATATCGGTAGATGGCTGCCAGTCCCGTCGGGCTCGGCATCTGATCGGCCGACATGACCAGAACCTTGCCGCCCATCTTTTCCACCAGTTCGCCAAGATCGTCGAGCAGGTCATCGACATTCGGGTTGCTGAGATCAGCAACTTCTACCTGACCAGTCGAAAAGTCGAGCCTGCCGGCAATCTGACGGTCGGCCTCGATCAGTAACGTTGCGACTCGCCCTTCGGCGGCCGCCTGAGCAACCAGCGACACGTCGTCATTGCCATGCCCCTTGGATCGGGCTTCTTCGAACTCTTCGGTCAGCTTAGTCAGCCGCGCCTGATACTGCGGTTCGACGACTTTCCAGGCGCGTTCGCGAAGTTCATTAATGGGCAGGACGTCGGGATTGATCGGCAACCCCTCCGCCATCAAAAATGGGTTATGGCTGATTTGGTGGAAAAGATCATGATGTTCCGGCAACGCCGCCAGAATCAGCGGCAGGCCCGATGGTCGGGAATGGTGTTCGAGCACCGCGCGATCGACGGCGCGAAAGAACTTTTCAGTATCGCCGTCCATTTCGTCCTTTCTCCCGCCGTGACCGTGGTGCATGGACGCGCTGGCGCCACCGAAACGCCCCTGGGAGGTGATCGCTGAAACGGGTTCCGTCAGTTCATCGCCCAGTGCCTCGCTGATTGTCTGCGGGACGCCCGAAGCCAGTTCGATTTCATCGAGCGTTTCACGGTCTCCTTCGAACAGCTGAACCTTCTGAAGGCTCAATCCCAGAACCTGGTAATGAGCGACCGATTGCAGAAAGCGTTTCAGCGGCTTGAGGTGAAAGCTGTCGGCGACGATGGCCAATTCGGCGACCGGCCGCTGCAGCCGGAACACTCGAAACAGCCCCGGCCCGCCCAGCACGGCCAAAGATTGCGTGGTGAGCAAATTAATCTGTGTCATTTTATGCCTCGTGTGTGAGTCGGATGAAAAATTGAAAAGTCGCACTTCACGACATTTGAACGCTTTTGAGTTCCTGAGACCGTGATGCGATGCAATGCATGAGACCGGACCAGGATTTGACGAACGCTGCGGCCCCTTCCTCCTGCAGTCGTGCGGCCAGGACGTCGATGTCAATTCCGGCTCTGGAGAATTCTGTCAGCATCTGGTCGCAGCCACGCTCGTGTATGGGCAACGACTCACCGAGTTCTCCATGATCAGCGAATGCGTTCAATGTGGCTTCGGGCATCGTGTTGATGGTGCTCGGGGAGGCCAGAGCGGACACGTAGAGCGTGTCGGCGGCTTGAGGGTCCTTGGTCCCGGTACTGGCCTGCTCATGGAGTTTTTTGGCCGCGTCGATCGTGCGGGCCGCGTAGTGTGCCAGCTCCGGCGAAACTGGAGACACCCACCCGTCCACTCCGTTGCTTTGGTCGTGGATCGGTCGAAACAAATCGGCCGCCTGCCTCAGGTCTTCCAACGCCAACTCAAAGAAGACAGTCTCTCGCGACTTGCCTTCCTGAACCTTTTGACGAATGGCATCGTCGTAATCAGTACTGTTCCTGATGGCATGGTCGAAAATCGTCGGGTTGGATGTCAGTCCCGTGACCGCGAACTCCTGAATATAGCGTTGAAGAGTTCCGCTTGTCAGTAGTGTGCGAGTGATGTTGTCGAGCCAGATGCTCTGACCCATATCGTGCACTTTCTGCGTAGCTTTCATCATTTTGCCTCTCCTTTTTTCCCCGATACTTCATGGGTCGCCCGAATTGTAATACCCAACGACATACTCGTCCGTAAGGTAATCCTGGCCGACAATCGACATCTTCCTCATATTGACGCCCCCCTTCTACAGCTCACCAATGCCGACTTCGGCCTGATCGTGAGTTTCGAAGACTGCGATGACGGAGGTTGTTTTGGTCATGGATCAGGTTCCTTCAATTCGTGTTTCTTGCAGACGTCACCACCACGGGGCAGAGACATCTCCACGACCGTTTCATTTGAGATATCAAGTCGCTTGTGCCGCTTCCGCAATCCCTTCGTGAATCCACGTCATCGCCTCGTCCGACTTGCTTTCGTCGAAGTAGGGGACCTTCGCGGTGGTAAATGGCTTGCAGAAGACAGCCATTCCCGCCTCGCACTGCGTCTCACCGACAAGAGCTAGCCGCTCGATGTGCGAGAAGTGTGTCAGGTCGAACTTGACATCTTCCCAAAGCGCCCCCAAGGACCAGCCATGAAAGCCGTGCATTAGTAGCAGCATCCTCACCTTGCCGTGGACCTTGACTGCCCGCTCCACCTCCGGGGTGAACTGTGCATAGTCTACCTTCGTGAGCGTGTCGCTCAGGTTCAGTATCAGAATCTTTCCGCCCGCTTCCTCGTGCAGTTCGACGGACATGGCATGTCTCCTGCTATGGATCAATGATTCATTCCGCTGCAGGCAAAAAAAAACCGACGTGTTGAAAGATCCGTAAGGAACTTCCACCACGTCGGCTTACTGAATAACACACCTCCCGAACGATCACGGGCTGTGTTTTATCATGTCATCCGAATGCGTCGTTGAGCTGCGTTTACGTGGACACACCTCAAGACACTTGTGGATTGTACCAACTGCGTTGAAGAGAACAAGGCTGCGTCGCTCGATCGCCGGTTTTGGCTTCGATCGGCAAGCCCACTACAACGGCTGCTCACCAGACCAAAGCGACCGATCCACGTTTTATCCGTCATATGACGCTCACTTCCTTTCTGGTTACTCCTGTCGTGATTCAACGCGGAACATAATCGTGCGGGCCGTAATAATGCGGCCCCGAGGGAAGTCCGTAGCGGACTTCACCCGTCTGTTCAGTTCATGAAGCAGATCCTGATGACAATCATCATCGGTTTGACGGTCGCAGAAGCATTTCAAATTGTGCCCATTGGTGATGGTCATGATTCCACTCTCCTGGTTGGGGACAGGTTGAACAAAATGTCGGTTGCATTTACGTCCGTTTCCTGTCGGTGTCGTATTTCGATCCAATGAACAGTACGTTTGTAACATCCAGCTGTTCCCGGGCGGCGCCACACGTGCGAATGCGCAGGTCTCCCGATCCGATGCCCAGCAGCCAGTGGCGAAACAAGTCGTCGCGATGCTTTTCCAGAGCCATCCCCCGCGCATTATAGCTTTGCGAACCAGCACCAAAGAGTGACTTGCGAGTCAGCTGGCCAGCAGTGACTTCCCAGTAACTCAAACGGTCCAGACCAAACACGGTCAACGACCAGGTCAGAAACATCAACGTCGAGAACCAAAAACAGGCACCCGATGTCAGGTGGAAAGTGAGTGGATGAAACCACGAGAAGACTTCATCCCACCAGCCAAACCAGGCAAGCAGGACACTTACGAGAACGCCTCCCATAATCACCATTCCCGACGCCAATCCTCGCATGGAGAAATTCGTGATCAGGATCACCAGAAACAACACCAGAAAATAGATGACGCCTGGGTTGTTGCTGGGATGAAACCATTCACGCATCTCGCTTTTATCAACTGCTCCAGCAGGGCGACCGTGTCAATAAGGATCGCTCGGAAAATACCTGTCCGATATGCAGTGAGCGTGAACGTCGAACTCACCTCGCAAGCCACTGGAAGGCGACCGATACCGGCAGTCCTCAGAGAGGAGTCATTTTTCCTTTGACTTCGAAAGTGTATGTGGACGCCTTCCATCAGGAAGTGAAACGTCGTGGCCGACTGCACGCCCTACTTCTCGTCCTTTCCTTTTCTTCGACGGTCTCGTGATACTTCTGGCGAATTTCAGCGATATCGACGCTCGGCTGTGGAAGTTTAATACCCAGGTCTTCCATCGCTAGGGAGGTAGTCCGCGCTGCGCGTTCGACAGAGCTTCAAAGCCGGAGACGACGTCGAATAGTTCCTCGTCGATGCTGCTTTGGCGAAGGCGATGGAAGTTGCCGTTGAGGTCATTCAGCAATTCATCGATATTCTTGTCGGCGCGTTGCATGGCGGCGAGGCGGCTGGCGTTCTCGCTGGCGAGCGATTCAGCGCACGCTCTGAAAAGCGAGACGAATAGGTATTCGCGGATGAGCGCTCGTAGAGTCGCTGTGCCTCCTCCGATTAGCTCTGGCAAGCTCTTCGTCGGCCAGGGGCGTTGCGATAATTCGCGGTGCCAGGTTGCATCCAACGGTAGCAGGCGTTGGCTAACGGGCGCGTAAACCGCTCCGGAAACGGGTCGGTTGTAGATGAGATGAAGTTCCGTGGTCTCGCTCTGCCCGTGACGCGTCTCATTCTCCGTCAGAATTCGCCCAATGAGTGGCGTGATGGCTTTCACGGACGTGGGTACAAGGAAAACCTGAAGCGGCGGCAGGCCGACGTCAAGCAGATGCGATTGAACACGCTCACCGACAGCCCAAACTTGTGGCTCGCCCGGAAACTGTTTCAATGTCTTGATGGCATGTTCTGCGACCACATCATTGAACCGGCCCACCAGGCCTTGATCCGTGCCGAACACCACCGCGCCAATCATACGCGGCCTGGACTGTTGTGACGGTTGCGGAAGCAACGCCGCAGGCCCAAGCCGCTGGAAGCAGACACTCAGTCCCAACTCGACGGTCCGCGAGTACTCAGATAAAGCGAGCACCGAGTTTTCGTACTGCACGATACTCGAGGCAGCGACGGCCTTCATCGTCCGCACGACTGATTGAAGATCGCCCGCTCCCACAATTTTGCGGCGAAGGCTTGCGACAGTCGCTGTCATGATGCGGCCTCACGTGCTGGCTTCTCGTCTTCA
>Ga0105044_10011801_pt1 | contig 11884 bp, 8 predicted proteins | sample MAT01_FD_78092 | JGI IMG/M metagenome (GOLD analysis project Ga0105044, IMG submission 78092) | Freshwater microbial communities from Lake Fryxell liftoff mats and glacier meltwater in Antarctica - MAT-01 | ecosystem: Environmental > Aquatic > Freshwater > Ice > Liftoff microbial mat | place...
AACCCTGGCTTACTGCTCCCTCACTCTTTCAAAAATTTACCAGAATACAACTTGCCAGAAACCGTCGATACAAACACGCAGTACATGCCTTTGGGAAACGATGACACATCCAGCCGCACACCGTTAGCGATACTGGTTCGCTGGATTATCCGGCCCTGCATGTCCGTAACGCTGACATGAAGGGCTTGATCGTCTGTGGCAATGTTCAAAGAAATTGATTCATGCGCGGGGTTGGGGAATATTTCTAAGGGCACTGTTGAAAAAGCAGGTACATTTTCTACGCCAACTGAAGCGGGCGAGAGTTTTACGACCCAGAAGTCGCTTTTGCCTTGATGTTCCGTAAGGTCACCGTCGCTTGACCAAGATATGCCGCCTACGATGTAACCGCCATCGCTGGTCAGTTGAATGGCCCTTCCTGTATCCCCAAGTGAACCTCCCAGTGACTTTTGCCATTCAAGTGTACCTTCTTTTGACAATTTTAACACCCAAAAATCAAAAATACTGGTTGTGTCTTCGATGTCCCCATTGTTTGACCATGCTGTTCCAATGATCACGTACCCACCTTCGCTTGTCTTTTGCATGGCACGACCCCAATCCTGGTCGCTCCCCCCAAATGACTTTTGCCATTCAAGGGTGCCGTTATGACTCATTTTCACGGCCCAGATGTCGTAGCCGCCACGCGGGTGGGTAATATCACCATTGTTTGAGGACGCTTGACCCATAACAACAAAGCCGCCATCTTCTGCTTGTACGATATCATTCGCCCGGTCACCCCCGCTACCACCAAAGCACTTTTGCCATTCAAGGTTGCCATTTACGCTCAATTTTACCACCCAATAATCTACATTCCCGTGGTTGCCTGTTACGTTGCCGTTGTTTGAACTTGTTTCGCCTGCGACGATGTATCCACCATCACTGGTCTGCCGTACGGCGTATGCATCGTCTTCCCCGGTGCCGCCCAAGCATTTTTGCCATTCAATGATGCCAATGCTGTTCAATTTTACCACCCAGTAATCCAGGCTACCATGATTGCCCGTTACGTCACCATTTGTGGAGTTTGACCTTCCTGCCACGATGTATCCACCGTCTGTAGTCACTTGAATAGCCCAGGCTTCTTCCCAGCCGCTGCCGCCCAGGCATTTTTGCCATTGGATCTCACCAGCGCTACTGAGTTTAACGATCCAGGCATCTGTTCCCCCGTGGTTACCTGATACATCACCATTGTTGGAATCTGCATACCCCGCCACAATATAGCCACCATCCGGGGTGTTTTCTATGGCATACGCCCATTCGAGCCCTGTACCACCGTAGGTTTTTTGCCATTCAACTGACCCAATAATACTATACTTTACGACCAAAAAATCGTATCCACCATGATTTCCTATGATGTCGCCATTGGTGGAGGAAGTAAACCCAGCAGCGATATAACCGCCATCGCTAGTCTCTTGGACAGAATATACATCGTCAAATTGGCTGCCACCGAGGGATTTTTGCCATTGGATGGTGGGTTGGGAAAAAATTGAAGTGGCCGTGAGGTAAAAAATAATTGAAAATAGTTGAACTTTCATGTTTCGCGTCATTTAAATTGGAATTGCCTATTTATTTCGATTAGGTTTATAGGAATTTAGCAGAATGAGCGCCTTAACAAACTATATAGTGCTCAAATTTTTGATTCAAAAAACTTTTATCGTCTTCAAAGTTTGCACCTTTCCAATTGATTCAATCCGAATAAAATAAAAGCCTGATAACAGGCTTCCAGTATTAAATGAAATTTTTTCGCAAGGAGCATTTATATTTTGCTCCATGATTTCTAGTCCAGCCGCATTTAGCAGATATACTTTTGCATTGCCTTTTCTTTGGTCAACCAATGGAACAAATACATCCAAATGCTCGCTAAAGGGGCTTTGAGCCCACACTCCACCGATCAGATTTGATGGGTTTTCAAAACGCTCATCGAATGTCGATGGAAGCGCACCAGATACTGTTTCAGCGGTCGTGGCAGTAAAGGAATAGCTTTTTCGCCAGGGATCCTGTGCGTTTAAATAATCTGCACAAAGGTCAATGCTTGTCGGGTAGCCTGTCAACCCCACACGACCAATTGGGAGGCTGGTAATTCCATCATCATTTATATGACCCATTCGAAATGGATTTTTACCTGGTACTGAGGATTGATTATTAGTAGGCCAGACATCATCATCAGTAGTTGCCACAATTGGATTGCCATAATCTACCCGCATTATCATCCCTGAAATTATACCATTAGGGCCATATCCATTAGGTAGAAATTCAAAAAGACTTGAAATTGTTTCTCCCGCTTTTGTGTACACCTCCACTTTGAAACCAACCCACTCATGCTCCAAATATTTAATTTTATGGCAATCCACCGGAACTGGATTTGTAGGGTTTCGCCCCGCAATAGTTAACTCAAGTATTAATGCGATGCCATCAATATTCTTTTTAATCGAACTTGGTTCATCAAGCCCACAATTTGTGGCAATAGTAAACCTGTATTCTGACCCAGGAGTTAAATTAATGGCCGTGTAGGATACCCCCTGGACGGTAAAAGGAGACAGAAATGTTTCCCATGCCCCCGTTGGATTTTTTTTATGAATAATAAGGGAGTGTTCTGCGCCCATCCAAATTGGCTCCCAAGCCAATGCAATAGAATTACTGCTCACGCTGGTGATCCTAAAACTGTCTGGTGCAGGCGCATCACAAGTATCAGAAATGATGACATTGGACTCGCCAAATTCAAAAGTTGCCTTAGCAAAGATTGGATGAAAATTGAGGGCAAAAGCAGCAAAAAGTAGTACGAAATGTAGTTTTCTTTCCATGATGAATGTTTTTCTTTCTGTGAATTAATAATTTTCAAGACAAAGGTCATTTCTTCGGGCTGAAAATTTTATAACACTTTTATGTCCGACTTCCAAAGCGAAATTACGGTACAAAGCAGGCTAGTTGAATTACTCAACATCTTAACGCCTGAAGAAAAAGCGCAAATGCTGCCTTTTATGAGCGCTCCAATGTTCAACAATAGCAATTTTCGAGCTAAAGTTGGGCCGTTTATTGAAATTTGCCTCAATCATCCTTGGGACAATCCTGAGATTAAATTAATTAAAAATCATGTGTTTGCCCTGCTCTACCCGGGTCAGGATTTTGTAGATGGGAAACTCGAAAAAATTATGGTGGAAGCATTCAAAGTTGCCCGTTCATTTCTTTTGGCTCAAAACTACTTTAGATCGGACAATGAATTTCAACAGACACTTGATTTTTCAGAAATGATTCGCCTAAGAGGTTTGGATGCACGGCACCAGCAATTTCTAATTAAGATAAAGAAAATTCAAGAAGATTTTCCGTGGGACAACGCTACTTTTTTAAACCAGCAATTTCTTTTGGATCATGCCCTACACGAAAATGAGTGCTTTCACAACCAGGTTAAAGGCGACCTAAATGTACCCAATACGCTTCAATCATTAGACCGACACTACCACCTCAAGCGCTTAGAGCTACTTAACCGCCTGATACTTCAACAAAAGGCCGCCAACTTGCAAATTTCGGATGCCATCAAAGTATTAATTGAAGAGATTCAAGTCCCTGCAAGGTATCTTGACGAGTCGCCTTCCATTAGGATAAACCATGAAATTTTCATCCTATTACAGAAGGAGAACCCCGAGCCATCTGATGTCCGTTCACTATTCGACCTGCTACAACTGCACGAAAAGAAACTTTCTTCTGAAAGTCTAAAGGAATTTTACTCCTATTTAAGAAATTTATGCACATTAATCTCCAGAAAGCAATCAGACAATGAAGAAATTCGACTTACACTTTTTGAACTATACAAAGATAATTTACCACGTGGTTATTTACATTTTGAAGGAAAACTTCACCCAAGTCTTTATTTAGCCGTTACCACGGTGGCGCTAAGGGTTAATCAGTTTGATTGGGCTTTGGACTTTGTCGAAAAGCACAAACATGAAATTATTGGCGAAACAGAGGATAAAGAATACTATCGCTTCAATAAGGCTTATTGCCTTTTTGGAGCAGGGGAATTTTCAGAATGTTTGGACAATATCCCTGCTACAATCCCTATGGTAGATCATTTAATCCAAAGTAAACGCTTGGAGCTAAAAGCATTATATGAGTTAAATTCGGACCTATTTCCCTATAAACTTGATGCATTCAGAATGTTTTTGAGCAGAACCTCTCAAAAAATATTATCCAATGAAAACCACCAGCTAAACCTTGAATTTCTCAATTTTCTCACACAACTGGTCTCTTCCATCCCTGGAGATAAAAAACGTTCAGAAGTATTGGTCGGGCGCATAGAAGAAAAGAAACAGGTGGCAGAATGGCTATGGCTGCACTTGAAAGCGCAGGCATTGGGTAAAAGTCGCTAGTGCCGCACCCCAATCCCCACCATCCCCCTCCCCGTCACCCCCTTCTCCTTCCGATGCGAAAAAAAGTACTCATTGTCCCCCACCGTACACAAAGCAGACAGCTCAATCTGCGCCTGTGGTATCCCGAAATCCAGGCACCATGCAGCATTGGCACTTTTTAAGTCTACCAAATGTTTTTGCCGCTGCGGTTCAAAGCGTTTGAACGGATCAGCGAATTGTGACGCCACATCCTCATCCACCTCGAAAGCATTGGCGCTGATACAGGCGCCCAGGTAGGCGTAGCAGGTCTCGGCCCGGCTGCCAAAATGATGCGCCATAAATTTCAAGGTGCTGGACACAATGCCCGCGGCAGTCCCTTTCCAGCCGGCGTGTATGGCAGCCACGGCCTGGTTTTCCCGATCATAAATCAAAATAGACCCGCAATCGGCCACCGAAACGGCCAATAGAATGCCCGGCACGTTGGTCACCAGCGCATCGTAGCCTTCGCCGCCGCCCGGCTCAGTCACCAGTTTTATGGCATCGCCGTGCACCTGCCTTGACCAGGCCATTTGGGCTGGGTTAAAGCCCAGGGCGGCGGCAAAACGGCGGCGGTTTTCTACCACATTTTCCTGGGTATCTCCAGTACTTTTGCCCAAATTCAAGGTATAATATGGGGCCGGACTCACCCCTCCATGTCGGGTACTTTGTCCGGCAAAAACCCCATCAAACTGCCCAAAAATAACAGGCTTAATCAGCATTTTTGACGTATCATCCATAAAAAAAATATTTTTCAATCCTCCAAACACCCCATTTCATCGAATATTAAAATGCCTGCCTCTATTTCAGGACTAAAGAATGCGCACAACAGGTACATTTGAACTCAAACTAGGTTTCAGGTTTCAAGGTTTCAGGTTTCAAGGTTTCTGGCTTCTGGTTTACACGGTTTGTTGTTAATATTGAAATAGTGTTTCAAGAATACGAACAAATCGCGTAAACCAGAAACCTTGAAACCTGAAACCAGAAACCCCAATATCAGAAACCCCTAAAAATAAAAAGATGCCCTTTTCAGAGATTCTAAGCATGGCCTTCCAAAACATCCGCGCAAATTTGATGCGGTCGGTCCTCACCTTGCTCATCATTGCTTTTGGAATTATGGCCCTGGTGGGTATTTTAACAGCGATTGATGCGATTGCGTTTTCGCTGAGCGACAATTTTTCGGGCTTGGGGGCTAATTCCTTCAGCATTGAGCGGAAAGGGAGCGAAGTAAAATCCAATAAAGGCGGTAAAACAGCCAAGCCTTCCGAAGCCGTTAATTATAGCCAGGCTATTGAGTTTAAAGAGCGCTTCAACTTCCCGGCAAAAGTAGCGGTTGGTTGCTATGGTACGGGCAGTGCGGTGATAAAGTTTGGCGAAAAAAAGAGCAACCCAAATGTACAGTTCAACGGTGCCGACGAGAATTTTATGGACGCAAAAGGGGTAGATATTGAGGTGGGACGCAATTTCTCCAAGGCAGAAGTTGAAAGCGGCGCTTCCATAGCGGTCATCGGTTCCGACATTGTGAAAACGCTGTTCGATGGCAGGAACGAAAAGGCCCTCGATCAAATCATCACCATTAACAGCCGCCGCTACCGGGTGGTTGGAATTATGGCCTCAAAAGGTTCGAGTATGAATGAATCGAGCGACCGAAAAATATATGCCCCTTTGGTGAATGTAAAATCCATCTACGGCGGTGGTGACGACAAGGATTATTTCCTGATTGTGTCCGTGCCGGACGCAACCAATTTCGATGCCGCACAATCCGAAGCGACGGGTCTGTTCCGGCAGGTACGCGGACTCCGACCGGGTGAGGAAGACGATTTTGAAGTGTTTGCAAGCAACAGTATCGTTGCTATTTTAAAAGAAAACACCACTACCCTGCGTCTGGCCGCCGTAGCCATCGGCCTTATGACCCTACTTGGGGCTGCCATCGGACTGATGAACATCATGCTGGTGAGCGTCACAGAGCGCACCCGCGAGATTGGGATTTACAAGGCGCTTGGGGCTACCCGGCGCAGCATTTTGTTGCAATTTCTGACCGAGGCCATTGTTATTTGCCAGATCGGCGGTCTGGTTGGCATTTTCCTGGGTATCTTAATGGGCAATATTGTGACACCTATCCTCGGCGGCACCTTTCTTATTCCCTGGGCCTGGATGTTTCTGGGCTTCTCCTTGTGTATGGTTGTTGGTGTTGTGTCGGGTTTTTATCCGGCACTGAAAGCGGCGCGGTTGGATCCGATCGAGGCGCTGCGGTATGAATAAGCGCGACTGCCCAATAAAAACATCAAGCCCATTCCCTTGATGAAAGGAACGGGCTATCTGTCTCATTTGGAAATGGAGACATACAGGGGGAGTGCAAGCCTCAAAATCGGTTTTCAATCATGGCCTCTCGGATGTTGGCTATTAGCTTTTGGCTGTTAGCCGTTGGCAATCGAGGTTTATTTGGATTTTGGGGTGGTTTTTCAAGATTGGTAATGGTAAGGAAGGTGATTCATTGGTGTTTATTTGAATTTCAAGGAATTAGGCTATTTCCTATCAATTCTGGCTGTAGGCTTTTGGCAGTTAGCCATTGGCAATCAAGGTTTATTTGGATTTTGGGGTGGCTTTCACTTGGTTCTTGGAGTTGCTTTCACTTGGTTATTGGGGGTGTTTTCACTTGGAATTTTGAGGTGGCTTTCACTTGGTCATTGGGCGCTTTCATTTGGTCCCTGGGGTGTTTTCATTTGGAATTTCGGGGAAATGGGTCTTTTGGGTAACCCGCCTACGCCAAGGCTTCGGCGGGTAAAATGGTTTTTGGGGTCCGCCTTCATGTGGTTAGGGTGGTTGATGGGGTCGGGGTCATTAAGAAATGGCGTTTTTCGTTTTTATATTCAAAAAGGGGTTGGAATTTTGGGGCTGGGGTATGGTTTAAAGGCCTTTGGTGCCAGGGTATTGAGGTTGAAGGGTGAAAAATTCATCGCTGTATTCGCCGCGCAATGGGCCGGTTCTTGCGGTACGGTGTCGGCCATCTGTGGTGGTGATGGACTCTCTTATTCTAAAGCTTTTATTCGTTTCGTTTGTGCTGCCAATGAACACTGGTAAGAAATCGAATACCAGTACATGTGTGGCCATTTTGGGTTTCCAGAGCGCGTGTGCAAATGATCGTCCGAATGGTATTGTCTTCTCCTGGAGCCACCCGATACTTTTCCAGATGATTTTGCCACCCAGGCTTGGGTAACCAACCTCTAGTTTCAGGCTTTCGATTTGTTCCCATTGAGGATCGTCGGGACTCAGGTTGCAGCGTACTTCGATTAAAAAGGGATCCATTTTGCGTATTTTTTCAAGAAACAAAAGCGTGCGTCGAATCATTGATTTAGATTTCATTTCGTTTTGATGTTACAAAGGTGCGGGGTGTTTCATCTGAGCGCCAAACACAAAAAAACACATCACTTCCAGCCCCCCCCTACCCCCTCGGCCCTGCCAGCGCTCCCACTTTCTGCTTGAAACGATTTTCCCTTCTTCGTTCTCAATAGTGTTTGTCGTCCTCGCCAACAACTACTTTCAACTTGCGGGAGGCGCTGGTCAGGTAATTGCCTCGGTGGTTTCCTATGGAGTGGTTGCATTCGTTCAACTTGAAGCAGTTCTGATTATTTCCTCACAGATGTTTTGAACTTCCTACTAACTCCGTTTTGTTGATACAAAGGTGGGGGCAGAGAAGCGGGGGCACCAAACACAAGATTTTGCATCACTTCCAAAAAAGTGTGAATGGTTCGTGAATTTGAGCCATTTTTGCACCCAGCTGCCCCCAGTGCAACCGCCTGAATATTATTAAACACAAAGGTGAAATGCCAAATTTTATTTGATTTACGATCGACGCGTGATGATTTACGAAGTTGGCGTTACGTTGATGCCTCGTTGTGAATCAACCGAAAAGCCGACAAATGAATTCGACAGTCAGCCCTTACTTTTTTAAGAAAAAACGCCAAGCTGGAAAGAATTTCAATTTTCACAAATCGAAGAAGTCAGCCAAAAGATCGCACAAATAGCGTATACTTCAAAAATCGTAAATCATCACGCGTCAATCGTCAATCAAAAAATTTTGTTCGAAAGCCCTCTGGTCCGCACCCTACAATTGCTCACGCAGGAAGAGTTTGAGATATTGCACATTTTCGTGGCTTCGCCGATATTCAACGACGTACGCCCCGACGAGACCCTTATGCTTTTTGAACACCTCCGTCGGTACTATCCCAATTTTGAAAGCCCGGAGATCCACCGCGAGATCGTAGCACAGCGTTTTTTTCCAAAAGCTTCCAATCCTGTCGGCTCGCTGCAACGCACCATGACACAGTTGATGAACATTGTGCGGAAGTTCATCACGTTCCGATATGCCATTGTGCGGGATGCCGCCGACAAAAGCAAGGGTGGGTCTTTACATGAAATACAGCAAAAGCTGGCTTTGATGCGCTTTTACAACGAAAGGCTTCACCAGCGCCCTGTAGTCACCAATGACAAAACGCCCAAAAGCATCGAAAAAGAGAACCGAAAAGGGCGAAAGACAGAGAACTTTTTTGCCAACCTGAACAACCAAGTGCGGGCCGAGATGGACAAACAAGTGGATTTTACCGATTTCAGTGAATACGAGTTCATTGATTTTCACTATTTCCGTTTCATGGTGGAGCAGGAAAAAAACATGTTTGAAAGCACCACAAGTCTGCGGGAAGGCGACAAAAACCTCTTGGCCGCTACGGAGCAGCTCGACACATTTTACCTGCTCATCAAACTGGAACAGATGAGCCAGCTCATGCACTACCAGCGGATGGCGGCATTGTACCCCACTGACTCCCCGGAGTATTTGCGTTTTCAGGCCAATACCCACCACAGCTTACAAATTGTGCGTTTGCTGCGCCAATCAGGCTTTTTGCTAGATCCCGCCATCGCGATTTATTGCACTTTCCTCGACTTTATCACCCAGGATGACCCCGTTGAAGCGGATCGCTTGTCGGAAGAATTTGGGCAATTACTTGAAAAAGACGCGCATGTATTGACTGATAACCGGGTGCTGGGCCTTAAAATAATGTTGCGCAGCTACTGGCCATCCCGGTACCGCACCACGAAAGACAAGCGTTTTCTCGAAAAAATATACCACAACCAATTGTTGCAGTTGGAACAATTGGGGGAAAAGGATTTGCTGCCGACTACCCATTTTCACAGCACACTGCTGTCTGCCTTGAAACTTGGGAAGGTTGATTGGGCGGATGCCTTTACGGAGAAATTTAAAAATCGACTCAAAGGACTGAGCGAAGATCAAACAGAACTCCTGCTTATCACGGCACGTGCCGCAGTTTTGTTCGGGAAAAAGGATTTTAAAGCGGCTGCCAAGACCCTACCCCATTACCTCAACTACGGCGCGGTGGAAGACATATATTTATTTGCCATTGCTACCACCCTCGATGTGCGCATCCATTTTGAATTGATGGATTTGGACGAAGACTACGGACAAGCCATGATGCACGCCACCAGTACCCGCATTCGGCGGGATAGCAGCCTGCCACAGCACCGCAAAGATGAGCGCCTGCGCTTTTTTTCCCTGGCAAAAGAATTATACAAGCTCAAAGAGCAACAGCAATTTGAGCGCAAAGCCAATATTAAGCCTGGCTTGAAAAAGGTGCGGGAACGGCTTGATAGCGAAATCGTCGTGGACTGGGAGTGGCTGGAAGAGAAATGGGGCGATTTGTCCTCCTGACGCCTTACAAAAAGAAATTCCAGTGGCAACGCAGGTAAAGACCCGGTGTTGGTTTTGCTTGTCTTCCTTCGTATACATAATTGGGGAACGACTGGCGCAAGCCAAGTTCGAAAATGAAAGAACGGTTGGGGTGTGCAGGCCGGATTGTTTCCATCGCCCAGCCTACGGAAAGAAAGGTGGTTTGGTAATCACCCGTCAATTGATTAAACCGAAGTGCAACCCCATTGGCCCTGATTTTTTTTCTGTATTTCGTTTCAAAGCGGTTCCCAAAATAAGTGTAACCCGCGCCGAGCATGAGTGCGGAGCTAAATTCAATTTGATCGTCGGAGTCAACAAGCACCACCGTACTCAAATAGGCTCCCGCTTCTGCTACATGTTTTGGCGTGACATAAAACCTAACTGGAAATCCTATGCCACCAAAAATAGCGATTCCAATGCCCATTTTCCCGCCATAATCATTCAGATTGCCCGTAGAATCGCTTGGGCTGGCAGGAGCAATATTGATTTTTGCTGGTTGGGTTTTGACCAGGGTTTGAGCGAAAACGAATGGATTGGCAAATAGGCAGGCCAATAGAAAGAGTAATGCCTTTTTCATAGGAGAGTAGTTTTGTATTTGTGAGAACATGTGTTTAATATGCAAAGCAAATATATGGGGTGTCCACGATATTCACGAAGGCTTTATTATTTGGGTAATACAACCGTACCAACTTGCCGGGCAATCTCATTCCTCGTCTCATTCAATTTCTGTTGAATTTTCATATACCGTAGCATGCCCTCATCATCGCCAGCCTGAGAGGCTGATTTCACCCGAATGAGGTTTAAATCGCACATTTTCATCACCTTTTGCAGCTTGAAACGCAGGAGCGCCTGTTTCATGTCCAGGTCAAAATTCAGGTCAGGCATTTTCTGGTTTTGCAACGGGTAGTTCCACATGGCTTCCCAGTTGGGCGAAAACTCCCAGGGCGTGGCGATCAGGTTGATGGCCAATTCGCAAACTTCATTGAATTCATGCTGGATGAAATAATGCTGGTCGAAGACCTTGCCTTGTAGCACCATATCGTGGCATTCGGCGGCGATTTTTCCGTACAGCGGGTTGTCAAAGTTGCCCAGGGATTCTTCGATGTCGGCCAGGATAAACTCCGCTACCGTTACTTTTTCAACTTCCAATACACTGTTGCCGTAAAGGATCAACATGCGCACGATGTCGCGCTCCTGTACAGCTTCAATATTTTGACGGCGAGTCTCTTTGACTGGCACACCCGGCATGCCAAAATCTGGCGGCATTTCTTCATCAGCCGACATGGGTGGAAATTCCGAGGGCCATTCTCCGCTAGGCATGAAGGAGGGAGAATCGCTGGCAGCTTCGGGCTGGCGGGCTGCTTTTTCATCCCGCTTTTTCAGGCTCGTGGTGATAAGTTTATTCGCCTCGGCCACCAAAACCCCCTCCGGCACTTCCAGCAGGTTAGAGCACTCGCGCAGGTACACGCTGCGCTTGATCGGATCCGGTATTTTGGCGATGCTGGCCACGATGTCTTTGATCAAACCTGAGCGTTTGATGGGATCGTTTTTGGTCTCTTCCAGCAGCAACTCCGTTTTGAAGAGGATAAAGTCCTTGGCGTTGGCTGCAGCGTATTTGTTGAATTCGTCGCCGCCAAATTCTTGCACATACGAGTCAGGGTCGTGCCCATCCGGGAGCAAGCAGATTTTGACGTTCAGGTCTTGTTCCAGTGCCAGGTCGAGCCCGCGGAGG
>Ga0105044_10011804_pt1 | contig 11882 bp, 13 predicted proteins | sample MAT01_FD_78092 | JGI IMG/M metagenome (GOLD analysis project Ga0105044, IMG submission 78092) | Freshwater microbial communities from Lake Fryxell liftoff mats and glacier meltwater in Antarctica - MAT-01 | ecosystem: Environmental > Aquatic > Freshwater > Ice > Liftoff microbial mat | place...
ACATATCCCGCCCGGCTGCGAAAAACGGGCTTTCGGCCCAAATTCCCCCTCGTTTTCGTCATTTGTGTTCACACAAACTCCTCAAACTCATGGAAATTTTGACTCGAATCCCGCTTTCCTCGCTCGAACGCTCTAAGTCCGACAGACTCCTAGGGACTCAGGCGAGTTCGACGAAATCGTTGCAACGGATGTTCCGGATCAACCGTCGCAGCGAGTTGGGTGAGGTCCACGAGGTCAGGTCGGATATCCGCAAGGGGCCGCAGGACAAACTCGCGTTCGTGGATGCGGGGGTGGGGCAGGGTGAGTTGATCGCTTTCGAGATGGAGATCCCCGAAATAGAGAATGTCGAGATCGATGGGCCTGGGGGCGTGGCGAGGGCGGCGCTCCGGGCGTCCGAGGGCAGCTTCGATGGCGAGGGTGGCGTCGTGAAAGGCGAGGAGGTCGAGCGTGGTATCGAATTCGACCACGGCGTTGAGAAAGGACTCGGCGCCGGGAGGGCAGTTGATCGGGGCGGTCTCGTAAATGAAGGAACCGAGCCAGTGATCGCCGCTGCGGATTGCCTGAAGGCGCTCCACCGCCGCGCCCAGGTGATCGAGGCGATTCCCGATATTCGAACCAAGGGCGAGACCGACGCGGGTCATTTTACTCAGCGCAGCCCGAGAACGTCCTGCATGTCGAAGAGCCCCGACGCAAGCTCTTGCGCGGCGATCCACTTGGCGGCGCGCACCGCTCCCATCGCAAAGGTGAGGCGACTGGAAGCTTTGTGGGTCAGCTCGATGCGCTCGCCTTCGCCTGCATAGACGACCGTGTGATCGCCCACGACATCGCCGCCGCGGATGGCGTGCACGCCGATCTCGGCGGAGGTGCGGGCACCCACTTCACCGAAACGCCCATGGCGGCAGTGGGTGTCGTAAGAGAGACCGCGGCCTTCGGCGAGGATCTCAGCGAGCCGACGGGCCGTGCCGCTGGGGGAATCCTTTTTGTGGCGATGGTGCATCTCGATGACTTCGAGGTCGAAGCCGTCACCAAGGATCTCGGTGGCTTTTTTGGTGAGCCAGAAGAGTGTATTGACGCCGATGGAGTAGTTCGGGGCGTGGACGATGGGGATCTTTTTGGCGGCTTCGCGGATGAGGTCGAGTTGTTTATCGTCGTGTCCCGTGGTCCCCATGACGAGCCCCTTGCCGTGTTCGAGGCAGCCTTCGATTAGTTCGTCGGTGAACGAGGGAAGGGTGAAATCGATCACAAGATCGCTTTTGACGAGGGCGGCTTCGAGTGAGTCGCCGAGGTCGATCCCGGCGGCGATACGGGTCTCGGAATCTTCGCTCACGCATGAAGCCACCGTCTGGCCCATGCGTCCACGAGATCCGGTGACGAGGATATTGATCATGCGGGAAATAAATAGGTTAGGATAGTAGGCCCAGGCTCACCATTGATTCGCGAAGTAATGCCAGCTTCTCGGAGGGCATCTCGACCATGGGCAGGCGGAGTTTGGGTAAACAAATGCCGCGCAATCCGAGGGCGGCTTTGATGGGGACCGGGTTGGTGTCGAGGGTGAGGAATTGTTGAAAGAGCGGACTGAGGCGCTCGTGGATGGCTTCTGCTTCCGCCACGCGCCCGGCCGACATGGCATTGGTCAACGCGGCCATTTCCTGCGGCAGCAGGTTAGAAGCGACCGAAATCAATCCGACGCCTCCGGCTTTCATGAAATCGACGGTGAGTCCGTCATCGCCGGAGAGAATCTCGAAGCTCTCGGGCAAGGCGGCCCGGAGTTCGTGGACGCGCGCGACCTGGCCCCCGGCTTCTTTGATCGCCCGGATGTTGGGACAAGCTTCGACGAGACGCACTACCGTGGCAGTGTCGATCTGGATATGGCAACGACCGGGGATCGAGTAGAGCACGAGAGGAAGCTCGGTGGATTGGGCGATGGCCCGGTAGTGCTGGAAGAGTCCTTCCTGCGAAGGTTTGTTGTAATAGGGTGTCACGAGCAAAGCGGCATCGGCTCCGGCAAGTTCGGCGGCTTGAGTGAGGTCGATCGCCTCGCGAGTCGAGTTCGATCCGGTTCCGGCGATGACGAGGCCGCGCTTTTTGGCTTGTTTGACAGCGAGCTCGATGACGAGTTGGTGCTCCTCCGTCGAGAGGGTGGGGGACTCACCGGTGGTGCCGACGGGGACGATGCCGTGAATGCCGTTGGCGAACTGGACATCGATGAGAGCGCGGAAGGCTTCTGAGTCGATAATACCTCGTTCGGTGAAAGGGGTGACGAGGGCGGTGTGGGTTCCGGCGAACATGGATGGTTTGAAAATGGGAGGAATGTTAGTCTAGTGAGAGTTGCCCGGAGAAGGTGAATTCAGCCGGGCCGCGCAAGGTGACTTCAGTGAAAGAACCAGCGGTGCCTGGCTGGAAATCCACCGCGAGGGTCTCGCCTCCGGCCACGGTCACCGCGATGGGAGCCAGCGCTCCGTTGCGGAGATGGACCACGATCGCACTGGCGACCATGCCTGTTCCGCACGCAAGGGTTTCGTCTTCAACTCCGCGCTCGTAGGTGCGGATGGAGATCTCACCAGGGTTGCAGATTTCCACAAAATTCACGTTGGTTCCAGCGGGCTTGAAGTGTTCGTGATAGCGGAGTGCCGCGCCCAGGCGGCGAATTTCACTGGATGGAAGTGCCGCCACGGAATCGACCAAAACGACCGCGTGAGGAACACCGGTGTTGACGGACGAAACGAGCAATGGCGTGCCATCCACATCGAGGGGCACGTCGAGGGTCACGGCACCCGGTTCGCTCAGTTGGATGCGGACTTCATCATCGAAGAATTCAGCGGAAATCACTCCGGCGATGGTTTCGAAGGTGGTGCTGGCAAGATCGCCTCCGGCGAGTTGCTTGACGAAGCGGGCGAAGCAGCGCGCGCCATTGCCGCACATTTCGGCTTCGCCCCCGTCGGCATTGTAGTAACGCATCCGGTGGTCGGCACCGTTTTGGGCAGGCTCGACGGCGAGTAAGCCATCGGCCCCGACACCGCGCTGGCGATGGCAGATCCGGGCGATTTGGTCGCGGCTGAGCTTGAGGCCCGCAGTCCGGTTGTCGAGCACAACGAAGTCGTTGCCTGCGCCGTTCATTTTCCAAAAATTGACCATCGCCATAGAGCCCGTTTGTGTCGCGGTAGGACTCCGAAATTAGACCGACTTGGTAGCGGCGACAAGCGGTTTGACAAAGGCCTCCACCCGATCCGCGAGGTCGGGTGCCGCGCCATGAGTTTCGATCTGCCGGACGATGGCACTGCCTACGACGACTCCATCGGCGCTGCGAGCCACGGAGGCGGCCTGCTCGGGCGTGGATATGCCAAAGCCGACCACGATGGGCACGGTGGCGTGGACTCGGATTGCCGCGACGTTTTCAGCGATCCCTTCCGAGAGGCTTGTTTGCATTCCTGTAACGCCTGCGCGGGAGACGTAGTAGATGAATCCTTCGCTTTGGGCGGCCAACCGGGGGAGACGCGCCTCCGGCGTGGTCGGGGCGATCAGGCGGATTTGGCGCAGTCCGGGGGCGACTTTCAACTCGGCATGATGGATCATCTCATCCGGCGGCAGGTCGAGCATGAGGATGCCATCGGCGCCGGCGGTTGAGGCGTCCTGCAAGAAGGGTTCGAAACCGTAAGTATAAATCGGATTGAGGTATGTAAAAAGCACGACCGGCAGTTCCGAGCGCTGGCGGAATTGACGGATCAGCTCCAGCACGCCTTTCACCGTAGCCCCCGCCTCCAGGGCGCGATGGGCGGCCATTTGGTTAACGATGCCGTCGGCCATGGGATCGGAGAAAGGCACTCCGAGCTCGATGATGTCCACTCCGGACCGCTCCAGAGCGTGCATGATCTCCAGGCAGGCAGCCATGTCGGGGTCGCCCGCGCAGATGTAGGCTACGAAGGCAGCCTGGGACTGCTGTTTCAGGTCAGCGAAGCGTTGATCGATCCGATTGGGCGTTTCCATAGGAGGGGCGGCACTATCGCCGGTTTCCGCAGCGGGAAAACCGGAATTCACAAAAAAAGGGGACCTTGCGGCCCCCCTTTGAAAAAACGAGTTGAGATCGGGGTGCGGATCAAAGACCTAGCTCGGCGCTGACGGCCTTGGCAAGTTCGGGGCCACGGAGGTCGGAAGCGGCGATCTTGCCGTCTTTGCCGATCAGGAAGGTGGCGGGAATCCCGCTGATGCCATTGGCGGTGGCAAATTTGTTGCCCCAGCCTTGGCCATCGAAATACTGCGTCCAAGGCATCTTCTTCTCGGCGATGAAGGCGGTGAGTGCGGCTTTGTCCTCGTCCAGCGAGATGCCGATCACTTCGAAGCCCTTGTCGTGGAATTCGTTGTAGGTCGAGATCACGTTGGGGAGTTCGGCGACACAAGGCCCGCACCAGGTGGCCCAGAAGTCGATCAGGACAACTTTGCCCTTCATGGCTGCGAGATCGACGGCTTGGCCGTTGATGTCGGTGAAGGCGATATCGAGCACGTCGCCGACGCCGGGTTGGGAAAGCTCACCGACAAATTGGTCGAGGACCTGGGTGATTTGCTCGGCGTTGGGATTGGTGGCGAAGTCTTTCTTCGCGGTTTCGAGGAAGGCCAGACCGGCGGCCTTGTTTCCAGAGGCCTGCGCGGCTTCGACCATGGGGCGGATGATTTCGCCGAAAAGGAGATTCAGGTTGGCATCGGCACCTTTGTCTTGAAGCGCGTAACGCTGATTGAGGAGTTCCACGACGGGCGCAAACTGACCAATCGACATATTCGCTCCGACGAGCAGGGAGAGGGCTTCTTCTTTGTCGGCCGCTGCGGGGTTGGCGGTCAGGTAGGCTTGAAGAGCTTCGATTTTTTGAGCGTCGAATTTTCCGGCGATGTCGCTGGCGGTTTCGGCGAGGGCGATCGAGGCCGAAGCCGCGAGGGTGAGGATCAATAGGGTTGGTTTCATGAAGGGGTATGATGGGACACAGGGCAGCGCCAGGTTGACGCTTGAACTTGGACGTTCGAAAACGAAATCTTTGCAATGATTTTTGCCGAGGTCACGGCATTTCGTCAGAATCCGCCGGATTAGCGGCTGAAGGAGAGCGTGCGGAGGGTGCCGTGATCGGGATTGGTGGACTCGGGAGCAACCTCGGATTCGGGCAAGCCGAAGGGGTTCTCCAAATCGAACATCGTGTCGGGCGGGGCGGTCGAGGCGGAAGTGTTCGTCGCCCGGAGGAAGGCCAGATCGCCGACCGCTTCGGCGCGGGGCGCGGGGATGATCAGCTCGGATTCCACTCCGTTGACCACGAGGGTGTAGGGCCTGTCGAAATCGAGACCCATGACATCAAGCGCCTGGCGGGTCTCGTAAGACGGAGACGTCGCGAGGTCGGGCAAAAGTTCGGCGCCTCGCGGGGTCTGCTCCATGATGTCGAGGTAGATCCGATCGCCGTCGCGATATTGTTTGGCGTCGACGAGTTGCGCAGCACTGGAGGAGAGGCGTCCCTTCACCTGTATATTCACTTCCGGGCGCCCCTGGAAGATGGCGCTTTCCACCGAAACGGACTCGACGAAGGCGGCTTGAGGAGGCGGCATATAGGGACGCACCTGACAGGAACTCAAGGCACCTGCCGTGATGAGACATAGGGATATTGAGATGACCCGCACGTGAGATTCATAAGCTATCTTGATAGAAAGGAAAGCTTAAATTTATGGTTGTTATTAAAATTTGTGGTTAGATGGGGCTGGTGCGTTTCCGCCATTGCTTTCCCGCGCGGCCCTTCTAAGATGGATTTTTCCCCCGTCCCATGGAATTTGATTGGATCGATTGTCACTGCGACCTCAAGAATTTTCTCCCTCGAGAGATCGAGGAGGTCTTCGAGGATCCGTTCTCGATCCGGCTCCTGCCCGAAGCCGAAGGAGTCGGCGGCGAGGCTCGTTATTATGCCTTGGGAAAAACGATCAACAACCGGCCCATCTTCGTCGTCTTCTGGACTGATGGGAAAAAGTATCGAGTGATTGCGTTCCGCGAAATGACGGACGATGAGGTGCTTTTTTATGATCGAAAAAATGCCGAGACGCTCTGATCGAGATTTAGAGATTGAATCACCATGCGTACTTGCCCGGCCGTCTTTGCACTCATGCTGAGTTTCAATCCGATCCTGCACGCAGAGCGCGGTATCGAGGAGGTCGCCCAGCCGCTGAGTCTCTTGGGGACCGAGGCCGATGGCGATCCGCTCGGCGATGGGGAATCGATTGCCGCCGTGGTCATGAGTCGTCCGACCGTGGTCGGAGGCGCCTTCCCCGAGTCGGTGGTGATAGCGATGTGCTCGCCGCATCGCATCGCCGATGCTCCGGAGAATTTCCCCCAAGAGAGCAATCTCATCGTGATGGTCGGGGCCACGATAGTGGCTGAGTGGGGCGAGGCGTTTCACACGGTCTCGGCGGATTTTTCGGAAGCGAAGATCGAGGAAAATTCCGGCGTCACGATACGGCAAGTGATGCAACTGACGGCAGTCTGCCTCCAGGAAAATCTGAAAGGGGCATACGACGGCAAACCGATCAAGATTACTTGGAAAGCCCCGCAGGATTTGGTGATCCCCGAGGGCGTGCTTCCCGCTGAAATCGAGTGAGAAACCTTGACCAACATGTCCTTCGGAAGCTTCAGCGGAAGGGTAACCCTATTGAGTCACCAATCTAACCCTATTGAGTCCCTGATCATACCCTATTACACTCCCATGAAAACCATCAGCAAGTGGTCGGACATCCGCGAATTTTTCGATGAAAAACAGGAGGCGGATTTTTGGTCGGTCCACACTCTGGACGGGCGCCTCATGAATGCGAGCCTGCATCGCCAGACGGTGCGGGAATCGACCACCATCACCTTACGCTTCGACCCGCAGATGCTGAGCCGGATCAAGCGACTCGCCCGTCATCGTTACCTGAACTACCAGAGCATGATCAAGCAATGGCTCAGCGAGCGACTCGAGGAGGAGGTCAACAAACAGGGGGACAACAAGCCGGGAGAGTGAGCGATGGAAGCCCTCGACCCTGCCGCTGCCGCAGTGGAAATGACGCGTCTGGCTTCCGAGCTGGAGCGCCACAACCGCCTCTACTACGAAGAAGCCGAGCCGGAGATCAGCGACGCGGCGTTTGACGCGCTCTTTCGACGTATGGAGGAGCTGGAGGCCTGTTTCCCGGCCTTGGCGAGGACTGATTCCCCGACCCATCGGGTGGGGGGGGCACCGCTGGAGGGGTTCACTCAGGGTGCTCATGAGATCCCGATGCTCAGCATCGACGACCTGTTCTCCGACGGCGAATTGCGGGAGTTTTTCACGCGTTTACAGAAAAATCTCAAGACTGCCGTCGTGCCTGTCACGATCGAGCCGAAGATCGACGGGGTGGCGGTTGCATTGCATTATGAGAACGGGACGTTGGTCCAAGCGTTGACCAGGGGTGATGGTTCGGTCGGCGATGTCGTCACGGAGAACGTCCGGACCATTCGCACCATCCCCTTGCGCCTGCCCGAGGGGGCGCCGGAGTATCTCGAAGTGCGGGGCGAGATCTTTATCCCGGCCGAAAAATTCGCGCTACTGAACGAACGCCGCGAGGCGGAGGGCCTGCCGCTTTTCAAAAATCCCCGGAACTCTGCCGCAGGGGCGCTCAAGTTGCTGGACTCGCGCGAAGTGGCGAAGCGACCGCTCGATTTCATCGCCCATGGTTGGGGCAAACTGGTGGGGCGGGAGCTGGGATCGGTGCGGGAGTTTCATGCGCTGCTGGGAGAGATGGGCATCCCGGCCAACCGCCCGATCTGGGAGGCAGATGATCTGGCGCTGCTCATCGCCGCCGTTGGCGAACTCGATGTGGCGCGGCATGGCTTTCCCTACGGCACCGATGGTGCGGTCATCAAGGTGGACAACCGGGCCGATCAACTGGCCCTCGGTGCCACCGCGCGAGCGCCTCGCTGGGCCGCCGCCTTCAAGTATCCGCCCGAGCAATGCGAGACGGTCCTCGAAGCCATCTCCGTTCAGGTCGGACGCACCGGCAAGCTCACCCCCGTCGCCGAACTCACCCCGGTCCTCGTCTCCGGGACGACGGTGCGCCGGGCGACCCTGCACAATCAGGATGAGATTGATCGCAAGGACGTTCGCATCGGAGATACCGTGATTATTGAGAAAGCGGGCGAGATCATTCCCGCCGTGGTCCGGGTGGTCTCGGAAAAACGTCCCGCCGACGCCCGTGCTTACGACCTGTTCACCGCCGTGGGCGGAGTGTGTCCGAGCTGCGGCTTCCCGATCCAGCGGGAGGAAGGCTTCGTCGCCTGGTGTTGTGTGAATCTCGCCTGTCCGGCCAAGGCGGCCAACCGGCTCCGCCAGTTCGTCAGTCGCAAGGCCCTCGACATCGAAGGGATCGGGACCATCGTCGCGGAGAAGCTGGTCGAGCGGGGTCTCGCGCTCGCCCCCGAAGATCTTTTTATTCTGCCATTGGATAAACTTACCGATTTGAATCTCGGCACCGACGACGAACCCCGCCAGCTTGGGGAAAAGAATGCCACCCGCATTTTCGAGGCTCTTGGCCGGGCCGGCGAGATGCCGCTGCATCGCTGGCTGTTCGGCCTTGGCATTCCCCAGGTCGGAGAATCGGCCGGCAAGGAAGTGGCGCGTCTGCACCGAGACTTTGCCGAGGTCGCCGCTTCGCCGATCCTGGCTGAGCTGGCGACTTTCGTGACAGGTCAGAGCAAGGAAAAGAGCGAGCGGATCGGCCCCCTCCAGATCTCCAGTGAACTCGGCCCTGCTGCGGCAGGCAGCCTCGTGGCCTTTTTTGCGAGCGAGGCGGGACATCGATTGCTGAGCCGACTGGATGAGCTGGGTATTCAGCCCCGTTCCAAAAACTACGCTCCGCTACCAGCGGACGCCGATGCGGGAGCGGCATTGCCACTGTCGGGGAAAACATTCGTCATCACCGGAACCTTGTCGGCCTCGCGCGAAGGCTTTTCCGCCCGGATCGAAGCTCTTGGAGGCAAAGTCTCCGGTTCGGTCAGCAAAAACACCCATTATCTCCTCGCCGGAGAGGGTGGGGGATCAAAGTTGGAGAAGGCCGTCGCGCTTGGCGTGCCCGTCCTCGACGAAGCCGCGTTCCTGACATTGATCCGTGCGCAGGATTCCGCTCCAGACGGCGAACTCAATTTCGGCTGAACCAGCGCGACCAGAAAGATCGTCGCTCCCCCTGGGTGCGCTCTTCCTGAAAGCGGTGCAGGAAATAGAGCGAAAGATCGTCAGAGAGGGTCGGAGCGATCCGAAACCTCGCGTCGGCGGGGGAGTTCGCTTTTTTGGATTTCTTCTTCGGTTGGTGAAGAGTGATGATTCCAAAACGCTTCTCGCGGATCATCGCGGCGCGGGTAGAGGTCATGATGGGACGGGACGTTGGCCTGGCGGAGAGGATTACCAGAGAGGAGATAGTCGTTCGGAATTTCGCAGATTGCAACCTTTCTTGAAGTCAGTCCCCGGCCAAGCCAAAGAAAGCCAGGGCGTTCTCCGTGGTGATCCTGGCGAATTCCGCCACGCTCATGCCGTGCAGGTCTGCCAGCACTTCCGCCGTGTGGACAACGAGAGCCGGTTCGTTCCGCGTACCCCGGAATGGCTGCGGGGGGAGATAGGGCGAGTCGGTTTCGACCATGATTCGATCAATGGGGAGACTCCGTGCGACCTCCCGCAAGTCGGCCGATTTTGGATAGGTGACCGTCCCCGTGAATGAGATCATGTGTCCCATCGCCAGAGCTTCCTCCGCTTCGGTCTGCGTGCCACTGAAGCAATGCAATACCGCCCGCGCCCCCGGAAAATCCCGCAGCACCGCCGTCACCTCCGCCGCGCACTCCCGTTGGTGGATCACCACCGGCATCCCAAGTTCCTGGGCCAGTTCAAGTTGGGCGGTAAAGGTCGCGTATTGCAAATTTCTCCAGGACTCCAGAGGGCGGCCGTCCTGTGGAGGATGATAAAAATCCAGGCCCGTCTCTCCGATCGCGACCGCTTTGGGGTGTCGGGCGAGTTCCCGCAGCGATGCCAACCAGCCATCCTCTCCGGGATCATGCACATAAACGGGATGGATCCCCACCGCCGCCCACACGCCCGCATTCGCTTCCGCCAGGGCCAGATTCGCTCTAGAGTCCGCGAGGTCACACGAAATCGAGATGATTCTGCGCACGCCGACTTGCGCCGCGCGCTGAATGATCGCTTCCACTTCTCCAGCAAATTTCTCTGAGGCAAGGTGAGCGTGGGTATCGATCAAATCCAGTGAGTGAAGCGAGTTCATGAAAGAAAGGCGAGGTTACCGTCGATGCTGCGAAGCGAAACTGCGAAAATTTCCGAAAAAAACATTTTCAAGTCCTTTAGGCTGTGTTAATCGATTGAGTGGTAGCGGTGCGTGCAACGCTCGCGACTGATTGAACCTGATGAGAATCCAACATATTTTCGGCGCCCTGAGTGGGTTGATGGTAGCTGCGGCATACCTCCCCCTGTCGGCCCAACAGACGGTGACTGACCAAGATGGCACCGAATATTTGATTGATGCGTTGCCGACGAACACGCAGCAGCGGGTCTATCAAACCCAAAGCGTGCTCCAAAGCGGAGGCGGCGAGGGTCCGATCGAGGTGGACAAGTTGGGTCGTTTTAGTTTGGGAGACGGTGGGCGCGATGGAATGGGCGGTGGCCCCAGCCAACAAGAGTATCTGGTGAACCAACTTCTCGGGGTTGTCCTCTTGCCTCGCCCTGGTGATGTCCGGCCCGATGGTTGGCCCGGCGTGGAGGGAATCTGGCATGACTTTGATGAATTTCCCCGTCCCGTGGGGCTGGTGCTGCAGAAGTATATCGGACGTCCCGTCTCTCTTGGTAGTCTCGATGAGATGGTCAAAGAGGTGATCGTCGCCTATCGTGAGGGCGACCGCCCCGTGGTGGACGTGTTGCTTCCCGAGCAAGACATCACTTCCGGCGTCGTCCAGTTGGTCGTGATCGAGTCCGAGCTGGCTCGCATCCGCGTAGAAGGTGTCGATGCCGACACCGAGGAATTCATCCGCAGTCAGATGCGGGTCAAGAAGGGGGAAGTCATCCGCGCTTCCGAAGTGCTTCGTGATCTGTCATGGATCAACCGCAGTCCCTATCGCAAAGTCGATTTGGTGTATGCCCCCGGTCACGAGTTCGGAACCACCGACGTGATTCTGAAGAGCTATCAAAACAAATCCAACTGGTTCTATACCGGATATGAAGACTCGGGAACCGAGTTTCTTGGGGAAGACCGGATTATCTTCGGCTTCAACTTTGGCGATGCCCTCGGTCCGGATCGGAGCGTCAGTTACCAATACACCGGCGATCTGGATTTCGAGCACGTGCGGGCCAACTCGTTGGTTTACACCCAGTCGCTGCCTTGGCGTCATTGGTTCACGGTGCTGGCGTCCTATGTTGATGTCAATTCTGCACCGATCCCTACCGGTGGAGGATTCATCACGTCCTCCGGGGACAATATTCAGCTGAGTGCTCGTTACGGTATCCCGCTTGATGGCACGGCCACCCGCAGCCGCGAGCTGGATTACGGATTCGACTGGAAGTCCAATGCGAACAATCTTGAGTTCGGCGGATTGCCGAATCTTCTGGACAGCAGGGTCGAGATTTTCCAGTTCAGTTTGGGATACAAAGAGACCATCCAGGGCAAGCGGGGAGTCACCCAGTTCGATATCCGCGGTTTTTATTCGCCGGGTGACTTTGCCAATCACAACAACGACTTCACGTTCCAGCAGGCGCGGGCAGAATCCTCGGCTGACTATTTCTACGCTCTCGCCAGCATTGAGCATCAGCGCCGTCTCGCCGAGGATTGGTCGCTCCGCTTGAAGATTCAGGGGCAGGTGGCAAATC
>Ga0105044_10011806_pt1 | contig 11882 bp, 10 predicted proteins | sample MAT01_FD_78092 | JGI IMG/M metagenome (GOLD analysis project Ga0105044, IMG submission 78092) | Freshwater microbial communities from Lake Fryxell liftoff mats and glacier meltwater in Antarctica - MAT-01 | ecosystem: Environmental > Aquatic > Freshwater > Ice > Liftoff microbial mat | place...
ACCCCTTCCTCGTCCGCGAACTCGACCCGTCGCGATTTTGTCACTACTACCGGAGCTGCTGTTGGAGCTGCGGCGGTCGCGTCCTCGATCGCCTTCCCGAGCGTGACTTTCGGAGCAACCAACGACAAGAAATTGAAAATTGGGGTGATCGGCACCGGTGGACGTGGGGGTGGTGCGATGCTCAACGCTCTGGCCGCAGACGACAATGTGGAACTCTGGTCGGTCGGCGATCTGTATCGCACCGAAGCCGATAATAAGCTGGCGATGGTGAAAAAGAACTCGGCGGCCGCTCCGAAAGTGTCTGACTCGATCGATTCACGTGTCTTCAGCGGCATTGATTGTTACAAGCAGGTGATCGATTCCGGCATCGACGTGGTGCTGCTGACGACGCCTCCCGGATTCCGCCCGCTCCATTTCAAGGCAGCGGTCGATGCCGGTCTGCACGCCTTTGTCGAAAAACCCTGCGCCACCGATCTAGCGGGCGTGCAGGACTTCCTCGCCACCGCGAAGATCGCGGGTGAGAAAGGACTCTCCATCCTTTGCGGTTTTTGCTATCGCTACAGCCAGCACGGGCGCCCACTTTTCGAGCGCATCCACAACGGCGACATCGGTGACATCCGCAGCATCCACTCGCTCTATTACGCCGGTCCGGTGAAGGCGATGCCCGAGGACAGCGCCCGTCCCGATGGCATGAGCGATACCGAATGGCAGATCAAGAACTGGTATAACTTCACCTGGCTGAGCGGCGATGGGATCGTCGAGCAAGGTTGTCACAACGTGGACCGGATCGCCTGGGCTTTCAAAGATGCTCCTCCGGTCGCGGCGATGGGGTCCGGCGGACGGACCCGCCCCAACAATTCGGGCAATATTTACGATCACTTCAGCATCACTTACGAATATCCGGAGGAAGTCATGGCTCACGTCGAGTGGCGTCAGTTCGTCGGTTCTTACAACTTCACCGGCGACACGATCGTCGGCACCAAAGGGGTGGCAAAATTTGGCACCAGCTCCGCGAGCATCGACGGCGAGAAAGCCTGGTCCTACCGCCAGCCCAAGATTCCGAAGAGCATGTATGATCTCGAGCACGAGGAGTTCTTCGCTGCCATCCGTGGAGGCGCACGCAAGGACGATTCGCAGTGGGTCGCGAATTCGACTACGCTCGCTCTGCTCGGACGCACGGCTTGTTACTCGGGTCAGCGCATCACTTGGGACGACTTCCAGAAGTCCGAGCAAAAGCTCGTGCCAGATCCAATCGACTTCAACGGAGCGCTCCCGGTTCGTCCGCTCCGCATCCCTGGTCTGCCGGAGACGCAGGATACGATCTTCCCCGAGAACAAGCAGTCGGTTTGATCCGGCACGACGGCGATCCTCATTCCTCGATCCGACAGGGGGCGAGGATCGCATCGCTCATGCCGTGGAGGATTTTTTTGTCCGCCGGGCAGATGGTGGCCAGCACGCCGCCGAGGGTAATCTTCTGGTCGGCTGCTCCGATGAAGTAGTAGGGGCAAAGTCGCACGCGGCCTTCCATGATTTCGATTTCACCGGTGGTGGGATTCCACCACGGATGCCGGACGAGCTTGCCTCCATGGAATCGTTGGAGAACGTAGGGCGAGGTCCCGTGGGCGGCGAGGGCTTCGTCAACCGCAGCGGCCCACTCCGTCTGCGAGGAATCCTGTCCGATGGTGACACTGCGGCTGCCCCAGGCCTTCTCGTTGAACCCGCTGAGCTTCAGGACCAGTTCGCGTTCGCTTTGCGAGAAGTTCCGCAGTTCGGAGAAATGCTGGATGTCGAGTCCGGGAAGAACGGCATGAGGCGGGACGGGTGCCGGATCAATAATCCAGCTCATTGGAAAGACCTGGCGTAGTCGTTGGAAATTCGCATCGCGCAGCTCGCGTCGCCAGGTCTCCCGCAAGGGGTGCGACCAGAAAAGGGCCGACCACTGCTTTTCTTCGTGCCAGGGTTTGAAGGGGCTGCTCAGCGAGATGGTTCCGGCGGCGGCTAGCTCCGCGATCTTTGCGGCTGCCGGAAGGGCGGGCAGATCGAACAGCTCGAAGAAACGGTAGAGATCGCGCCCGTCCGGCTGGTAGGTCTCGGCGCTTTTGACCTGCCAGTCGCCGTCCCCGGCGAGCTGTCGCCCCGCCCGAAGTTGCGCGGCGAGCCAGTCCATCTCCGGCCGATAGTCGCCCGATTCAGCGGAGATCACGATGTCGGCACCTTTTTCAGAAAAGAGCGAACGGAAGCCGTCGATCATGCCTTGCGGGCCGCCGACCAGAGGCGTGGAAGGGTCGAGCTGATGATATTTTTCGCCCAGCCAGGCGGTTAGGCCGATGCCTCCGGGCACGGAGTCAAGTTCGGTGGCGATGAGGCCCTGCTCGGTCAGAATGAGGTCCGGACGGATGACTCGAGGCAGGTCGTTGGGAGAGGCGGCCAGCCCCTGTTCGAGGAGGGCGGGTGGCTTGCCGGCGTCGAGGCTCTCCGCGATCCAGCCGGGAAGGCTGCCTTTGCGGCTGCGCCGATAGATGGTCTCACCGGCTTGTTGGAAGCGGGCGAGGAGCGGGCCAAGTTGTTCGAGGTATCGGACGGTGCTGCGGTCGAGGGGGAAGGCCTCCGGCGAGACTCGCCAGGTCTTTTCGGAAAAAAGTCCCCCTTCGGGCAAAGCGGATGTGATGCGTTCGGAGCGCGCGACAGGGGAGAGTGGGGCCATCGGAGAAACTGCGGGGAAGGGAGCCAGAAGGGGGGTCATCCCTGAAGGAGACGCAGCGCGGCGCGCAACATTTCATCTGATCGGATCATTTCGGCCGGGAGAGAGTCGATCGCCTTCTGCGCGTCGGGGGCGCGAAAGCCGAGAGAGAGCAATCCGAGCAGGGCGTCATTCTTCGCAAGGGCCTCGGGCGAATGGGCAGACGGTGCACCCTGGGTCTGCCAGGCTTCCTTGACGCCTACTTTGTCGCCGAGTTCCAGCACGATGCGTTCGGCGGTTTTGCGTCCGAGGCCTTTGATTTTGGCCAAAGTGGTGAGGTCGCCCCGGACCACGGCGGCTTTGAAATCGGGCGTGCTCATGCCGCTGAGGACAGACATGGCGACCTTCGGTCCGATTCCGGTGACGCGGTCAATCAGGAGTCGGAAAACACTCCGCCCATCCTCGTCGGCGAAGCCGTAAAGGGTCTGCTCCTGCTCGCGGATGTGGTGATGGGTGAGAACCTTGAGGTCCTCGCCGATGCGGCCAAAACGCTCGTCGCCGAAGAGCGGCACGGTCACTTCATAGCCGACGCCACCGACATTGATGACGAGACGTCCGGGCCAGGACTCTTCGAGGGTTCCTTGTAAAAATGTGATCATCGCGCTTTAGTTCTTTCAGAGCGCCGGGCATCGCCGCTCTGGAGCTGCCCACCGAAACCCTTTCCCGACCGATGGTAAACCGATTTCTTAAGACCCTCTGGCTGGTGCCGCTGATTCTCGGGGGTTTCTATGCCCACACCGGTGCCGAAGATGCTCCCGCCGCACCGCGCCCGAGTGGCTTGATCTTTGAAGGAGCCTTTGAGAGTGCCGCCTACCACGAAATCCCGGAGAATGCCCGGCGGACTCAGCTGGTGGCGGCTTATCGATGGGACTACGGATTGCGCTATTACGACGAGGCCACCTGGACGGCGGCGGGCTGGGACTGGCCGAAGTTCCGTGAGAAGGCGATGGTGGTGGCCGACGCGCTGGCCGAGCGGGTCAAGCCGGAGCTGATCCGCGATCCCCGGGGGGTCATCGAGTATGGCTTGGTGGTCGATCCCGACCCCTTCCTGACGAGTGTGCTGCTTTCGAAGAAATTCCGGGAAAAATTCACCGACACGCTCGGCGACGCCCTTCACATCGTCATCCTTGATCGCAATCGAATCTATCTTTTCCCCGTGACCGGAGGGCATCTCCAGGACTACGGACCTTCCCTGGTCGCGGAGTTCCGTGAGGCCCCGCTTCCAGTGAGCCTGGAAGTGTTTTTGCTCGATGAAAAAGGTCTCCGGGTGATCGGGGAGCTCTCGCGGGAGTGAAGCGCTAGTCAGATCACTCCCATTTCTCCAAGACTTTGCGCTCGTTCACGGGCCACCAGGCAGCGATTTTTTTTGCCATGGCAGCAACGCGTTCCGGTTCGGCGGAGGCCAGGTTGTGATCTTCGCTGGGGTCGTTGAGCAGTTGATAGAGCTGGGGCCGGAGCTCGTCACGCGGATGGATATCTGCGTAGCGGTCGCCGAGTTCGCCATCGTAGGTGAGGAGCAATTTCCACGGGCCTTCGATGACCCAGCGATAGAGGAGGGTGACTTCGGGTTTTTCCGCATCGAAAACATCGTGACCGAAGCTCTCGCCGTAAACCGCGTCGCGAGGGGTTGGCTCTCCGCTGCGGAGGCAGGGCATCAGATCGAGTCCGGGCATCTCGGCGGGCGGTGCCACCCCGGCGGCTGCCAGCATGGTTGGCACGATGTCGATGCTGGAGGCGAGTTGCTCGCCGCGATCACCGGGCTGGATGACTCCCGGCCAGCTGTAGAGGATGGGCTGGCGCACGCCGCCCTCGTTGGCGGATTGTTTGGAGCGCATGGCGAAGCCGGGGCCGTCGGGTTTTTGGATCCAGCCGTTGTCGCTGATGGTGACGAAAAGAGTGTTCCCGGTGAGGCCTTTTTTCTCGATGTGGTCGATGATCTCGCCGCAGGTCTGGTCATACCACTCGATCATGGCGTAATACTTCGCGACGTGCTCGGAGGAGACTTTGGCCTTGTATTTGTCGAGGAGAGCCTGCGGCGGGGTATGTGGATCGTGGGGCATGAACGGGGCATACCAAATGTAGAATGGCTTCTCCGCCGCGACGGCCTCATCGATGAAATTGGTCACGGGGGCGACTCCTTCACGACCGATTTTCAACCCGTCGTCGCCGTGGCGGCCGCCCTTCTCTGGATAGCCGCGGGTCATGCCGTGAGTGAAGCCGCCCCGTTTGAAACTGCCCTCCCACCATTTGCCGGATTGGTGGCTGAGGTATCCGGCTTCGCCGAGGAGCGCGGCGATCCGGGGATGCTGATCGACGTGGGTGATGAGTTGCTCGGTGAGTTTGGCATACTCGGGGTCGCCTTTTTTACCGCCGACGAGAGCGGGAGCCATGTCGTTGCCGGAGGTCTTGTGCTGGTGGGAGTATAGACCGCTGGAGAGGGTCATCAGCGAGGGGCGGCACAGGCCCGTCGGCACATAACCTCGTCCGAAGAGGGCGCTGCGAGAGGCCAGGGCGTCGAGATGAGGCGTCTCAATGTCGGGATGTCCCATGTAGCCATAGTCGGTCCAAGCCTGGTCGTCGGAGAGCAGCAGGACGATGTTCGGCTTGGCGTCGGCTGCCAATATCGGGAAGGGGAGCAGGGCGGCGAGAAGGGGGATCAGGAAACGATGCATGGGTTAGTATGGAATGTGTCACCGTGAAAACATAGTGCGTTAATCCGCCAAAGGTCTGTTGCGATAGACTTGCGGTTTTCTGCTGGATGGTGAATGCTGACAAGGCAGGGTTATCGATGAAACAGGGTATGGTGCCTGACCGAACAGGGTATGGTCGCCACACAGACCGGTGAGCGGTGGAATGCTGCTTTTGTATCAGATATGTCCACTCCAACCTCAATCGTCGTGCACGGCGTGACCCATCGATTTGGAAAGTCGACGGTGTTGGAGGATGTGTCGTTTTCCATTGAGGATGGCGAGTCAATCTGCATGATCGGGCCGAATGGCGGGGGGAAATCGACCCTGCTGCGCATCCTGCTCGGGTTGCTGGAGCCCAGCGAGGGAAGGGTGGAAGTGCTGGGACAATCTCCTCGCGAGGCTTGTCGCTCGATCGGCTACGTACCGCAGTCGATCCGCTTCGATCCGCTGTTCCCAATCTCGGCATTGGAAATCGTCTTGATGGGACGCCTCGACCGGGTGCGCTGGGGGCGCTACTCGCGGACCTGTCGCACGGTCGCCCGCGAGGCCCTCGCGACGATGGGGCTGAGCGACTGCGAGCATCGTCCTTTCGCCCAGCTCTCGGGTGGGCAACGCCAGCGGGTCCTCATCGCCCGGGCTCTTGCAGCGGAGCCTCGTATCCTCCTGCTGGATGAGCCGACCGCGAACATCGATCTCTCGGTGGAGGAACAGTTTCTTGATTCTTTGCAAGAGCTGAGGAGGCGCATGACCATCCTGCTGGTGACGCACGACCTCGATGTGGTGGAGGAAATGGGAGATTCGGTGCTCTGTGTGAACCGCCGCCTCCATCGCCACAGCTTGCCACTCTCGCCAGAGACGGTCACGGAGATTTTCCGGGGCGGCCGCCGACTGGAACATGATCGGCGGACCCGGCATCGCCAAGGAGACCATTCGAACTGTGTGCATGAGTGAGGGACTTTCATCGGCACGCGGTCCACTCGCTCGCGCTCGCGGCTACGGGAATTTTGATTGTGGGAACTTCCTAAAGATTTCATGACTGAATTTTTCGACGCCCTTCGCCAGGTTCCGCTGCTGCGTTACGCGCTCTTCGCCGGGATCTTTTCCAGCCTCGCCTTCGGAGTGGTGGGGAGCTTTGTCGTAACCCGGCGGATCGGTTACATCGCAGCGGCTATCGCTCACAGCATCCTCGGTGGGATCGGCATTGCGATTTTTCTTTCGCGCACCTTCGAGATCCCATGGATCACGCCGATGGGTGGAGCCTTCGTCGCGGCGGTCGTATCAGCCCTGATCATCGGACTCGTCAGCCTGCGGGCCAAAGAGCGGGAGGATACCATCATCGGAGCGATCTGGGCTTTCGGGATGGCGGTGGGTTTGATTTTCATCCACTTCTCCCCCGGGCCGGGCGTGGCCATGGAGAGTTTCATTTTCGGAAATATCCTGCTGACTTCGGCGAACGATGTCATCACCACCGCCCTGCTCAGTGGTGTGGTTCTGGTGGTCACGGCGTTTTCTTACCACAAGCTTGTCGCAGTTTGTTTCGATGAAGAGTTCGCCCGACTGCGTGGCATCCGCTCCGAACTGTATTATTTGCTGCTGTTGGTTCTCCTTGCGGTCAGCATCGTCCTGCTGGTGCGTTTGACGGGAATCATCCTCTCGATCGCTCTCATCGTGCTGCCCGCCGCCACCGGAGCCCGTCTCTCGATGCGGCTTTGGGTGATCATGATTTTGGCGACCTTGCTATGCCTCAGTTATACGGTCACGGGACTTGCGGCGAGCTTCGTGTTGGAGATGCCAACGGGGCCGGTCATCGTCGTGATTGCGGCGGCGGTGTATGCGCTCGTGCTCGGTTGGCAGAAACTCCGACCGCAAAGTTGATTATTTTGCTGGCAATTGGTGACGCTTTCGCGACTTTCGGGGCCAATGAAATCGGAACTCAAGATCTTTAGCGGCACCGCCCACCCCGAGCTAGCCGACGAGATTGCCGCCTACCTCGGCGAACGACGCTCGGATGCGACTGTAACGCAGTTTCCCAACGGTGAGACCTTTGTCAAAATCAACGAGAACATCCGCGAGCGTGATATTTTCATCATCCAGCCGACTTGTCCGCCGACGAACCAGAACCTGATGGAGTTGCTCATCATGACGGATGCCGCCCGTCGGGCCAGCGCTGACCGCATCACGGCGGTGATTCCCTTTTTCGGCTATGCCCGTCAGGATCGTAAGGACCAGCCCCGCGTCCCCATCACTGCCAAGCTCGTCGCGAATCTCTTGACCGCTGCCGGGGTCTCCCGCGTCCTCACCATGGACCTCCACGCCGGGCAGATTCAGGGATTTTTCGACATTCCTGTCGATCATCTTTACGCCAAGCCGGTGCTGATCAAATATTTGCGGGACAAAGGCATGACTGACAATCTCGTCGTCGTCTCGCCCGATATCGGCGGCATGAAGATGGCCCACGCTTACTCCAAAGCGCTCGACGTTCCTCTCGCGATCGTGGCCAAAAATCGGGTCAGCGCCACCGAAGTCGAGGCTATCAGCCTGATCGGTGAGGTTGCCGGCAAGAATGTCCTGCTTGTCGATGACATCTCGGAGACCGCCGGGACTTTGACCTCTGCGGCCAAGCTTCTCCAGAAACACGGAGCCAAACGCATTTTCGCGGGAGTCTCCCACGCGGTGCTGAATGACCAAGGCCGCCAGCGCATCGCCGAGTCGGACATTGAGGAACTCATCTCGACGAACAGCACTCCTTTTGCCGTCGGCGACAAGGTCTCGGTCGTCTCCGTGGCCGAGCTTTTGGGAGAGGCGATCCGGCGCATTCATCTCGGGGAATCCGTCACATCTCTCTTTGACATTACCTAGGCTGACGCCTAAAGTTCGCCCCTCCCACGGCAGAGCACGGGGGCCGGAACCGTTTTCCGGCGCTCCTTGGCCCCACATATGGGCCGCACGTTACCCCTGGGAACAACCTACTTGGCATCATGGCAAAACACGAAACCCTCGCCGCAGAAAAGCGTGAACTCAAAGGCACCAGCAACTCCAAACGCCTCCGTCGCGCCGGACTCGTACCCGGTGTGATCTACGGCTCCAGCCAGCGCGAATACACGATCCAGCTCAACGCCAAGTCCTTCGGCGACCTCGCTCGCGCCCAGGGTCGTCAGAATTTCCTCGTGAACCTTGAGATCGAAGGTGCCAACGAGAAGTCCAAGCTCGCCATCGTGCAGGACATCCAGCGCAACCCGCTCACCGGCGGACTCATCCACGTCGATTTCCGGGCCGTGAGCGAGAATGAAACGATCCACGCTACGGTGCCGATCGAACTTCGTGGCGAAGCGGCTGGCGTGAAAAACGGTGGTTTGCTCGACCAGCTTGTCCACTCCATCGAGGTATTTTGTCGCCCTGGTGACCTTCCTGAGTCGATCATCAACATTGTCGAAGACCTCGGTCTCGGACAGTCGCTCAAAGTCGGTCAGCTCAATCTGCCCGAAGGCGTCACCGTCAAGATGGACAAGGACGTTCTGGTTGCTCAGATCGCCCAGACTCGTGCGTCGGTTTCCGCCGGTGCCGGTGCCGGTTCCTGATCTGTCTTTGATCGGGATACATCCCTGAAACCTTTCGACGGACGCCTCAATGAGGCGTCCGTTTTGGTGTATGCTTTTGGCGGCCGGAGCGGTTAGCTAACGGGGGATTGATTGCCCCGTTTTGGAAAAGGAATGAGCTGCACTTCCTCCTATGTCGAAGAAGCTAAATGAACTTCAGGGCTCCGATCCCTGTGATTCGTCTCCAATCGCGGTTCACTTGCCGTACAAATGGGATTGAACGAATCCGCCTTTGTTAGAAGAGGGTTTTGACCACGTATGAACACGAATTCACACGAATCAATGACGTTACAGAACTGCTTCATTCGTGTTCATTCGTGGTCCATTAATGATCTAGTATGATTGCTACTCAGTCCATCCTTCTTGCTTACGCGCCTGAGGTCCCCGATGCCTGAGGATTGGTCCACAAACATCACGCAAGCATCAACATCAGCCAGAATTTTGAGCCTTTTGAGCCTTTTGAGCCATTTGAGCCTTTTTGTGGCCAAGGCTTCGTGGCGGCCTACGGTCATTTCGTTTTCCGCACGAGGATCCGCAGCCGTCCACTTTCGTATTTCCCTGCGTTGCTGGAGAAGGTCCAGTCTCTCGTCCGCGGATCGGAGGAGCTGTTGCCGATTCCCAGATCGGCCGCACCGCCGGCATTCCATTGATTGACGGCGAAGATCGTTTCTTTCGCGGCGCTATTGTGCACCTGCATGGAACCGTAGCCCGCTTCCGGCGGGATGGGTTGATCGGCGAAGTCCCACAACTCCCCGGAACCACCGGGCAATTTGGCGGCATTGACAGGGCCGTAGTTGTGAGGCCAGAACTCCAGATTTCCGAAAAGCCCATTCCCCGTGCTCACTCCCGAGACGTTGCTGAGGATACTCAGATTGGTGACCGGAACTTGGAAAGTCGCGCCGGAACTTACGGTGGGAATTCCCAGTTTGCCGGCATCATCAGTGAAGGCATCCATCGCCACCCAGGCCCACTGCAGCGAGCCACCACCAGGAGTGAGTTCGATGAAATACCCCACCCGGTCGAAGGCTCCAGCAATCTCGGACGAACGGTCTACCTCGTATGAGAAGTTCGGCCCCAGTTTCTTGAGGTCGAGGTCATAGACCAGTTCGTATGCGGCGGCCTCGGGCACCTTGAGGGAGAGCCAGTCATACTGGGGGACTTCGCCGGCCCGGAAGGTGGCGGTCGGCAGGCCTGCTCCATTGGCGAGATTGGGCTCTGCCAGCTTGTGCCAGGCGTAGCGCATCGCGGCGGGTTCCTTGATTTCAGGGGACGCGAGGACCACCGTATCGGTGCCTTCGATGACGGCGTTCGCGGGGACAAAGGCTCCCTGCTCTCCGATCATTTCAAAATGGGAAAGCGGCTGGCCATCGCGCGACTTCAAGCCTCCAGCGACCTCGTCGAAGCGCAGCCGCAGGGTTGCGCCGGCCACCGTCATCTCGGCGAGCTTCGGACCGCTGGCGACCAGATCGCTTTTCCCATAAGTGTGCTTCAGAGCCAGCAAGCTCAGGCGACGCCCCACTTCCTGCTTGTTTTTCGGATGGATGTCGGCCGGATTGCCGATGTCGTTGGTCACGACCATTCCCGTATGCGGGATTTCCAGACAGGCCGACTGGGCTTCCCAGAAGCGGGGCAGGATGGCGGGATCCTCCTCTCCGTAGACGAAAGGAGCGATCTGCACGAAATAGAAGGGGAAATCTCCGATGCCCCACATGGAGCGCCATCCGGCGAGCAGGGCCTTTTTCCGGTCCAGATAGTCCATGCCTCGCGCGTGGTTCGACTCGCCCTGATACCAGATCGCCCCGCGCATCCCGTAGCCGACTACCGGATTCATCATCGCATTAAAAATGGTAGTCGGTTCAGTGTGGGCGGTGATCGGCAGGAGTCGTTTCGGAAAGACCGGGCTCGCGGGAGCGGAGGTGCCTTCCGCCAGTGCGGTCTCGGCAAGCACCTGCCAAGCGGTGATCGCTTCGAGATACTTCCGCAATCCGTCTTTGTAAGCCTGGCTGCCGGGAAGGGCGGTTTGTACTTTGGCATAGATGTCGGCGAGGCCGGGAGTCATGGCGAAGCCCTCGATCGGTGTCCATGGTTCGATCAGGGTGCCTCCCCATGAGATGTTGAGCAATCCGATGGGCACACCCAGTTCACGATGGAGCTCGCGGGCCATGAAGTAACCCGCCGCCGTGAAACTGCCCGCCGTTTCTGGAGAGCACACCAGCCAATCTCCCTTCACATCGTCGAGTGGTAGGTTGTTGGTGAGATGGGCGATCTTCATCTGGCGGATTTGGGGAAAATCGGCCGCCGCGATTTCAGCTTCGGGGTTGTCGCTCGCGGACACCGTCCACTCCATGTTTGATTGGCCGGAGCAAAGCCAGACTTCGCCGACGAGCACGTCGCTCAGTGCAAAGGAACTCGTCGAAGACGAAAATTTCAGTTCCAGCCCGTCAGCGATCGCCTCCATCGCCGGGAGTGTGACTTCCCAGCGCCCGGTCTCATTGGCCCTCCCCGTGACCGCCTCCGCCGCGCCGAGTTGCACGGTCACTTCTTCCCCCGGATCGGCCCATCCCCAGATCGGAATGGGGGCTTGTCGCTGCATTACCATGCTTTCCCCGTAGAAGCCGGGGAGACGGATTTCAGCCTCCGAGAGCACAGGAACCAAAAAAACGAGCCATCCCAAAAGTCGAACAAATTTCATGCGTCGAGCTTTGCCATTTTTCGGGAGGCGCGCAAGATCGAAAGTATCCGTTCGGCGGTTCAGCTTTTCAGCTTTTCAGCGGTTCAGCGGTTCAGCGGTTCAGCGGTTCAGCTGTTGAAGGCACATGCAACCGGACAACAAGATGTGCATTTGGTCGTGTCATA
>Ga0105044_10011812_pt1 | contig 11879 bp, 9 predicted proteins | sample MAT01_FD_78092 | JGI IMG/M metagenome (GOLD analysis project Ga0105044, IMG submission 78092) | Freshwater microbial communities from Lake Fryxell liftoff mats and glacier meltwater in Antarctica - MAT-01 | ecosystem: Environmental > Aquatic > Freshwater > Ice > Liftoff microbial mat | place...
TACATTAAAATCTGCAGTGCTATCGAGTAAAGCCGAAAATTTATGTTCTAAATCTAACAGATAAGATAACTCATTAAAATGAATGATGTATTTATTTTCAAAAGGTAAAACATAACACTTAAACCATTTCTCCCTTTCTCTTATAAACTGCCTAAAATTGCAAGGTGACTTTTCAGAAATGCATTGCGTTAATTTTAATCTAAACTCTGAAGTTGTATTCTTGAAAAAGTTGAACTTTATCTTTTCCTCATCAAACCCTAAAACAAACTTTAATTGCTCATCTATATGTTGTATTTCAAATTTATCGTTGATAATTATAATGCCTTCCAACGAAAATTCGTTTGTAATTTGTTGTGTATTAATTTCTAAATCCCTAGTAATCCTCATAAAATGATATCAAACATTCAATTCCAATATATATAAACAATGAAACGACATTAAGTTTAACCCTGGCGGACCATTTTTACTGCGGGATTTCCAACATAAACTCCTTTTTCAATAATATCTTTCACTACTACTGCGCCCATCCCAATTATTGCCTCGTTACACACATTTATTCCTTCTCTTAATGCGGCATTGCTGCCCACATAAACACAATGACCAATGCTGCTATGTCCATTAATTCTGGCGCCCGGTGCTGTGGTAAAATAGTCGCCAATTATAGAATCGTGCCCTACAGAAGTATTTAAATTCAATTGAGCATGTTTACCAATTTTCACGTTAACCGTTACTATACAAGCGGCAGTTACAATACTTCCTTCTCCAATATTTACCCATTTTGAAATCTGTGCTGAAGGGTGAATTACTTTACCATAAGTTGTGGACTTAGGAAGACTTTCTGCAATTTCCTTCCTTGCAATTGGGTCAGAAACGGCTATTACTACATTATAAAGTTCTGGCACAAAACCAGATTGTGGAACTACGGCAACACCCATAATTTCTTTCTCCATAAAATGTGAATCACTCACCATAAAAACAACTTCAGTTTCTCTCGTACCTGCATTATTTCCAATACTTTCCAAAAAGCAATTCAACACTTCCCTTCCAAATCCTCCAATTCCAAAAATACAGAGCTTTTTAGCAACTTCCATTACAACAATTTAGCTATTTGTTACATATTCCTTCTGTACTGTCCACCAACTTCAAACAAACCTTTGGTTATTTCTCCCAATGAACAGTATTTGGTAACTTCCATTAATTGGGTAAAAATATTCTGATTGTTTATTGCTGCAAGTTGAAGGCTTTGCATCAACTTTTTGCTTCGCTCTGCATTTCCGCTTTGCAGTGCTCCCAACATTTCTATTTGATACTGCTTTTCTTCTTCAGTTGCACGTATTACTTCTTTTGGCAAAACCGTCGGTGAGCCTTTAGAACTCAAGAATGTATTCACACCAATAATTGGGAATTCTCCAGTATGTTTTTGCATTTCGTAAAACATAGATTCTTCCTGAATTTTACTACGCTGGTACATCGTTTCCATTGCACCTAAAACGCCTCCTCGCTCCGTAATTCTATCAAATTCTGTATATACAGCTTCTTCCACCAAATCTGTTAATTCTTCAATTATGAAGGAGCCTTGTAAGGGATTTTCATTTTTTGTGAGACCTAATTCTTTATTAATAATCAACTGAATAGCCATTGCTCTTCTCACAGATTCCTCTGTAGGTGTTGTAATGGCCTCGTCGTAAGCGTTGGTATGCAAGCTGTTACAATTATCGTAAATGGCATATAAGGCTTGCAATGTTGTTCTAATGTCGTTAAAATCTATTTCTTGCGCATGCAATGATCTTCCAGATGTTTGAATGTGATATTTCAGCATTTGACTGCGCTCATTGCCACCATATTTCAATTTCATAGCTTTGGCCCAAATACGTCTCGCAACTCTACCAATTACTGCATATTCAGGGTCAATTCCATTGCTAAAAAAGAAGGATAAATTAGGTGCAAAATCATCAATGTGCATGCCCCGACTCAAATAATATTCTACAAATGTAAATCCGTTTGCCAAGGTAAATGCCAACTGAGTTACAGGATTAGCGCCCGCTTCAGCAATATGATATCCTGAAATACTGACACTGTAAAAGTTCCTAATTTTTTGGTCAATAAAATACTGCTGTATATCACCCATCATGCGTAAGGCGAATTCTGTGCTGAAAATACAGGTATTCTGTGCTTGGTCTTCTTTTAAAATATCTGCCTGAACAGTTCCTCTTACTACATTTAAGGTTTCGGTTTTTATCTTTTGATAGACATCCGCAGTTAAAACCTGATCACCAGTTACGCCTAATAAAAATAATCCCAAACCATCATTTCCTTCTGGTAATTCGCCTTGATAACTTGGGAGCGCCACATTCTTTGCTTTGTAAATAGCTGCAATTTTAGCTTCAACTTCCTTGGTTAAGTTATTTGCATGTATGTAAATTTCACATTGTTGGTCAACGGCTGCATTCATAAAAAAGCCCAACAACATAGGTGCTGGCCCATTTATCGTCATAGAAACGGAGGTAGAAGGCTTGCAAAGATTAAAGCCCGAATACAGTTTTTTAGCATCGTCTAAGCAACAAATACTCACGCCAGAATTGCCAATTTTTCCATAAATATCGGGCCGCACATCGGGATCGTTGCCATATAAAGTTACAGAATCGAATGCTGTTGACAAACGTGCAGCGGGCATTCCTTTACTTACATAATGAAACCTTCTGTTGGTTCTTTCAGGTCCGCCTTCGCCTGCAAACATTCTCGTTGGATCTTCCCCTTCTCTTTTAAATGGATAAATTCCCGCTGCATAAGGAAATTCGCCCGGAACATTTTCGGTTAGACTCCAACGTAAAATTGCACCCCAATTTTTAAATGCTGGTGTTACAATTTTAGGAATTCTGCTTTGCGATAAGCTAATGGTATGTGTGGCAATTTTCAATTCTTTATCGCGCACTTTAAAAACAAAAAATTCATTTTTATACTGGGCTCTCTTGTTTTCCCAAGCTTCAATAATTTTAATGTTTTTTGGGTCGATGTCTAACTTCAACCGATCGGCTTCTGCTCTTAAAATTTTAACAACATCTTTGTTTCCTCTTGCTTCAAATTGCTGAATGGTGTTCTCTATTGCATACAATTTTTCAACAAATGTGGATTGCTTTTCCACCCAATCGTTGTATTGTCTGTTATTTTCTGTTATCTCACTCAAATAGCGGGTTCTATTGGGTGGAATTACATAAATCTTCTCGCTCATTTCGAGCGTAACTTCATATTTGGATTCCAGCGGAGCACCTGTTTTCTTAACAACCGAATCCATAATTGCTTTGTACAAATTGTTCATTCCTGGATCATTAAACTGTGAAGCAATGGTCCCAAAAACAGGCATCACGTCAGGATTGGTTTCCCACAGATTGTGATTGCGTTGGTATTGTTTCTTTACATCTCTCAAAGCATCTAAAGCACCTCTTTTATCGAACTTATTCAATGCAATAATGTCAGCAAAATCTAACATATCAATTTTCTCCAATTGCGTAGCAGCTCCATACTCAGGGGTCATCACGTACAAACTTACGTCGCTATGATCCACAATCTCGGTATCACTTTGACCAATTCCTGAGGTTTCTAGAATGATTAAATCGAAATGTGCGGCTTTTAAAATTGCAACAGCTTCTTTCACATGCTTGCTCAATGCCAAATTGCTTTGACGCGTAGCAAGACTTCTCATGTATACACGAGGATTATTGATTGCATTCATTCGAATCCTATCACCCAAAAGTGCGCCTCCCGTTTTACGTTTCGAAGGATCAACAGAGATTACACCAATATATTTATCCGGAAAATCAACCAAAAACCTGCGTACCAATTCATCTACCAACGATGATTTTCCTGAACCTCCAGTTCCTGTAATTCCCAAGACTGGTGTTTTGCTGACTTTTGATAATTGATGAACTTTATCTATTTCAGGTCCAGCAATATCTGGATTATTTTCTGCTGCCGAAATAAGTTTGGCAATGCTAATCCAATCTTTATCTCCTAAATGACTCACTTCTCCATTCAATTTATCGACGGTTAAGAAATCACTTTTTTGCAGTAAATCGTTAATCATTCCTTGCAGCCCCATTGCTCTTCCATCGTCTGGATGATACAAACGCGTGATGCCGTAAGCTTGTAATTCCTCAATTTCGGAAGGTAAAATTGTACCTCCGCCTCCACCGAAAATCCGAATATTGCCTGCACCTTTTTGCTTCAATAAATCGTACATGTATTTAAAATATTCCACATGTCCGCCTTGGTAGGAAGTCATTGCAATGGCTTGTGCATCTTCTTGTATCGCACAATTCACCACTTCTTCTACACTTCTGTCGTGACCTAAATGAATAACTTCAGCACCACTGCTTTGAATAATACGTCGCATGATGTTAATCGCGGCATCATGTCCATCGAACAGGGAAGCTGCTGTAACAATTCTTATTTTATTTTTAGGCTTATATATTGAGGTATCCATCATCAAATTCGTTGATTTTCGGCGGTAAATATAAGGATTATCAATTGTAAGCGATAGGTGAAAAATAAGGAGATATTGCCTTACATTTGTCGCCCAGTTTTTTTCAAAATGAGCAACATCATACAATTACTTCCCGAACATGTAGCCAACCAAATTGCGGCAGGGGAAGTAATTCAACGTCCTGCAAGTGCGGTGAAAGAGCTATTGGAAAATGCAGTGGATGCAGGTGCAACACACGATCAATTAATTATAAAAGATGGCGGGCGAACCCTTATTCAAGTAATTGATAACGGTTCGGGAATGAATGAATTTGATGCACGCCTGTGTTTTGCTCGGCATGCTACATCAAAAATTAAACAAGCAGACGACTTGTGGGCGATTAGAACGATGGGATTTCGAGGCGAGGCAATGGCTTCAATCGCTGCAGTTGCTCAAGTGGAGCTACGCACGCGTAAAGCAAATGAAGAAGTTGGAACGCAACTTATCATTGAAGGCTCTGATATTAAAAAACAGGAACCAATTGCTTGCCCTGCAGGAACTTCAATTTCCATTAAAAATCTCTTTTTTAACGTTCCTGCACGCAGAAATTTCCTCAAATCTAATGCTGTTGAAACGAAGCATATTTTCGACGAATTTCAACGCATAGCTTTGGCTTTCCCAGAAATATCCTTCTCTTTAATAAGTCAAGAAAATGAAGTTTACAGATTAAATGCTTCTAATCATAAGCAACGCATCATGGGTATTTTTGGTGCAAACATGAACGAACGCTTGGTAAATGTTAAAGAAGAAACAACGGTATGTTCTATCAATGGATTTATTGGAAAACCGCAATTTGCTAGAAAAACCCGTGGTGAACAATTCTTCTTTATCAACAATAGATTTGTAAAAAATTCCTACTTGCACCATGCAGTTCAGGCGGCGTTCCAAGAAATTATCATTGCAGATTCTCATCCTTCTTATTTTATTTGGTTTGAAGTAGATCCGAAAACCATCGACATCAACATTCACCCCACAAAAACAGAAGTAAAATTTGAAGACGAACGTTCTGTTTATGCGATTTTGAGATCGGCAATTAAACGTGCAATTGGTACTTTTTCTCTTTCTCCGAGTTTAGATTTTGAAACAGAACAAGCGTTCAATATCTTGCCCAATATCAGCAATCGCAATATGGAAGCGCCTGGTATTATGGTGAATCCACAATACAATCCGTTTTCTAATCCAAAACCAACGCAACAAGAACGTCCAGATGCAATTAGAACGTTAAGTCAAGCAAGATGGAATGATTTGGTTGGTGCACCCGAAAATGTTGCTTCCAATTTAGAAAATAGGCCACAAATATTTCCTGAAGCTCCAATTGGAACTCCTGCAACTACTGAAAAATCTTTTCCTTGGTCACTTCACGGGAAATACATTTGTTCTCAAATTAAAAGTGGCATGTTAATTATAGATCACGCAGGAGCCTTAGAAAGAATTTTTTTTGAACGTTTTACCAAAAATTTCAACCATACAATTGCATCTCAACAATTACTTTTCCCAGTCGTAAAAGAATTTTCTGCTCCAGATTACGAACTTATCATTGCGCTGCAGGAAGAACTGCATGAACTCGGTTTTAACTTCGAACCATTTGGAAAACATACCATTGTTATTAATGGTGTTCCAGCAGAAACAGATAAACTTGACCCTAAATCACTTATCGATCAACTCTTAGAACAATTCAAAACCACACAACAAGATTTAAGCACAAGTCGTCTTGAGAAATTAGCCAAAACGCTGGCTTACAATGCGGCTAAGAATTACAACAGGCATCCATCTATTGAACAAATGTCCTTATTGATAGACCAGTTATTTGCTTGTGAAACAGCTAATTACTCTCCTTCAGGTAAAGCTATTGTTAACATGCTAACATTAGAAGAACTAGCTACAAAATTTGCAAAAAACAGTAACAGTTAATACTAAATACAAGAAAATATATAATGAAAAGAATAGCAGTAATTGGTTCAGGAACAATGGGAAATGGAATTGCCCACACATTTGCACAATTTGGTAATTCCGTAATTTTAGTAGATATCAGTCAAGATGCACTGGACAAAGGAATCGCCACCATCACAAAAAATCTTGATAGACAAGTTGCTAAAGGTTTGATTTCTGAAAGTGAAAAAGCGACAACCCTATCAAATATTACGGGAATAACCACTATAGACAATCGTTTGGCTGATGTGGATTTGGTGATTGAAGCTGCATCAGAAAATTTCGAAATCAAAAAGAGTGTGTTTCAACAATTAGATGTAGTATGCAAACCAGCGTGTATTTTAGCTAGTAATACATCATCCATTTCAATTACACGCATTGCTGCAGTGACCAAACGCCCTTCTCAGGTTATTGGAATGCACTTTATGAATCCTGTTCCTGTAATGAAATTAGTTGAAATAATCAATGGATATTCAACATCAAAATCAGTTACCGAAGAAATAGTTGCAGCAACTACACAGCTAAATAAAATACCTGTTGTGGCGAATGATTATCCTGGATTTGTGGCAAATAAAATCTTAATGCCAATGATTAACGAAGCTATCATCACCTTGCAAGAAGGCGTGGCTGGTGTTGCTGAAATTGATGCGATTATGAAATTAGGAATGGCACATCCAATGGGGCCTTTGCAATTGGCCGACTTTATTGGATTAGATGTATGCTTGTCGATATTAAGAGTATTGCAAGATGGTTTTGGAAATCCTAAATATGCACCAAGTCCATTATTGATAAATATGGTTTCGGCTGGGCATCTAGGTATTAAAACTAAAATTGGTTTTTATGATTATTCAGCAGGAACTAAAGATTTGGTTGTAGCTCCTTTGTTTCAAAACTAATTAATAAAAGTGCCATCTTCAATGGTGTGTATGATTTCTTCAATCATTTTATCTTCAGGAACTTTCTTAGGGTCGAATGCTGATTTGAGATTAGAACCAAAAATACGAGCAACAGATTGCCAAAAAACTGCTTGAAAACTTCCTCTCAAGTCTTTTACCAATGTAAAGGAAGTATTTCCTGTTTCTCGGTCTATAAGCTTGATTAGGATTCTACCTTGATTGATAGTCATATTTCGAATATCACCTTCGAACTGCTTTTTGATATCTGCTTCTGCAACTTTTAAAATTCGTTTTTGTTCTTTTTCCGACTTTCCAGTCATCATGTCATTGTATTCCTTCAGTTTTTTCCCTGCAATTTTAGAGTAAGGATAAACTTTGGCCACGTCACGTTTTAATCTGCTCCATTTTCTTTCTTCTCTTTTAGAGGCAAATACACGGTTTTCTACTACATTAATGGTTTGTAAATTAACCACAGGAACGGTATCGCCTTCATCAGTAACAAAATAGGAAACTTTAAAGCCAATAGATTTGGGCTGTTCAGAAAGTTTCTCTGGAATTTTAACGCTAATTTGTGAAATAAGTGGCAATTGGGCCAAACAAAAAGCAATTGAAAAATAATAACTCATGTATCGTTTTTTAAACCTACTCAATTTAGTGGCCATTTTTCTCAATTTGTAAATTTAACGCATCAATTATCAATTGGGGAGCTCTTATTGGACGCATTTTCGATGCATTTAAAAATACCAAACTCGTTTTTGCCTTATTAATTATTTCTTTCTTTTCATTCAACGTTTCGTATTCAAATAAGATTTCAGATTTTGGTATTTCTTTGATTGTTGTTTTTATTTGTAATTGCTCGTCATAACGCGCTGGGCGCAAATAGCTAATTTCATAATGTTTTACTGGCATTAAAATTCCATTTTCTTCTAAAGACTTGTACGAAATCCCCAAACTTCTTAACGCTTCTACCCTTGCCACTTCGAAATATGCCGCATAATTTCCGTAATAAACAAATCCCATTTGGTCCGTTTCTGAATACCTAACTCTTAAAAAGGTGTGGTGCTGTATAATTGACATTTAAACTTTACAAAATAATACTTGATAGAACGACAAATTTTGTTGAATCTTGTTGAATGTATTCGATGGTCCACACTAAAGTTATTCATAGAGTTATCCACCTTTGTTTTTTACTGTTTTTTTTCGCAGCATGTAAGGTAAAATATACGGCTCAAAAACCCACAATCGGTTTTCAGGAAGTTAAAGCTGAAATAGAAGACAAAAGCTATGCTGATGCAGAAAAGACTATAAATCCTTACCGTACACCGATAGATAGTTTGATGAAAGAAGCAGTTGCTTATACAGATAATGAAGCAACTAAAGCAAAACCTGAAGGTACGTTAGGAAATCTCATTGCTGATATTACTAAGCTAATTGCCACGCAACTTTCAGGAAAAAATGTAGAGGGTTGCTTCTTAAATAATGGAGGTTTAAGAATTGAATTGCCCAAAGGGATTATCACTAGGTCGATGGTATTTGAATTACTTCCTTTTGATAATGAATTGGTAATAGTGAAATTTAAAGGAAACCAAGTACAAGAAATTTTGAATCAAATCGCTGCGCGCAATGGAGAACCAATTGCAGGAATAAAAATGAAAATAAATCAGACAGTGGCAGAGGATGTTTATATAAATGATAAAAAGCTACAAACAGATAGTACCTATTATATAGTAAGTTCCGATTATTTGTTAAACAATGGTGACAATTTCCAAATTCCCCAACCACTCGAAAGGATTGATTTAAATTTAAAATTGAGAGATGGTGTTTTTAACTATTTCGTAGAACTAAAAAAACAACACATTACATTAAGTCCAAAACTAGATGGAAGAATTTACTAATTCGCGCAGAGGATTTATTAAAGGTGGTTTATCTCTAGCCGCTTTAATGAGTGTACCAGGTTGGGCACAAGAACCTTCTGTAAAAGAAAGATTTGAAACGCTCACAATTTTGCATACCAACGATTGGCATAGCAGAATAGATCCATTTCCCATAAATGACCCAAAATATCCAGGACAAGGCGGAGCGGCAAGAAGAGCCTCTTTAATTGCTAAAATCAGAAAAGAAAACGACAATGTTTTGGTTTTAGATGCTGGCGATGTATTCCAAGGTACACCGTATTTTAATTATTATGGTGGAGAAATTGAATTTAAACTTATGTCGCAAATGGGTTATGATGCGGGTACTTTAGGAAATCATGATTTTGACAATGGCATAGAAGGCTTTTTAAAAATGAAGCCGTTTGCGAATTTCCCCTTCATCAATTGTAATTATGATGTCAGCAATACTGCTTTAAATGGAATGTTGAAGCCTTTTGAAGTCTTCAAAAAGTCAGGATTAAAAATTGGCGTTACGGGCGTTGGAATAGACTTAAACGGTTTAGTTCCTTATAAAAACTTTAAAAATCTCAATTATCTTGACCCGATTGAAAAAGCGAACGAAAATGCGCGTATATTGAAACACGATTTAAAGTGTGATTTAGTGGTTTGTTTATCACATCTTGGACTTGAATACAAAAACTCAAAAATCTCAGATATGATATTAGCAAAAGAAAGTATGAACATCGATTTGATTATAGGTGGTCATACCCATACGTTTCTAGACACTCCTAGAATTTTACAAAATAAAATTGGAAATGAGGTTATGATTCATCAAGTTGGTTGGGCTGGTCTAAGACTTGGTAAGATCGATTACGTTTTTAGTAGCCAAAACAACAACACCAATAAGGGGTTTTCCAAAATTAAAGTTTTTAAAAAGTCAATAGCAATTTGATTTTTTTTTAAGGAAAATAAAGCAAATATTTGCCCCGTTCAAACGATACGCCCTTAGAAAATCGTGAAATTGAAGAGGGTTTTAGTTAAACTACACAACATTAATATTTTATATACGGTATGGAGAAAACTTTTGATAAAGTTTGGGAAAAATGTCTTGACATAATCAAGGATAACGTAAATCAACAAAGCTTTAAAACTTGGTTCGATCCAATTAAACCAGTTAAACTAGCAGGAAGTATTTTAACTATCCAAGTGCCTAGTCAGTTTTTCTATGAATGGTTAGAAGAACATTATATTGATTTATTGAAAAAGACAATCAATAAAGAATTAGGTCCAGATGGTAGATTAGAGTATTCTATCATAATGGAGAATAATTATAGAAATGCAAATCCTTACACGATAAATATTCCAGCGGTGAATTCTCGCTCATTGAAAAATCCTCCAGTTTCAATGCCGATTGATTTGAATGGAAATAGCATTAAAAATCCTTTCATCTTACCAGGTTTAAAAAAGATGAATGTTGAATCTCAATTAAACCCAAATTATTGCTTCGATAATTTAGTGGAAGGAGATTGTAACAGACTTGCACGTTCTGCAGGTTTCGCAGTTGCAAATAAACCAGGAGGAACAGCTTTCAATCCATTACTTATATATGGTGGTGTTGGTTTAGGTAAGACACACCTTGCTAATGCAATTGGAATTGAAATCAAAAAGAATTTCCCTAATAAAACGGTACTTTACGTTCAGTCAGAGAAATTTTGTCACCAGTTTGTTGATGCGGTTAAAAGCAATTCACACAATGATTTCATTCATTTTTATCAAATGATAGATGTATTGATTATTGATGATGTGCAGTTCTTCGCAGGGAAAGAAAAAACCCAAGATGTATTCTTCCAAATTTTCAATCACTTACATCAAACCGGTAAACAATTAGTTTTAACTTCTGATAAATCTCCTATTGAATTAATTGGTTTGGAGCAGCGCTTGTTGTCTCGTTTTAAATGGGGGCTTTCTGCAGACCTTCAAATTCCTAATTTGGAAACAAGAATTGCCATATTAGAAAAGAAGATTTATGCCGATGGTATAGAAATGCCAAAAGACGTTATTGAATATCTTGCTTACAACATTACGTCAAACGTAAGAGAATTAGAAGGCGCATTAATTTCATTGGTTGCGCAATCTACCTTAAATCGCAAAGCTATTACGATGGAACTTGCCCGTCAAATGATAGACAAGTTTGTAAAAAATACAACGCGCGAAATTTCTATAGATTTTATCCAAAAAGTCGTTTCCGATTATTTCAGTCTTCCTCTTGAATTGTTAAAATCTAAAACAAGAAAAAGAGAAGTTGTTCAAGCGCGTCAAATTGCGATGTTTTTTGCTAAAAGCATGACAAAATCATCATTAGCTAGCATCGGTCTTCAATGCGGTGGTAAAGATCATGCAACTGTTTTACATGCTTGTCGTACTGTAAATAACTTAATGGAAACAGATAAAAAATTCAGAGTTTACATTGATGAGATAGAGAAAAAAATTGGAAATCAATAAATTTAAATTTTAGAAAAGTAAATTGACGGTTAAGAAAATATTAGTAGTTTGTTTGGGTAACATTTGTCGCTCGCCTATGGCTGAAGGAATTCTCAGAGATAGAATTCAAAAAGCAGGAAAAAAGGCTATAATAGATTCTGCGGGAACTTTAGACTACCA
>Ga0105044_10011815_pt1 | contig 11877 bp, 9 predicted proteins | sample MAT01_FD_78092 | JGI IMG/M metagenome (GOLD analysis project Ga0105044, IMG submission 78092) | Freshwater microbial communities from Lake Fryxell liftoff mats and glacier meltwater in Antarctica - MAT-01 | ecosystem: Environmental > Aquatic > Freshwater > Ice > Liftoff microbial mat | place...
TCTGATGAACGTTGCGCCCGACATGGATGTGGCAACGCAGATCAAGGCCAAGCCTGCAGTGGCAGAGCGCGAGAGTTTCTGACGTGCTGACCCACTTGCCCTCAGTTGCTGCCGCGCTGGCCTGGTTGCAGCCCCGCGTCAGCGGCGCGCTGCAAACCGACAGCCGCAAGCTGCGGCCGGGTGACGCTTTTCTGGCCTGGCCGGGCCATCGTCAGGATGGCCGCGCGCATGTGGCTGCAGCGCTGACTGCCGGGGCAGCAGCCTGTCTGGTTGAAGCCGATGCGCTCGATGCGCTGTTGGCTGACTGGCAACACGACGGTGTCGAGTTCAGCTCCAGGGTCGCTGCGCTGCCTGGCTTGCAAGCGGCAGCAGGCCCGTTGGCGGACCGCTGGTACGGTCAGCCCAGCCAACAGATGCCCGTGGTGGCCATCACCGGCACCAACGGCAAGACCAGCACCGCCTGGTGGATCGCGCAGGCTTTGCAGGCCTTGCCGCAACCGCAGCGTTGTGCGGTGATCGGCACGCTGGGCATCGGTGAGCCGCCAGCGCTGCAGGACAGTGGGCTGACAACACCCGATGCAGTGACGGTGCACAGCAGTTTGCGCCAGTTGCTGGACGCAGGTGTGCAGGCCTGCGCCATCGAGGCTTCGTCGATCGGTCTGCAAGAGCAGCGACTGAACGGGCTGCATATCGACACGGCAGTGTTCACCAACTTCACGCAAGACCACCTCGACTACCACGGCAGCATGAACCGCTATTGGGCCGCCAAGCGCCCGTTGTTCAGTTGGCCCGGTTTGCGTGCTGCAGTGATCAACATCGACGACGCTCATGGGGCTGCATTGGCAGCAGAGCTGGCTGGGCAGGGGCTGGCCTTGTGGACCGTGTCGTTGCGCGGCCCGGCCAGCCTGCAGGCGCTGCAGGTGCAGCAGGGGCAGAGGCAGGGGCAAGAGCAGGTGCAAGGGCAAGGGCAAGGGCAAGGGCAGGGCATCTCCTTGCAGGTGCTGCTGCGTCAGCCCGCAGACTCTGCGCAGCAGCGCGGACTGCAAGATCAGCCTGCCGAGTCAAGCCCGCAAGCTGGCCAGACGGTGTGGCTGCACAGCCAGGCGGTGGGCGAGTTCAACGCCAGCAACCTGCTGTCGGTGCTGGGGGTACTGCTTGCGCTGGGCCACCCTGTGGCCGACGCGGTAGCGGCCGTGCAACAGTTGCAGCCCGTGCCCGGGCGCATGCAGCGGCTGCAGGGCGCTGGCGTGCAGGTGGTGGTGGACTACGCCCACACGCCCGATGCGCTGGACAAGGCGTTGCAGGCGCTGCGCCCGGGCTTGGCCGCTGCGCCAGGCGGGGCAGCAGCACAGTTGTGGTGCGTCTTTGGCTGTGGCGGTGACCGCGACCGCAGCAAGCGAGCATTGATGGGTGCGGTCGCCGAGCGCTTGGCCGACCGCGTGGTGCTGACCAGCGACAACCCGCGCTCCGAAGACCCGTCACATATCCTGCAGCAGATCCTGGCGGGCTGCAAAGAGCCAGCAGCCGTGCAGGTGATGGCCGACCGCCGCCAGGCCATCCACCACGCGGTGTTGCAGGCTGCAAGCGGTGACTGCATCCTGGTGGCCGGCAAGGGCCACGAAAGCAGCCAGGAGATCGCCGGCATTCGCCATGCTTTCTCTGATCTGGACGAAGTGCGCACAGCACTGGCCCAGCGCCACACGCAGACACGCAATCGCGCGGCTGCAGGGATGGCGCCATGTTGATGACCCTGGGCCAGGCCCATGCGCTGCTGCCCGGCAGCCAACGGATCGGCGACCCGGCCACTGCGTTGCTGCGTGTGCACAGTGACACCCGCAGCGTCATGGCGGGCGACCTCTTCGTGGCCTTGCGCGGCGAGCGTTTCGACGGCCATGAGTTTCTGATCCAGGCCCAGCAAGCCGGCGCCGCCGCGGCCTTGGCCGAGCGCGGTCTGGGTCAAGGCCAGCAGCCGATCGCAGGCCTGCTGGTGCCCGATGCCTTGCTGGCGCTGCAGCACCTGGCTGCCGCTTGGCGCGCGCGTTTTCACCTGGCGCTGATTGCCGTGACCGGCAGCAACGGCAAGACCACCGTCAACCAGATGTTGGCCAGCATCCTGCGCGCCGGGCATGGTGCAGGTGCGCTCGCCACCGCAGGCAATCTGAACAATCACATCGGCGTGCCTTTGACGCTGCTGCGCCTGCGCCAGGACGACGAAGTCTGGCACCGGGTGGCCGCACTGGAGCTGGGCATGAACCATGCCGGCGAGATCGCCTTGTTGGCGCGTCTGGTGGCGCCCACGGTGGCGCTGGTCAACAACGCGCAACGCGAGCATCAGGAGTTCTTGGGCAGCGTGCAGGCGGTGGCCGAAGAGAACGGCGCGGTGATTCGTGCCTTGGGTGCTGGCGGCACGGCCGTGCTGCCGCTGGATGACGCTTACTTCGGCTTGTGGAGCCAGTTGGCCGGCAAGCGCCGCGTGATCAGCTTTGGCAGCGACAGCAGTGCCGATGTCTTTGGCCGTGCCGATTGGGATCATTCGGCGGCGGCCTGGCGCTTGCGCTTGCACACGCCGATTGGCGAAGTGGACACCACCTTGCACCAGCCGGGCCGTCACAACCTGCGCAATGCGCTGGCTGCAGGCGCATGTGCCTTGGCTGCTGGCGAGTCACTGGCCGCCATCGCCCAGGGCCTGCGCGAATTTCGCCCGGTGTCTGGCCGCTCGCAAGTGCTGGCGCTGCACTGGCAGGGCCAGGCCTGCACTGTGGTCAACGACAGCTACAACGCCAATCCCGACTCGGTTCTTGCGGCCATCGAGGTGCTGGCCGAGTTGCCTGGCCCGCGTTGGCTGGTGCTGGGGGACATGGCCGAAGTCGGCAGCGAAGGCCCGCAGTTCCACGCCGAAGTGGGTGCGCGCGCGCTGGCCAGTGGCATCGAACACATCTGGTCGGTGGGCCCCTTGTGCGCCCACCTGGGCGGTGGACGCCACTTCGACAGCGTCGAGGCCCTGCTGCGCGCCCTGCCAGAAGCACCGTCAGCAGCAGCGATGCTGGTCAAAGGCTCGCGCTCGATGCGCTTGGAGCGTGTGGTGCAGGCGATCGAACAACGCGCCCAGCCAGCCACGGCAGCAGGCGACCAGCCAGGTGTCGGGGCAAGCGCCCGCCCAGGCACTGCATCAGGGGGCGCAGATGCTGCTTAGCCTGAGTCAATGGCTGCTGGTTCTCTACCCCGAAGACCTGAGCTTTCTGCGCGTCGTGCAGTACCTGACCTTCAGGGCCGTACTGGCAGCGATGACGGCACTGGTCATTGGCCTCGCCTTCGGCCCCTGGGTAATCTGCAAGCTGACCGCACTGAAGATCGGCCAGCCGATCCGCGAATACGGCGTGCAATCGCACCTGGGCAAACGCGGCACGCCGACGATGGGTGGTGTGCTGGTGCTGATCGGCATCGGTGTTTCGACGCTGCTGTGGTTTGACTGGACCAACCGCTTCGTCTGGGTCGTGATGCTGGTGACCTTTGGCTTTGGCGCCATCGGCTGGGTGGACGACTACCGCAAGGTGGTGCGCAAAGACCCTGAGGGCATGCGCTCGCGCGAAAAATTCTTCTGGCAGACGCTGATCGGCCTGATCGCTGCGCTTTACCTGGCCTTCAGCGTGTCAGAGACCAGCAACATGCGGGTGCTGGAATTGTTCTTGCGCTGGGTGGGCAGTGGATTCTCCAACGACCTGCCGCCGCGCGCTGATCTGATGGTGCCGTTTTTCAAGACCATCAGCTACCCGCTGGGTGTCTTCGGTTTCATCATCCTGACCTGGCTGGTGATCGTGGGCACCAGCAACGCCGTCAATCTCACCGATGGGCTCGATGGTCTGGCCATCATGCCGGTCGTGCTGGTGGGTTCGGCACTGGGCGTTTTTGCGTACGTCACGGGCAACGCGGTATTCAGCCGCTACCTGCTGTTTCCGCACATCCCGGGGGCAGGCGAGTTGCTGGTGTTCTGCGCTGCGCTGGCTGGCGCTGGCCTGGCCTTCTTGTGGTTCAACACCAACCCGGCGCAGGTCTTCATGGGCGACGTCGGAGCGCTGGCTTTGGGGGGCGCTTTGGGCACCATCGCCGTGATCACCCGGCAAGAGATCGTGCTGGCCATCATGGGTGGCATCTTTGTCGCCGAAGCGCTCAGCGTGATGCTGCAGGTCAGCTGGTTCAAGTACACCAAGCGGCGCTATGGCGAGGGCCGTCGCATCTTTCTGATGGCGCCGCTGCACCACCACTTCGAGAAGAAGGGTTGGTCAGAGAGTCAGGTCGTGGTGCGTTTCTGGATCGTCACGATGTTGTTGTGCCTGATCGGGCTGGCCAGCCTGAAGCTGCGGTGAGGCGGGGCAGGCAAGCATGAACTTCCTCAAAGACCTGTCCGTGCTGGTGCTGGGCCTGGGTGACAGCGGCCTGGCCATGGCGCGCTGGTGCGTGCGCTGTGGCGCGCAGGTCAGCGTGTGGGATTCGCGCGATCAGCCACCGCATCTCGCCACCTTGCAACGCGAGTTGCCTGAGGTGCAGCGGGTGGCCGCACTGCCCACGCAGCCCTGGGCGGCTCGCGACAGTGAAGGCGCGGAAGGCGATGAAGGCGATGAAGGTGTTGCTGGCGTTGCTGGCGTTGCTCGCGGCGGCAGCAGCCCGGGCTGGCGCCTGGTGCTCAAGAGCCCGGGCCTGGCCCCGCACGAGCCGCAGATCAGCGCCTTTCTGGCCCTTGCCCCCGGCGTGGCAGTGCTCGGCGAGCTCGATCTGTTTGTGCAGGCCTTGGAGGATCTGCAACAGACCCAGGGCTATCAGCCCCGACTGCTGGCCGTCACCGGCACCAACGGCAAGACCACGGTGTGCGCGATGACGGCCTTGCTGGTCGAGCGCGCAGGCAAACGAGCAGCCCTGGCCGGCAACATCGGGCCGACCTTGCTCGACACCTTGAGCACACACATCGGGCACGACATCGAGACCTGGCCCGAGGTTTGGGTGCTGGAGTTGTCCAGCTTTCAGTTGCACGGCGGTGGTCAGGGCGTACGTCGTTTCGAGGCCAGCGCCGCCACGGTGCTCAACATCAGCCAGGATCACCTGGACTGGCACGGCAGCCAGGCCGCCTACGAGGCCGCCAAGGCGCGCATCTTCGGTCAGCAAGCGGTGTTGGTACTCAACCGTGATGACCCGGCGGTGATGGCGATGGCGCAGGCACTGGAGCCCGCTGAAGCGGCCTCTCCAGCAGGCAAAGGCGGCGAGCGAGTCGCGCGTGCCAAGGCCAAAGCGGCCGCTGCAGCCGGCCGCGAGGTGTTGCATTTCGGCCTGGGTGCTCCGAAACTGCCAGGCGATTTTGGCCTGGTGACCGAAGGCGGCATGGCCTGGCTGGTGCGCGCCTTGCCGCTCGAAGACAGCGGCAAGAAGCGCTCGCGCGCGCCGGCAGCCCCTGATGAAACAGCAGAGTTGCATCTGCAGCGCCTGATGCCGGCCGATGCCTTGCGTGTGCGCGGCCGCCACAACGCCGCCAACGCGCTGGCCGCTCTGGCGCTTGCCACGTCGATCGGTTGTCCGCTGGCGCCGATGCTTCACGGTTTGCGCGAGTACTGCGGTGAGCCGCATCGGCTGCAGTTTGTCGCCGACCTGGCTGGCGTGATCGCCTACGACGACAGCAAGGGCACCAACGTCGGTGCCACGGTGGCTGCCATCAGCGGCCTGGCTGCTGACCATGACGCCGGGCGGTTGTTGCTGATCCTGGGCGGCGACGGCAAAGGCCAGGACTTTGGCCCCTTGGCCGAGCCCTTGCGCCGTCACGGCCGCGCTGTTGCCACGCTCGGGCGCGACGCAGCGATCGTCGAGCAGGCCATCGCCAGCTGCGGGCTGCCGGTGCAGCGTTGCGAGGACATGGCGCAGGCCGTGCAGTGGTGCCTGTCGCAAGCGCACAGCGGCGACGCGCTGTTGCTCAGCCCCGCCTGCAGCAGCCTGGACATGTACCGCAACTACGCGCACCGGGCCGAGATGTTCGTGACAGCGGTGCAAGCCCATGCCACCGAGGCAGGATCGGTATGAGCCTGCTGAGCCGATCCAAGCGCGAAACCGGGCGCGCGCAGCGCGGCAGCGCCTCTCTGAGCTCGTGGGCGCTGCATCCGCTGGACAGCCTGCGCCACTGGTGGGCCGAGAGCCGGCAGCAACGTCGTGGTCTGCCGGTGCGTGACCAGGTGCATGTGGCGGGTGAGCGTCAGGTGCAGATGGGCGCCTTTGACCAGACCCTGGTGGCGGTGGTGATCAGCCTGATGGCGCTGGGCCTGGTGATGGTCTATTCGGCCAGCGTCGCCTTGCCAGGCAACCCGCGCTTTGAGGCCTACAGCTCCACCCATTTCTTGCAGCGCCACTTGCTGGCGATGGCCATCGGTGTGTTTGCCGCAGTGCTGGCTTTGCAGGTCCCGATGTCGGTGTGGGAGAAGTACGCGCCAGTGGTTTTCCTGATCTCGCTGTTGCTGCTGGTGCTGGTGCTGTTGCCCTTCATCGGCAAGGTCGTCAACGCCTCGCGCCGCTGGATCCCGCTGGGGGTGATGAACTTCCAGCCCAGCGAGCTGGCCAAACTGGCGATTGCGCTCTATGCAGCCAATTACATGGTGCGGCGCATGGATGCACGCGAGCGCTTCTTCCGCGCTGTCTCGCCGATGGTGGTGGCGGTGGCATTTGTCGGCCTGCTGCTGCTGCGCCAGCCCGACATGGGTGCTTTCATGGTCATCGCCACGATTGCGATGGGCATCCTGTTTCTGGGCGGCGTCAACGCACGCATGTTCTTCCTGATCGCTGCCGTCATCGCCATCACCTTTGCGCTGATCATCGGCTTCGATGATCTGCGCCGTGAGCGCATCCTGGCTTACCTCGACCCTTGGAACCCCTTGTATGCACAAGGCAAGGGCTACCAGTTGACCCACTCGCTGATCGCTCTGGGCCGAGGTGAGCTGTTTGGCCAAGGCCTGGGCGCCAGTGTCGAGAAGCTGCACTACCTGCCGGAAGCGCACACTGATTTCTTGTTGGCTGTGATTGGCGAAGAGCTGGGTTTCGTGGGCGTGGCCGTGGTCATCTGCCTGTTTTTCGTGCTCACCCGCTGCATCTTTCAGATCGGGCGCCAGGCCATTGCGCTGGAGCGCATTTTTGCCGGCCTGTACTGCCAGGGCATCGGCGTCTGGATCGGCCTGCAAGCCTTCATCAACATGGGCGTCAACCTGGGCGTGCTGCCCACCAAAGGTTTGACCTTGCCGTTGATGAGCTACGGTGGCTCGGCCATTCTGATGAACCTGATCGCCCTGGCCCTCGTCCTGCGCGTGGATATTGAGAACAGAGCCCTCATGCGCGGAGGCCGCGCATGATCGCCGCGCGCAGCGAGGCGTTGACGCGCAGCGGCAAAGCCATGCTCCGGCGCAGCCAGAACAGAGCCCTCGTCAACCCCATGACCCGCGGAGGCCGCGCGTGATGCCGCACCTCGTCATCATGGCTGCTGGCACGGGTGGGCACGTGATGCCGGGATTGGCCGTGGCACGCGAGATGCAAAGCCGAGGCTGGACGGTCAGCTGGCTGGGCACCACGCACGGCATGGAAAACAAGCTGGTGCCTGCGCAAGCCGAGTCCGGCATCGCGATGGATCAGCTCAGCTTCAGCGGCTTGCGCGGCAAGGGGCTGCTGCACACCGCCACCGGCGGCATCCGTCTGCTCAAGGCCTTCTGGGATTGCATCGGCATCCTGCGCCGCCGCAGCGCTGATGCGGTGCTGGGCATGGGCGGGTACGTGTGCTTTCCGGGCGGCTTGATGGCCAGTGTGCTGAACAAGCCGCTGCTGCTGGTCAACGCCGATGCGGCCCTGCTGCTCAGCAACCGCTGGTTGATGCCGGTGGCCGACCGGGTGCTTTTCGGCTTTGCCGGCCCGGCGGCCGAGAGCACCCAGGGCTCTGTGGTCACCGGGAACCCGGTGCGCGCCGAGATCGAGGCCATTGCGCCACCCGCACAACGCTACGCCGGTCGCAGTGGCCCGCTCAAGCTGCTGGTCGTGGGCGGCAGCCTGGGCGCGCGAGTGTTGAACCAGACCGTGCCTGCAGCCCTGGCCTTGTTGCCGGCAGAACAGCGCCCGCGGGTGGTGCATCAGACGGGCCAGGCGCAACTGCAAGCGGTGCGCGATGCCTACGCCCGGATTGACGCAAACACGCAGATGGATGCCGAGGTGTTGCCGTTTTTGCACGACATGCCCCAGAGGCTCGCGGAATGTGACGTGATGCTCTGCCGCGCCGGCGCCATCACCGTCAGCGAGTTGTGCGCTGCCGGTGTGCCGGCCCTGCTGGTGCCATTGATCGTCAGCACCACGGCGCACCAGGTGGACAACGCCGCATGGCTGGCTGCACAGGGTGCAGCGCTGCACCTGCCGCAAGCCACTCTGAGTGCACAGAGCCTGGCTGACACGCTGGCCCAGTTGAGCCGCCAGGAGCTGGCTGCCATGGCCACACGAGCGCGCGCCCTGGCGCGCCCGCAAGCGGCTGCGCGTGTGGCTGACGAGATCCAGAAACTGGTGGCCCAGCCGTGAGCCCAGCCGTGAGTCAACCCCAGCAGCGCATCCATCTCGTCGGCATCGGCGGCTCAGGCATGAGCCCGCTGGCCGAGGTGCTGCACGCCCGGGGTCATCGGGTCTCTGGCTCGGATCTGGTGGGCAGCGGTGTCACGCAGCGCCTGGCCAGCCTGGGCATGCGCATCTGCCTGGGCCACGATGCCGCCAACTTGGGCGACGCGCAAGTGTTGGTCACCAGCACCGCAGTGCAGCCTGACAACCCCGAGCTGCTGGCTGCCCGCGTGAAGGGCTTGCCGATATGGGGCCGGGCGCAGATGCTGGCGGAGTTGATGCAGGGCCAGTTCAGCATCGCCGTCACAGGCACCCATGGCAAGACCACCACCACGGCGCTGGTCTCAGCGGTGCTGGCCGAGGCCGGCCTGGACCCGACGACGCTGGTGGGTGGTGCCCTGCAGGCCAACGGCTCGCATGTGCGCCTGGGTGCCAGCCAGACCATGGTGGTGGAGGCTGACGAAAGCGATGCCAGCTTCCTGCACCTGAACCCGACACTGGCCGTGCTGACCAACATCGACGCCGACCACATGGACACCTTCGGGCAAAGCCTGCAGCGTTTGCAGGACGCCTTCGTGGACTTTGTGCATCGCCTGCCTGAGTCGGGCCAGGTCGTCTTGTGCAGCGACGACGCCGGTGTGCAGCAGATCCTGCCTCGACTCCAGCGCACGGTGGTGAGCTATGGCTTGGGGCCGCAGGCCAGCCTGCGTGGCACCGATCTGCAAGCCTTGCCCGGCGGGGGCATGCGTTTCGTGGCGTGCCAGCCCGGCCACCCGGACCTGCCGCTGCAACTGGCCTTGTCCGGAGAGCACAACGTGCGCAACGCCTTGGCCGCGATCGCTGTGCTGCGTTTGCTGTCGAAGCAACTGCAGCAACCACAGCAGCCGCAGCCCGAAAGCGGTGGCGCTGCAGCGCTGCTCGCGACTGAGGCGGACACTGATGCCGCCAGCCAGCGCGCGCTGCTTGGTTTCACGGGCGTGGGCCGACGCTTCGAGTCGCACGGCGAGTGGCCGTGCGCCCATGGTGGCAGCTTCTTGCTGATCGACGACTATGGTCACCACCCGGTGGAACTGGCCGCCGTCATCCAGGCCGCACGTGGCGCTTTTGGTCAGCGCCGGTTGCAGGTGGTCTTCCAGCCGCATCGCTACAGTCGCACGCGGGATTGTTTTGCCGACTTCGTGCAAGTGCTCTCAAAGGCCGACGCGGTGCTGCTGACCGAGGTCTACCCAGCCGGCGAAGCAGCGATTGCCGGGGCTGATGCGCAGGCCTTGGCGCAGTCGCTGCAGGCTGCCGGGACGCCGACCCACCTGGTGCCGGTGCTTGCCGATCTGCCTGCTGCATTGCAGCGGCTGGCACGGGCCGGTGATGTGGTGGTCTCGCTGGGCGCCGGCTCCATTGGCTCTCTGCCGCAGCGACTGCGGCAGTTTCGCCAGCAATCTCTGCAGCCGCAGGGGGCTGCACAGGGCCTGCGCAGCAAGGTCGTCGAAGCACCCCAATCCAGCGCAGCAGCGGATGAATCAGGAGTCGCCGCATGACGCAGACGCCACTGACCCCACAAACCGCACCGAGGTCCCAGAACCTGGGCAAGGTCGCTGTGCTGATGGGTGGCAGCAGCGCCGAGCGCGAAGTCTCGTTGATGTCGGGCCAGGGTGTGCTGGCGGCGCTGCAATCCCAAGGTGTGCAAGCGCTGGCCTTTGATCCGGCGCAGCGTGACTTGTCCGAGCTCAAGCAACAAGGATTTGCGCGCGCCTTCATTGCGCTGCATGGCCGCCATGGTGAAGACGGCACGGTGCAGGGTGCGCTCGAGCTGCTGGGCATCCCCTACACCGGCTCCGGCGTGATGGCCAGCGCACTGGCGATGGACAAGACCATGTGCAAGCGTGTGTGGGTGGCCGAGCAACTGCCCACCCCGCGCTGGGTGCTGCTGGGCCCGACGCAACGCTCACGCGCCGAGTTGCAGCAGGTGCCCGACACGCTGGGCCTGCCGCTGATCGTCAAACCGCCGCACGAGGGCTCGTCGATCGGCATCAGCAAGGTGCTGGGCTATTCGCAGATGCAGGATGCAGTGGCGCTGGCCGCCGGCCATGATGCCGATGTGCTGTGCGAAGAGTTCATCGACGGCATCGAGCTGACCTGCCCGGTGCTGGGTGAAGGCGATGCGGCGATTGCACTGCCGGTGGTGCGCATCGACGCACCCGATGGCAACTACGACTACCAGCACAAGTACTTCAGCGACGACACTGCTTACCGCTGCCCCTGCGGGCTGGATGTTGCCGCCGAGCAGGCCGTCAGGGACCTGACGCTGGCTGCCTACCGTGTGCTGGGTTGTCGCGGTTGGGGCCGGGCTGACCTGATGCTGCGCGAGAGCGACCAGCAGCTCTTTTTGCTGGAGATGAACACCAGCCCGGGCATGACCAGCCATTCGCTGGTGCCGATGTCGGCGCGTGCCGCCGGCATCTCCTACGAAGCCCTGTGCCTGCGCCTGCTGCAGGCCGCCAGACTGGACCGAGGCGGCTGATGATCAGCGCCAGGAACAGCAGCAGGGTCGGCAACGACGGCAGCGCCAGCCGGCCGCGCAGCAGCACCCGGCGCGCGCGCGCCGGTGCCTCCGGTAACGCTGCCGAGCCCGCAGCGGTCAAGGCGATGGACGTCTGGCTGATGAACACCGCAGCCAACCCGATGTTGTGGCTGCTGGTGGGCGGCGCACTGCTGGCTGCTGCCTACTGGCTGCTGCGTGCGCCGCTGTTCCCGATCCGCAGCATCCAGATCGAAGGCGACATGCAACGCAACAACGTGCCCACCTTGCGCGCCAATGCAGCGCCGCACCTGTCGGGCAACTTCTTCAGCCTGGATCTGCAGCACAGCCGGCGCGCCTTTGAATCGGTGCCCTGGGTGCGCCGCGCAGAAGTGCGCCGAGTCTGGCCCGACACCCTGAGCGTTCGGCTGCAAGAGCACCGGGCGGTGGCGCTGTGGGACAGCAGCGAAAGCGGACTGGAGCCCGAGCGGCTGGTCAACGAGCAAGGCGAGGTCTTTGATGCCAACCTGGGCGATGTGCAGGACGACAAGCTGCCCACCCTGGCCGGCCCCAGCGGCACGGCGCCGCAGATGCTGGCGCTGTATCGCCGGTTGGCGCCGCAGATGGCCCAGTTGCGGCTGGTGCTGGAGCGGCTGCAACAAAGCGAGCGCGGCTCTTGGCGGGCCGAGCTGGAGGGCGGTGCCCACATCGAGCTGGGCCGCGGCACAGAACAGGAACTGCTGGCCCGGGCAGAA
>Ga0105044_10011816_pt1 | contig 11877 bp, 9 predicted proteins | sample MAT01_FD_78092 | JGI IMG/M metagenome (GOLD analysis project Ga0105044, IMG submission 78092) | Freshwater microbial communities from Lake Fryxell liftoff mats and glacier meltwater in Antarctica - MAT-01 | ecosystem: Environmental > Aquatic > Freshwater > Ice > Liftoff microbial mat | place...
CGAATGCGTGGCCGTGATCAGAAAACATCCTCACGTTTATGCAGACTTGTCGGCTTTGCACTACCGCCCGTTTCAGTTGTATCACAGCCTGATGCTGGTGCAGGAGTATGGCGTTTGGGACAAGGTTCTCTTTGGAACGGACTATCCGTTTACGACGGTTCAGGCGACGATTGACGGACTGCGGGGTCTCAATGCAATGCTGGCAGGGACGGCACTTCCGCGACTGAATGAGGAGGCGATCGAACGGCTGATTTTTCGCGACAGCCTGCCGCTGCTGGGTTTATGATCAGAGCAACAACAAGCCAGGCTTTAAGAAATCGCTGGGACATCCATAATTTTAGCTTTGGCCGACAACCCCTCCAGCGCCGACGCGTGCAAAACCCATGGAATTTCATCGCATGCGCAAAAACAATCAAGTGAAACCAGGATTGCCGAGATTCCATGAATGTCCAGACACGCCGTACGTCGCATAAACCCAAAGGGAATGGGTGACAACACAAAAGACCTGATGGCGAAGAACCAGTAGTATCGACAGGCCCGGAAAACGAAAAACACTATTGAACGCTCCTTCTTGCTCTGCTGAACTGTATTTGGTTTCGGTATTCTGCCTGAACGGATACAATTCCCGCCTTGAGATAAATTGATCTCCGACGTGATTCGATCGACAGGCTGCAATAAGGAATGAGTATGCGGAACTCCCTACAATCGAGTCATACACACGGAAACCGCTGTGGTTTGCCCCGCCGCAAACTGTTGCAGGCCGGGTTGACAGGTTTTACGACACTGAGCATGGCTGATGTGTTTCGGCTTCAGGCCGCCACAAGGGCAGACACGATTTCTCCGAGAACTGCCGTGATTATGGTCTGGCTGCGCGGAGGAGCGAGCCACCTGGAGACGTTTGATCCGAAACCGGAAGCACCGTCTGAATTCCGCGGTCCGTACTCGGCAATTGATACCAACGTTGCTGGCATTCAAATCTGCGAACTTCTGCCTGGCCTTGCGAAGATTGCCGACAAGTATGCCATTCTGCGATCCATCGCCCACACGGGAGGCGGGCATCCAGCTGGATCGTTGCAGGTTCTGGGTGGTGATCCCGATGCCCAGGACAAGGTGATGCCCAAACTTCCTGACTGGATGTCTGTCGCAAGTTTTGTGAGGCAGGATTCCATACGCAGCCTGCCGAATTATGTGGCCATTAACCCGGTTGATCGCTATGACAGTTTTACGATCGCCGGGCCTACCTATCTGGGCCCGTCTCATGCGCCGTTCGCGATTGTGGGCGATCCCAGCAACCCCGCGTTTGAAGTCCCAAATGTTGGCCTCGCACCGGATCGGCGAGACCGCCTCGAGCGGCGGATGCAACTCAAATCCGGCTTCGACAATCTCCGTCGCGATCTCGACACATCAGGGACACTGACTGCCGTCGATCAATTTGAAGCACAGGCATTGGGCCTGTTGACCAGTCCGAACGCAGGACATGCATTTGATTTGCGAAAGGAGTCCGCATCAGTCCGCGAACGTTATGGCATGAACGCCTGGGGCCAACAACTGCTGATGGCTCGACGACTTGTGGAAGCCGGCGTCGAAATTATCGCAACTGAGTTTGACGGCCCATTGTGCGGACGCGTTCAGAATTGGGATGATCATGCAGTGAACCAGCACGTCTTTGATGCTTACAAGTTTCGGACGCCGGTTTTCGATCAGGCGGTATCAGCCCTGATTGAAGACATTTACGCCCGTGGTCTGGATCAGCGTGTATTGGTGATCGTGGCTGGTGAATTCGGACGCACGCCGCGAATCTCGCATGTTGCCAGCAGCGGCGGTGGCGTGGCCAGCGGACCAGCGGGAACCGTTCAGCCTGGTCGCGACCACTGGCCCCGCGCAAATTCCATGCTGTTTGCGGGAGGCGGGATCTGCACCGGACAAGTCATTGGTGCGACGGATGCCCGAGGAGAAGATCCAATCGATCGCCGAGTCGGCACGGGAGATTTTCTCGCAACGATCTACAAGCATCTGGGAATCGATTACGAACGCCTGGCTATCTCCGATTTTGCGGGGCGTCCGGTCCCAATCCTGAATTCCGGGGCACCAATTCCTGAGCTGCAACGAACCAGCGTTTGACGACAGACGCACTTTGATGAAAGTGATCTGCGGGGCCACGGCAGTCCTATCTTAAGCCATGGAAAGGAATGTGACATCCTGCCGGCATTTCAGTGTTTTCGAAGAGTTCCCATCGACGCCGGGTCGAATTCAATCGAATTAGGTTACGACATTGCAAATTTTTTCAGTTGTCTGTGGCTTCTAGTAGCTGAAATCGGTGTTTGGGGTGCATTATCAATTGCTCAAGTATCCAAGCACTCCCAATCGTCAGCAGTACCTGCGGCTTGAATCGACCAATGAAAAATATGAAGCCCGCTGCCAGGTGATGAGATGAATGGCTACCAAAGAATGGATTTGGAAATCCCTTCGAACCTATCCGTTCTCAGCCACAGGACTCGATTGTCGAAACAAGCGATCACGACTACAGTCTCCCACTTTCCAAAACACTGCACGTATCTCAATGGAGCGATAAAATGGTCTACCGACCTCGAACCAAAGCCAAATTGGCTAAGAAATCTAAACGCTGCCCTAAATGCGGAAAGCTCGTCCGTACAACGGTGCGCTGCAAGCGATGCCACGCTGTTCAATCGTAACGGCAAATTTAACTTGTAACGCGCGTTGAAGTACGGAATTCACCTGCCAAGCGTCATCTTTTAAGCTGCAGCACGAATACCGCACTCCAACGCAGCCTAGAACGTGTGACCTTCCTGAGGTCCATTCTTTGTGAGTGTCAGGATCTCAGATCCTGATTCTGTCATCAGAATTGTATGCTCGAACTGTGCAGACAAAGCACCGTCAATTGTCCGAACGGTCCATTTGTCTTTAGTATCGACGCGAGTTTTCCACGAACCAATATTGAGCATCGGCTCTATTGTAAAACACGTGCCGGCTTTCAGCAGATCTCGGTTTGATGCCAGAACCGGATAGTGTGGCACGCCGGGCTCCTGATGAAAATCGCGACCAATACCATGCCCTTGGTACTCGCGAACAACGGAATATCCAGCTTTTGTGGAAAACGACTGAATCGCTCGACCGATCTCCGTCACAGTACCACCGCGACGACTGGCGTTGATCCCAACAAACAGCGCATCGAACGTGGCCTGAATCAATCGTTTCGCGTTGCTGCTGACCCCACCAATCATGAACGTTTCCGACTGATCGCCGTACCAGCCGTTTACGATCGTCGTGATATCGACATTGATGATGTCCCCGTCTTTCAGAGGTCTGGTATTCGGGATGCCGTGACACACAACTTCGTTCACGCTGGTACAGATTGTCCTGGGATAACCAAGATATCCCAGGCAAGCTGGCGTGTGTCCGTGGTCCAGTGTGTAATCATGAGCCAACTTATCCAACTGCAGTGTGTTGATGCCGGCTTTTACATGATCGCGAAGAAAGTCCATCAGTTGCGCATTGAATCGCCCAGCCGCGCGTAGTCCCTCGCGCTCTTCATCGAGCAGATAAAGCGGAATCGTTTTTTTTATTGCGAGCAAGAAGAAGAATCCTGACGATTGCGGGTTCGAAAGTTACAGCACGACGTCCGCAAGTCCGCGATTATTGTAGGTGGCCAGTCGATGTCAATCGGGTGGCAGCATTACTTGAAGAATCCAGAACATTCCAGACGCTTTTTGTATTCTTGTCGCCAATTTGAGGAATTTCGTGCGACGAGATCGGCTAGACTGTCCCCATGAAATCAGGAAAACGACGCTCATCATCAAGACTTGCGGCCAACCATCAACGAAGTTGGCTTTGGGGCCGACACGCTGTGATGGAAACTCTGAAATCCGGACGATGGCCAATCGTTGAATTATTCGTAGATTCAATTTCGTCGCCATCAGAGATTGCTGAAATTGAGGGCCTGATTGAGCCACTTGATATTTACGTAGAGACTGTCGATGCAGATCGCCTGACACAGTTATGCCAGTCCTACGAACATCAGGGCCTTGTCGCGCGAATGGGAGAATTCCCCTGCGAAGACGAACAGTCACTGGCCGAAGCAGCCCGCCACGCAATTCAGAACTCCACCAATTCCGGGACAGCACTGAAACCACTTTACGCAGTCTGCGATCGCATTCAGGACGCCCATAATTTGGGTGCGATCCTGCGTTGCTGCGACGCTATGAAGCTCGACGGAATTGTCATTGGTGATCGATATCAATCCAGCATCACTCCGCATGTCGCCAGATCCTCAGCTGGTGCCGTTAACCATCAGCGAATTTTTCGCGTCGAGCAGTTGACTGACACTGTTTCCATGTTGAAGCAGGAAGGTTTTCAGATTATCGCAGCGTCCGAAAAGTCTGCGACGCTCCTGTGGAATGCGAATCTGTCACGCCCAACAGTGATCCTCATCGGCAGCGAAACATCCGGAGTTGCCGCAGAACTGCTGGCGATGTGCGACATGCAGGTTGCCATTCCAATGCTAGGTGGGGTCGATTCGCTCAACGCAGCAGTCGCGGCAGGAATCGTGCTGTATGAATGTCGCAGACAGCAACAACCTCGAACTGATTAAACAGCAATTGGTGCACCGAAAACGCATCGACCCGAGTCCGAAGACCAAGCCAGGGCTCATCATAAGAGCCAGCCTGACCTTCGAACACGGGTCAATGAAATTGTTACCGAAGTTGCTTCGGTGCAACGACTACCGAGGTGCAAATGTCGATGGCGGAGGAGCAAGTTCTGGTCCGCCAACTCCTCGAGCAGGTGCTTGTTCCGGAACTTCGGGCTGCACGCCAACATCCTCCATCAGGTGATGAAGCACCGACGCTGTCATTTCCATCTTGCTGAGAATGCCAAGTGTGCCAATCTGGCGACGATGAACCCGTGACCAGCCTCGAACATCATCTTCGACATGGTGAAATAATGCGTCGGCTCCGCCTAGCTTACGGCTGATCGCGTCACGATCATTTGCATGTTCAGCGGCATGAATATACTTCGCAGTTTCAAGCAGTGAATAGGCTTCTGAATAAGTCTCATGGAATCCGGGGTTGTGTGAATAATTGTAGTAAAGATCCAGGCACAAATCGTTCATCAGAAATTCGCGCCGCTGAGCAAGATCTTTCACGTGGCCATAGCCGCCGAAAGTGATCTCCTGTGGCGTCGGTGCTACTTGTTGCGTTCCAAGCATCGCTGTTTGCGGGTAATAGTATGATTGGCCATTCTGACGATAGTAGGTTCCATGATTCACCGTATTCAGATGCGGCACAATACGTTGTGCATCACGATGGATGACATCGTGATGATAACGACCAATCACATGACCATGGCTGTCTTTGATCACGTGATCATGATGATCAACATGGAAGCCGTATTGCGCACAGGCAGTCGATGCTGCAAGTGAGGGGGAAATCGTCAAAGCTGCCGCAAAGAAAAATTTTGACATCTTCATGACATCGAGCTCCAATGCATAGGAGGGGAATTTGTGGAAGCGTACTGACATAAGCGATACATTGTCGGTCCAACGACCACAGATAACAGAGTATGAATCGCCTGCTGACAACGCGTCAGCAGGCGACTGTCATGACGGAAATTAGTGGCGATGTATGTCCCAGTGGCCTGAACGATGTACGTCGTAATGTCCAGGAACATAGTCCAGATGACCACGGTGAGGAACCAGTGAAAGTGCGTGGTAATCCAAGTGTGTCGTGTTGTGCCATGAGCGATGCACGTGCCCGCTGTAGAATGGATAATGGCTATACCCCACTGGTTGAATATAGCCGCCACCAAATCCTGAATTGAAACCTGAGTACCCATAGTTCTGCGTTGGATAAACTCCAACGTTTCCGTAACCCACGGATAAGGAAAGTCGAGGCGATAAATGACCGCCGTAGTATGAGCTACCGCCATAGCCCGAATTGCAACCGTAATGCTGAGCGGACGCATCACTAACTCCCACGAAACCAAGCGCCAACGTGGCACCGACTGCTACAAGCAGACCCTTCATTTTTCTACTCCTTCTTTCTGTCCTGGAAAGAAACCGGGGAAAACAAACAACCGGCGTGAATAATCTGCGCATGGCGTGCCAATATTGCCGAAGTTTGAAAATTGCTGTGAATTCATGCTTTGCAACGGTCCCGACATCGTCTTTTCACATGTGAAGTGACGCAGATTCGATAAAAAGTGTCATCAGAATGATGTGAAAACTCCTTATCCACCTGAGACGCGGGGGCCTTTCCTGCGATGGTCGAAAATGCCACGGGTCGATTTTGACCAAACGTTGCGAGAAATCCTAACAACAATTTCACAGTCGATTGATTGCGGGCTGCGAGCGGGATAGATTCGCGATCAAACTGTATAGATCGTCAAGGGGATTCCCTGAGAGGATGTTGGGGCTGATGTTACTGTCTGAAATTCCGGTAAGCGGCCCGTGGGGCGAACGACATCTATTGGGGCTGGAACATCTTTCCGCCGATCAGATTAACTGTGTGCTTGATCTCACGAAACACTACGACAACATCACCAGTGGCGGCTCCGGCAGACTGGATGTCCTCAAAGGGCTGGTCGTTGCAAATTTGTTCTTCGAAAACTCTACACGCACCCGAACAAGTTTCAGTCTGGCAGCCCGACGCCTGGGCGCTGATACCGTCGATTTTACTGCCAGCTCCAGCAGCTTGTCGAAGGGCGAGACCTTCATCGATACAGCTCAAACGATCGAGGCGATGGGTGTCGATCTCGTAGTTTGCCGCCATCGGACTCCGGGTGCTCCGCACTTGCTCGCGCGGAACCTGAAGGCTGGTGTTCTGAATGCTGGTGACGGAACACACGAGCATCCAACGCAGGGCCTGCTCGACATCTACACGATCCAAAAGCAACGTGGTCACATTGCAGGTCTGACAGTCGCACTTGTCGGCGACATTCGACACAGCCGCGTCGCACGATCCAACATTCACGGACTCAAAGCCCTTGGAGCGCGAGTAATCGTTTGCGGACCCGCCACGTTGATTCCGAGCGACATCACGCAACTCGGCGTCGAAATCGCCTACAACCTCGATGACATTCTTCCGGAAGTCGATTGCGTCAACTTGCTGCGAGTTCAATTCGAACGTCAGCGTGGAGCTTTTTTTCCTTCAATTGCTGAGTACGCTCATCTGTTCGGAATGAACGGTGACCGCATTCGCCGGGCTCGCAAGGACTTGCTGGTATTGGCTCCTGGACCTATCAATCGCGGTGTGGAATTAACCCCCGAAGTCGCCGATGGTCCGAATTCGCTGATCTTAAATCAAGTCACGAATGGTCTGTTAATTCGCATGGCCTGCCTCACGCTGCTGGCTCAGGAACGCCGAAAAGATCAGGAGGCATGCCGATGAGTTCTTTGCTGATTTCCGGCGGACGCGTGATCGATCCCGCTAATAATCTGGATGCCATCGCTGACGTACTTATTGTTGACGCAAAGATCGCAGCTGTCACGCCCATTGGCGAGCGGTCGGGCGTCAGCCCACCGGTACAACCACCAGGCACTGCAACAAGAATCATTGACGCCACCAATCTAATCGTCAGCCCTGGCTTCATCGACACTCACGTCTCACTGCGAGAACCCGGGTTCGAAGAAGACGAATGCACGGCGACAGGAACAGCTGCTGCCCTCGCTGGCGGATTCACGACCATCGCCGCTCAGTCTGACACGCATCCTGTCGTCGATAACCGCGCGGCGGCGGAGTTCATCCGGCTTCAGGCAGAACGTGCTCGCAACTGCCGCGTGTATCCTCTGGGAGCTGTCACCAAGGAAAGCAAGGGCGAAGAACTTGCTGAAATCGGACAGTTGGTGCAGGGCGGGGCGGTTGGCTTTTCCGACGCCAAACGACCGGTCGCCAATTCAGAAGTGATGCGCCGAGCTCTTGAATACACACGCATGTTCAATCGACCAATTCTGCACTTCGCGATGGTGCCGGAATTGTCCGATGGCGGAGTGATGCACGAAGGCTTTGAAGCGACTCGCCTTGGCCTTCGCGGAATCCCTGCCGCCGCGCAGGACATCATGACTCATCGGGACATCGCACTAACCGAACTGACTTGCGGCCGGATTCATCTGATGTGCGTTACAACTGTAGATTCTGTGATGCAAATTCGTCAGGCGAAGGCGCAAGGAATTCACGTCACCGCTGATGTCACTCCACATCATCTGCTGCTCACTGACAAAGTGATGAGTTCATTTGAGACCATGTACAAATGCAATCCGCCGCTGCGTTCACAGCGTCACGTGTACGCCTTAATCGAAGGATTGCAGGACGGTACGCTGTCTGCCATCACGTCGGATCATCAGCCACTCGCTCTCGAAAAGAAACAGGTGGATCTCGATACAGCACCTTTCGGAATCTGCGGCATCGAAACTCTGCTGCCGGTTTGTAATCGAGCGTTAATTGAACCCGGTCATCTGACGTGGCCACAACTGATCGCTCGTCTGACAACAGGGCCCGCTGCGATTCTGGGGCTTAAACACGGAACATTGTCGGTGGGTGAGCTTGCCGACGTCACGTTGATTGATCCTGCAAAACAATGGACTGTTCGAGCCGCAGAGTTTCGTTCACGCAGCCGCAATACGCCGTTTGATGGCGTTGAGTTCACTGGCAAGGTTGTGAAAACCATTGTGGACGGCGAAGTACGTTTCCAGTGTGACACGTAACGCAATTTCAAATCTTAAATCTCAAATCGCCAAGCTTAAATTCCAACTATGGCACTCACACAATCCGCACTGATCGAAGTAAAAAGTATCAAAGGTAAAGGCCGAGGAGTCTTTGCACGCACGTTGATTCCGAAGGGCACGGTCTTTGAACGAGCGCCGTTGCTGGTCATCCCCGCCAAAGAAATCCTGGAATGCGATCACGGCAATTTTTTGCTGGGTTATATCTTTGAATACAAGAAAGATGTCGCGCTGGCACTTGGTTATGGTTCGTTGTACAACCATTCTTACAATCCCAATGCACGCTACGACGACACCGGTCGACAGATCAAAGAATACAGCGCATTGCGAGACATTCAACGCGGTGAAGAAATTACAATCAATTACAACGGGGCAGAAGACATTTTGGATCCGGTTGAGTTTCCTGTGCTGGATTAGATCACGCCGTTCGATAACGCCTGCCCCCATTTTCTCCCCACCTGATTCTCGGAGTCCTGCAGAATGAAACACTCCAGTTCCCAGTTTTTTGTTCTGCCGATTCACTTCCTCCTGGCACTCGCCGCTACTTGCCACGCTCAGCCACCGGCTGAAGATCCCTTCGCTCTCGGTGTGCGCAACACGGAACCTGTCAGCCCGGAAGATGAACAAAAAACTTTCACCGTCCCGGAAGGCTTTCACGTCGAATTCGTGGCGTCTGAACCCGATGTCGCCAAGCCCATGAATCTGGCGTTCGATGCAAGTGGTAGGCTCTGGGTCAGTAGTTCGCTGGAATACCCATTCGCTGCAGACGTTGACGCCATTCCGCGCGACACCATTCGAGTGATGGAAGATAAAGACGGGGACGGCAAAGCAGATGTCGTCACAGTATTTGCAGACAAGCTTAACATTCCCATCGGCCTTATCCCGTATGGCGACGGTGTCATCTGTTTTAGCATTCCGAACATCTGGTTTCTGCATGACCGTGATGGGGACGGACAATGTGACGATCGTGAAATCCTTTACGGTCCATTCGATACGACTCGCGATACACACGGCATGTGCAACGCCTTTCGACGTGGCGACGACGGATGGATTTACGCCTGCCACGGATTTAATAACAGATCAGATGTCGCTGGCAAAGATGGCCATCGCGTGCAAATGTCGTCCGGCAACACGTTTCGCTTCCGCCCGGATGGTTCGCGCATCGAATTGTACACGCAAGGCCAGGTCAACCCCTTTGGCATGTCGATTGATCGCTTCGGCGATATCTACACGGCCGACTGCCATACGAAGCCAGTCACATTACTGCTGCCAGGCGGATGCTACGACAGCTTCGGTCGAGCCCACGATGGACTTGGTTATGTTCCAAACGTGATGAACCATCTGCACGGTTCGACAGCCATCGGAGCGTTGGCTCTGGGATCGGACACCAGCTTTCCAGCCGAATATGCGGACACGACATTCGATGGAAACGTCATGACTTCCCGGATCAATCAGAATGCACTTCAACGTACGGGTTCCAGTGTGCGTGCTGTCGAGCGACCGGATTTGATGAGCAGCAGTGATCCATGGTTTCGCCCCGTTGACATCGTGGCTGGTCCGGATGGTGCTTTATATGTGAATGATTTCTATAACCGAATCATTGGTCACTATGAAGTGCCATTGCTGCATCCAGGCCGCGACCGTTTTCGTGGTCGCATCTGGCGAATTTCGTACGGTGACGCCAAACCAGCACACCGCAGTTTCATGGGATATGGCTGGGACCTCACAGAACTCCTGCTGCCGCAGTTGCTGGATGTCATTCGAACTGCACCCACTGCTCAAAAGAATCTCGCTCGTGATGTCATCGCTGACCGGCCGAACGCGGAAGTCAACGTTTTCCTGAAACACAATTTGAACGACCCGGACGCGACGGTGCGGCAATATGTGCTGCGACTACTGGCACAACGAAATGCGTTAACTGTCGATGAACTCGCCACCGCAGTCAGCGATCCGACAGAGCTGGTTCGCGTTCACGCATTTCGAGCCCTGCGCGAAATGCCTGCGACCGCGATCATAGAAGCCGAGTCCTCCGCGCTGCTGCGACGTGGGTTCGGTGACTTGTCAGCCATGGTGCGACGTGCGGCTGTGGCAGCGTCTTCGCGGCACCTTTCGAATTCGCTGACTGCTCCGTTGCTGCGAATGCTGCATACGACCGATCTTGCCGACGTGTTTCTGCGGCATTCCATTCGGATCGCATTGCGGGATCATCTGCAGAACGAAGAATGGTTTCGCGAACTTGCGTCCCATTCACCACTTGCCATGGACCGACTTGCGCTCGCCGATTTGAGTCTGGCTCTGAAGTCTCCTGCAGCGGCCGAATACATCGCAGCCAATGTCGAGTTCCTGGGGACCGCGCAGCCCAACAAGCTGGCGGACTATCTGCAGTTTTCATCAGCGTCGGTATCACCAGAAGCGGCGGCGAATGTTGTCGCAACTGTGCGAGAGCGTTTTGCGGGGGATCAAAAGTTGCAGTTGCAATTGCTGAATTCCATGCGTCAGGGGTTTGCTCAGCGGAACCAAAAGCCGCCACAGGCCGTGCGCGACTGGGCCATCGCAATGGCATTGACGCTGCTCAATATGAAATCAGCAGATGATTTCGAGGCATTGAATTCCAAGTCGGCGTTTGGTTGGACATACGCCCCCAACCCCGATTCGCCCAATCCTGAAAATTGCTGGAATGTTACGACATCCAGAAAATCAGCAGACGGTGTCGATGGTGCGCCGCTATTCAGCAGCTTTGAAGCTGGCGAACAACGAACCGGTTTGTATCGTTCAGACAGTTTTGAATGTCCGGCCAGCCTGAGCTTCTTTATTGCCGGACATGATGGCATTCCGGACAAGCCATTAAAGAACGTGGATTTTGTCCGGTTGCGAGATTCCTCCTCAAACGAAGTCCTTCGAGAAGCATCGCCGCCTCGAAATGACGTCGCACAAAAAGTCGCATGGCAAACAGAGGACTTGATGAGACGCAATGTCTTCGTGGAACTCGTCGATGGCGATACAGCGACAGCCTATGCCTGGCTGGCGGTCGGTCGGTTCTCGGATGCACGTCTCAACCCATCAGACACACAGTTGCAAAGATCAGAAGCAGCAACGCTCATTGGAGACTTTGCGATTGATGAACTTCATCCGGCAATGATTCA
>Ga0105044_10011821_pt1 | contig 11874 bp, 8 predicted proteins | sample MAT01_FD_78092 | JGI IMG/M metagenome (GOLD analysis project Ga0105044, IMG submission 78092) | Freshwater microbial communities from Lake Fryxell liftoff mats and glacier meltwater in Antarctica - MAT-01 | ecosystem: Environmental > Aquatic > Freshwater > Ice > Liftoff microbial mat | place...
GGATCAGCTCATTGAGCCGCTGCCGCAGCGCCTCCGCATCGGGGTCGGAGAAAGGTCCGTCCAGCGTTGCCACCGCGTTGGTATTGCTACTCGTCGCGGCGATTGCCCCGTTGAGCTGCGCCAGCGTCACCTCGCCCTGGGGCCTTGGGGGCCTTCCGGGGGCCTGTCATACTAACTCGCGGAAACAAGGTGACGAATGGCTGCGGGTCTGCAACGCCAACGGCGTTTCATCGTCCAGCCCAGGGTTGGCGCGAGGCACGAGCGCCTACCCTGGGACCGCCGGGTCGCACGACCTGAACCCTGCAATGGGTTCCACCGAGCAACGTGCCATCGCCGCCTTCGTGCCGAGCGATGGAACCCTTTCAAGGTTCGCCGGGTTTGTCCGAAAGACCCAGGGTAGGGCCCTCGTGCCTCGGGCCAACCCTGGGCTGGCGGATGGAACGCCGTTGGCGTTGCCGACACGGGCCGTGCGCCCCCCCAAAAAATGCGACGGCGATATGGCGATACTGTCGCGCATCATAATTTGTGAATTTGTACTGGGCAGTTTTCCCAAAACTTGATGCGGGGCAGTATATCTGGGTTCTGCGAGATGGTATTAGTTGGTCTTCAGCACCTCGATAAAGGCTTCCTGCGGGATGTTCACGCGGCCGATGCTCTTCATCCGCTTTTTCCCTTCCTTCTGCTTCTCGAGGAGTTTCCGCTTCCGCGAGATGTCGCCGCCGTAGCACTTCGCGGTCACGTCTTTGCGCAGCGCGCTCACGCTTTCCCGCGCGATGATCTTGCCGCCGATCGCCGCCTGGATCGCGACCTGGTAAAGCTGAGTCGGGATCACTTCCTTGAGTTTCGTGGCGAGGGCGCGGCCCCGGCCTTCGGCCTTGTCGCGATGCACGATGCTGCTGAAGGCATCGATGGGTTCGCCGTTCACGAGCATGTCGAGTTTCACGAGCTTGGAGGCGCGGTAGCCGGCCTGCTCGTAATCCATCGAACCGTACCCGCGGGTGATGGACTTAATCTTATCCACGAAATCGACGAGGATCTCATTCAGCGGCAGCTCGGTGGTGAGCATCACGCGCCGGGTGTCGAGCGACTCGGTGTGCTTCACCTCGCCGCGCTTTTCCATGATGAGCTGCATGAGCGGCGAGATGTAGTCGTTCGGGATCATGATGAAGCAGCGGACGATGGGTTCGCGGATCTCCTGGATGACGCTGGCGTCGGGCAGATGCTCGGGGTTATCGACGTGGAGCACTTCGCCATTGGTCTTCTGCACTTCGTAAATGACCGACGGATAGGTGGCGATGATGTCCATGCCGTACTCGCGGCGGAGACGCTCGACGATGATCTCCATGTGCAGCAGCCCGAGGAAGCCACAGCGAAAGCCGAAGCCGAGCGCGACACTGGACTCGGCCATGTAGTGAAAGGCGGCGTCGTTGAGCTGGAGCTTGGACATCGCCGCCTTCAGATGCTCAAAGTCGGCGGTATTGATCGGATAGATCCCGCTGAAGACCATCGGCTGGATTTCCTGAAAGCCCGGGAGCGGCTCGGGCGCGGTATTGCTGCGCGAAGTGAGGGTGTCGCCGACCTTCACCTCGGTGCTCGTCTTCATGTTTGCGATCACATAGCCGACGTCGCCGGGGCCGAGCTTGGGCTGCGCGAGGAGCTTTGGCTGCTGCGGGCGAAAGATGCCGACTTCCTTTACCTCGTAACTGCGATCCGTGGCCATCATCTTCACCTGGTCGCCGGCTTTCACGATGCCATCGACGACGCGCACATAGACGATCACGCCGCGGTAAGTGTCGAAGGTCGAGTCGAAGACCAGCGCGCGCAGGGCGTCGTGGGCGTGGCCTTTCGGATGGGGAATGCGTTCGATGATCGCTTCGAGGATGTCCTCGATGCCGATGCCGGCCTTGGCGCTGGCGAGCACGGCGTCGTCACCCGGGATGGTGAGGATGTCCTCGAGTTGTTTGCGCACGGTCGGGATGTCCGAGTTCGGGAGGTCGATCTTGTTGATCACCGGGATGAGCGTGAGCCCCTGCTGATTCGCGAGGTGGACGTTGGCCACGGTCTGCGCCTCCACGCCTTGCGCGGCATCGACGATGAGCAGTGCGCCTTCACACGCGGCGAGGGAGCGCGAGACCTCGTAGGCGAAGTCCACATGCCCCGGCGTGTCCATGAGGTTGAGCTTATAAATGTGCCCGTCCTTCGCCTTGTAAGTCATCGCGATCGGGTGCGCCTTGATGGTGATGCCGCGCTCGCGTTCGAGATCCATGGAATCGAGCATCTGATCCTGCTGCTCGCGCTTCTGGATCGTGCCGGTGAATTCGAGCAGGCGATCGGAGAGCGTGGTCTTGCCGTGGTCGATGTGAGCGATGATGCAGAAGTTGCGGGTGCGTGAGAGCGACATGGCGAGAGCCGCGCACTATGGGGGCGGCGGCCATGCCGGTCAATCGCCCCGCTCGGCGGGGCCATGGCGAGCGGCGCTCCCGCTGCGGCGCTACGGGTGGAGAAGCGAGCACTTGCCGCGAACCGGCGGAACTTTGCCGGAACGATGCCGTGGCGCTTGCGTCGCGCGAGCGTCCCGGCGGGTGCCGCTCGACGCCCCAGCAGGACCGCTGGCGGCCATGGAGATTCAGCATCTGGCACTTGAGCCGGAGCGGAACCAAATCGACAGGGGTGCCGATTCCCGACCGCGAGGGCGCTACCGAAAATCCACGGCATCGTTCGGCTGAGGAGCGCGTCCACTCGGGGCGCTCCAGCCCAGACGCTCGATCGACGACCTTCTCCGCGTGCCCACAATCGGCCAGCGCGGCGCGGGGTGCGCCGAGGCTCGCAGGGATGCGGGCCAGGTCGGCTTCCGTCTCGCCAACATCGGCGGCGCAGGTGCTCACGGGCTGGCCGACGATGAGTTGGCTGCCGTCGGCATCGACGATGGCCTGCGCGTGGATCGCGGGCGGGCCGTCCATGTTCCAACAGGACGGGGCGTGTCGCTGCCGGGCTACGGCAGCGCGGAGATGAAAGGGCGGACGCGCTCGGCGAGGAGTTTGTAGCCGGCTTCGTTGAAGTGCAGCATGTCGGCGACGAAGAGTTCGGGGCGGACCTGGCCATCTTTATCCAGAGTAAGGTCGCGGGTGTCGATGTAAGTCAGGCCGGGTTGATCTTTCATCCAGGCGGAGATGAGGTCGTTGAGTTGGTTGCCGACCTCGATCTGGGCGAGGCGTTTGATGGTGGGGCTGAGGCCGATGTAATAGATCGGGATCGTGGACCACTGGGTGCGCATGGTGGCGACGAAGGCTTTGAAGTCGGCGAAGACATCGGCGACGGGCCAGCCCGCGTTGATGTCATTGCCGCCGGCACGCAGAAAGATGGCTCTGGGTGCATACGGAAAGATCATGCGCCCGGCGTACTGGGTGGAGTCTTTGATCTGGTTGCCGCCAAAGCCGCGATTGAGCACAGGCACGCCGGCGAAATCTTCGGCGAGGGTTTTCCAACGCACGATGGTGGAGGAGCCGACAAAGAGGACGCTGCCTTTGGCCGGAGGAGCTTCCTTGTCCGCCGCCTCAAACTTCGCGATGGCGGATTCCCACTTGGCGAAAACGTGCCTGGTGGGTTTCGGCTTCGGCCAGAGGTCGGGGGCGGAGGGAGCCTTGGCGGGAGCGACGGCCTCCTGGGGGTGCGCGAGCGGCGCGGTGAGGAGGAGCAGGGCGAGGAGGCGGAGGGAGGCGAGGGAATTCATGGCGGGGATGGAATACGGGATTGGGCTCAGGGCGGCGAGCGTTTGGCGTTTGGCGTTTAGCGTTTGAAGTTTGGCGTTCTTGAGAGGTCCACTTTCGGGTCCGGCTCAAGGAAGGGATCGCCGCTGCATTTTCGCCGCGTGTTTAACGCCAAACGCCAAACGCCAAACGCCAAAAGTTACCTCGAACACTGGCCGCCTATGATTCATCGCTACTTCAGCGGGTGCTCTTTCAGAAGTTCGTTCACCTGGTAAAACATCATCCGGCCGGCGGTGGCGGCGCGGACGGCTTTCACCTGCTCGACGGTGATGGGGTCGGCTTGGTTGCCAAAGTGGTTGCGGACAAAGGTGGCAACGGCGGCGACTTCGTCTTCTTTCAACATGCCGCCGAAGCCGGTCATCGGGACCTGGCCGTCGTATTTCTTGCCGTTGATTTCCAGCGGACCCATGAGGCCATACATCACGACTTTGATCAGGCGCTCGCTGTCGCCGGTGACCCACTGGCTTTGCTGCAGACTTGGAAAGGCTGGGTCGAGGCCGGCGCCGTTGGCTTGGTGGCAGGTGACGCAGTGGCCTTCGCGGAAGTAGATCTCCTGGCCGAGGAGGAATTGTTTCTTTGCCGCGGCGCTGAGCTGCGCGGGCGCGGCGGCCACGGGGTGATCGGCGACGACTTTCTCGGCGACTCCCGCGAGGCGGTCGGCGGCGGTTTTCGCGGCGTTCTTGCTCCATTCGTCGAGCGGCTGGCTCGCACCGAGGGCGACGATCTTCTTCGCGGCGGCGGTCTCGGGCAGCCACGAGGCGGCGACGATGGCTTCGAGGCGCACGCGGCCGTGGGCATCGGCAGCGGCTTTCTCCAGCAGCGCGACGTGCTCGCCGATGCGATGGGGATTGTAACGCAGCACGCGCACCGCGGCGGCGCGGGCGTGGAAGTCAGGCGAGGCGAGAACCTGCCGGAGCAGGGTCTCGTCCACGGCATTCAGGCCCCAGGTGGTCCACAGCGCTTCGAGGACGTGGTGTTCATAAGCCGGGTCGGACTTATCCAGCGCGGCGACCCAGGCCTGCACCGCGGGCAGCACTGCGCTGGCGGGATGCGCGCGGAGTTCGCGGCGGGTGCGGTAGCGGGTGCGCAGTTCGGGTTCCTTGAGGTTATTCAGCAGGGTCTCGACGCTGGCTCCGGCGACTTGCGCGGGCTTGACCAGCGGTCGCGAGGGATAAGTGATGCGGTAGATGCGGCCGTGGACGTGGTCGCGCAGCGGGTCGCGGGCATTGTGCTGCATGTGTCCGATGAGGACGTTGTGCCAGTCGATGACGTAGAGCGAGCCATCGGGGGCGAATTCGAGATCCACGGGGCGGAAGTTCCCATCGCTGCTCTTGAGTAAGTCCTGGCGATAAGTGGTCTTCCAACCGGTGCCGTCGTCCACGATCTGGTGCTGTTTGATGCCGAGGAAGCCGATCGCGTTGCAGAGGATGAGGTCGCCCTGCACTTCATCGGGGAAGTGTCGCGAGGAGACGACTTCGAGTCCGCTGGTGGGGCGCACCTTGTGGGCTTCGGGGATGAGGTCGGGCGTGGAGGGCGTCTTGCTGCCAAAGGCGGGCTTCACCCCGACAGGGAGCGCCCAGTTCATGCTTGTGCCGGAGGTGTGCAGCAGGAAGTCCTGGCCCCACCGATCGAAGGCAAACCCCCAGGGATTTGGGATCTGCATCTGGATGGTGCGCTCGAGCTGGCCGCGCTGCGGGCTGTAGCGGAAGAAGCCGCCATCGACGCAGCGCACCGGGCCGTAGGGGGTCTCGACGTTACTATGGAGAAAGACGCCTTCGCAGAGCATGAAGGCGCCGCTCGGATCGGCGCAGAAGGCGCTGATCGCGTGATGGGTATCGTGGGTGTCGAAGCCGCCGAGCACGATCTCCATGCGGTCCGCCTGGTCGTCGCCATTGGTATCGCGCAGCAGGACGAGATTCGGCTCCTGGGTGACATAGACGCCCTCCGGCGCGAATTCAAAGCCGATGGGCAGGTGCAGGTGATCGGCGAAGACGGTCTCCTTGTCTGCCTTGCCGTCGCCGTCGGTGTCTTCGTAGATGAGCAGCTTGTCATTCGGCAGCGCATCGCCGGGACGATAGTGAGGGTAGGCAGGCATCACCGCGACCCACAGGCGGCCTTGGTTATCAAAGGACATCTGCATCGGGTTCGCCAGATTCGGGAATTCCTTCTCACTGGCAAAGAGCTGCACCTTGTAACCCTCCGGCACGGTGAGCGATTTTTCCGCTTCCCCGCCGTAGAGATATTTCTCCGAGCCATTCTTCACGCTCGGGACGTAGTTCGTCGGGACCGGGGGAAGGGCGTGGGTCTGGCTGAGATCGACCGCGAGGTCGGTGGTCTTGCCGGCGACGATCTCCTGGATGCGCTGATCGTGCAGCGCGGCGATCTCGCGGGTTTTCTTTACTTCGTCGGGGTAATTCTGCGGGCCGTAGGGATTGTATCGCTGGCCGTGGGTATGGACGCCGTTGAGGATGTTGTAATCGTTGTTCCAAAACCAATCGCGCTGCTTCACCGCGGTGTGGACGAGTTCCGGATCGGCCTTGGACTGGCGCGACTGGTGGCCATACATGCCGGTGAGCAGGAGTTCGGCGATGGTCTTGTACCCTTCATCGGTCGGGATAAAGCCACCGGTGGTAAATGCGGCGCCCCCTTTTGCATAGATCGCCTTGGTGGGGGTGAAGAGGTCGATGAAGGTGAGCCGGTGCTTCCTCGCGACATTCTCCGTGGCCGTGGCGTAGAGCGCGAGGCTGGCATTTTCCGCGTGGCCATTGGGCAGGTCGCGCTTCGCGCTCTGGTCTTCGTAGGCGATGGGTGAGACGAGCACGATGCGCGGCGCGGTCTTGCCATTGTAGGCTTTGCTCAGGCCGTGCTGTACCCAGGCATCCAGCTCGGCTTCGTAGTTCGCCACGCGGCTCGGGCCGTCAAAGGATTCATTGTACCCGAAGAAGGCGACGATGGTGTCGGCTTGCAGATGGGTGAGCCATTGGTCGGGCGTGGGGTAGAAGCCTTTGCCGTGGTGGACCTGTTTGTCGGGATGAAATCTCTCCGCGCCGGGAAAAGCCCACGGCGAGACGCGCGCGGGATGCGGGCGAAAGCCCGGCGTGTCGCCGACGTGGCCGAGATTGCGGAAGAAGAAATGCGGCGCGGGGTAGCGCAGGTGCAGCTCGGTCTCGATGCGGCTGTAGTACACGTCGCGTTCGGCGAGCCCATTGCCGAGGAGCACGATGCGCTCGCCTTTCCGTGGCGGCGCGACGGCCTGCTCGCCCGGCACCGTGGCGGCGACCGGTTCGGCGCTGGGAGCGTGCGGGCCGCCGGGGCCGCTCCGGTCGGAGTATCGCGACGGCGCGGGTTCCGTGGCGGGCGCGGCTTTTGGCGCCGGATCGGCAGCGTGAAAGGGCCGGCGCAAGGCGACCAGGGAGAGGCCGCAGAGGAGAAGCAGGGCAGGGGTGCGTTTCATGAAAGGGGCAGGGGTAGAATCAGGCAGGATGAAAAAGCTTGGCGGCAAAGGGAAGCTCCAGCGGAAAGCCGCGGCGCTCGTGGGCGACCGGGGCGCGGCCCAGAAAACCGCCGGCCTCCCGCGATCCTCCGCTCGGGCGGAAGACTCAAGCGGTCGGCGCGCCCGGGCGATAGCGGCGCCCCTTCCACAGCACCCCGTCGCCGGCACTGCGCCGCCAGCTATTCAGGCCGATGGCGAGGGCCAGGGCGTGGCCCACGGGATGGAGGAGCGCACCGCGCCACGAGGTGCGAAAGCGCACCGTGAGGAGGAGGCGGATGGCATAGATGAGCCCGACCTCGGCGAGCGCGTACGGTCGCCAGGCGGCGGGCCCGCAGAGCGCCAGGAAGGGGTAGAGAAAGACGGCCGCCTGCCAGACCCCGACGAGGAGAAAGCCGCCGGGGCGCCCCTCAAATGCCGGCCAGATGTTTTTCGTAAAACCCTCCCACGTCTCCCCCAGCGACCGATACATGCGCACCGTGGAAAAGCTCAGGGCCTCGCAATTCCAGAGCCGCATCCCCTCGCCCATCCGCTCCGCCACGGCCCGGCCAAAGGCCACATCCTCGACGAGATGATCGCGCCGCGCCCAGTGCCCGCCGAGCCGCTCGTAGGCGGCGCGGGTGAAGAAGAGGCACTGCCCATTCGCCGCACCCAGCATCCGCAGCCACCGCGCCGGCAGCCGCGCGGCCCGGTCGGGATGCGCCTGGAGCCAGAGCACCAGCCAGTGCGGATAGAGCACCATGCCGAGCACGAGGATCATCGGGACCACGAGCTGCTCGCCGAGTGTCCCGGTGAGCAGCCGCGGCCATGCCGAGAGCAGATCCGCCCGCTGCTCCCGCGCACAGGCCACCGCCGCGCGCACCGTGCCCGGGGCATGCACGGTGTCCGCATCCGTGAAAAAGAAATACTCACCCCGGGCTCGCTGCGAGAGCTGATGGCAGGCCCAATTTTTCCCCACCCACCCCGCGGGCAGAGCCTGGCCGTGGAGCAGCGTGCGGCTGCCACTTTCCTCGCTCAGCCCGAGCGCGCGCGCGAGCTCGCCCGTGCCATCGTCGCTCCCGTCGTCGAGCACCACGATCTGGCAGCGCGGGTAATCCTGCGCGAGCAGGGAAGCCACACACGCCTCGATGTTCCGCGCTTCATTGCGGGCCGGCACGAGGATCGAGACCAGCGGCACATCCTCCGGCACTGGCGCCTCGCGGAGGCCGTGGAAGCACGAGAGATTCGCCAGCACCGCGCACAGCGCGAGACCGAGCAGGCCGAGGATCAGGAGATGCAGGAGCAGCACACCCCGGAGCGTAAGCCGGGAACCGCCCGCACAGCCACCCTCTCTTGCCCCGCGGCGTCGGCGCCGCGCTCCCCGACCTCACCCGCCATACACGCTGCGCCAGGCCTCCACGGTATTGAGATGCACGCACACCACCTTCTCCACATCCTCCGTGTAGCCGCCGGCGAGCACCCAGGCGATCGGGATGCCCTGGGCGCGGGCGAATTCGAAGACAAACCGGTCGCGCATCCGCAGATCCGCGTGGTCGAGCGTGAGCGGGGAAAAGGGATCTTCAAAATACGGATCGGCGCCCGCCTGATAGAGCAGTAACTGCGGACGGTGCGCAGCCACGAGCGGCAGCGCCTCGCGCAGCACCGCGAGCATCGTCTGCCGATCGCACCCGCCCGGCAGCGGAAAGGAGCGATGATTCTCCCCGTCCACATGCTGCCGCACCGACACATCGCGGAAGCAAGCGTGCTCCCAATAGTCATTCCCGTAGATCGACAGCGCAAAAAACTCCGGCCGCGACTCCACGAGTTGCGCCGTCCCATTGCCGTAGTGCAGGTCCATGTCGAGGATCGCGGCCCGCTCCAGCGTCCCATCCGCGACCAGGGCATCGAGCGTCACGATCAGCCCATTGAAGGTACAGAAGCCTTCGCCGTGACCCGCGCAGGCATGATGAAACCCGCTCACCAGCGCCGCCGCCGCGCCGTCCCGCAGCGCCTGCCGGGCCGCGGCCAGACACCCGCCGCTCGTCAGGCACACGCTCGGATAGAGCCCGGGCGACCAGGGAAAACTCTGCGCCTCCGCCAGATCGCGCGGCTTGCCGGTGCGGATCGCCCGCACATAGCGGGCCGTGTGCACCCGGAGCAGATCCTCCTCCGTCACCGGCGCCGGCTCCACCAGCCGCACATCGGGCGCCGCGCGCAGCCCCTCGGCCACGAGGGCAAATTTATGCATCGGCATCATGTGATCGCCGATCGGAGCGGCATAGCCGGGGTGGTAAAAAGCAGTGAGCATCGTGCGGCGGAGGCTAGAGAGCGCACGGGGGCTCCGCAATTCACAGTGCATTCGGGATTACGGCCATCCCGTCAGTTTTTATTTGGCGGCTTGGTGCGAGGCGGTGGACCGTGGGAAAAGGTGCGCAACCGTTGGTTTCCACTTATCCACATTCATGTCCCGCGTTCGCGCTTTCGCTCCCATCCTGGCCGTGTCCGATCTGACCGTCCGGCGCGGGGACACCACCATCCTCGATGCGGTCTCGTGGACGGTGCGGCGCGGCGAGCACTGGGTGATCCTCGGCGCGAATGGGTCGGGGAAGACGTCGCTGCTCGGGGCGCTCACTGGCTACCTGAGCCCGACGGCGGGCGAGGTCACGGTGCTCGGCGAGACCTTCGGCGCGAGCGATTGGCGGGAGTTGCGCAAGCGGGTCGGCATCGTGAGTTCCAGCGTGCGGCAGATGATGGCCGATCGTGAGCCCGCGCTCACCACGGTGGTGAGTGGCAAGTACGCGATGATCGACTACTGGGGCCGCGTGAGCGCCGCGGACAAACTCGCCGCGCGGCGCATCCTGCGGCAGGTCGAGGCGGAGTACCTCGCGGATCGCCCGTGGCTCGTGCTCAGCCAGGGCGAGCGGCAGCGGGTGCTCATCGGTCGCGCGCTCATGGCCCGGCCGCGCCTGCTCATCCTCGACGAACCCTGCGCCGGACTCGACCCCGTGGCACGCGAGCATTTCCTCACCTTCCTGGAACGTCTCGGGCGGCAGCGTGGCGCGCCGGCGCTCGTCTTTGTCACGCATCATGTCGAGGAGATCGTGCCGGTCTTTACCCATGCGCTGCTCCTCCGCGGGGGAAAGGTGCTCGGGGCAGGGGAGAAGCGGCAGACGCTGACCGGGGTACGGCTGAGTGCGACCTTCGACGCGGCGCTGCGGGTGCGCACCCGGGCCGGTCGCTACACCCTCGACCTGCAGTGAGCGCGGCGGACCCAGAGGCGTGGCGCGTGGGAGCTGGCGTCGCGGCGTTTTTCGGCTAGTGCATGGCGCACCGCATCGTTCTGCACTCCCTGTTCCGCTCTCCATGAGATTTGCCGCGCTCCTTTTTCTCGCCCTCACCGCCTTCGTCCAGGCGGCGGATGAACCGACCGCCGGGCCGGCGATCCGGGAGGTGGAGCCGGGCGTTTTTGAGATCGGCAAGATCCGGCTCCGGCAGATGGAAAAGACGGTGAGCTTTCCGGCAAAGGTCAACAAGTCCGGGGCGGACGATGTGCTGGAGTATCTGCTCGTGAACGAGCGGGGGCAGACCCACGAGAGCCTCCTCTTCACGGACATCGAGCCGAGCGATCTGCACTTTGCGCTGCTCCTGCTCGGGGTGAAGGGCGGAGGGAAGGACTTGAAGCCCGAGCAACTCGGCGGCGGGCAGATCACGGAGGAATTCCTGAAGCACGCGCCGCAGTTGCAGGGGGAGGGCATTCTCCTGACGGCCACATGGAAAGCGGCCGACGGCAAGGAACGGACGGCGCCGATCGAAGACTGGATTTTCAATCGGAAGACGAAGCGGCCGATGACGCGCGGCCCGTGGCTCTACACCGGCTCGTCCTTTCTCGAAGGGCGTTTCCGCGCGCAGCAGGAGGGTTGCTTCGCCGCGCTTGTTACTTATCCGCCGGCGCTCATCAATAACCCGCGGCCGGGCAACGCGGAGGATGACATCTGGTCGGTGAACGCCAAAGTCGTCCCGCCGCTCGAAACTCCGCTCACGCTCACCATCCAACTCGCGGCCCCCACTCCCGCACCTCCCGAAAAATGAAACTGCCCCTCGCCCTGATTACTTGCGCTCTTTGCACCACCTCGCTGGCCCACGCGGCCGAACCGATCGCCCGGAGCCAGGCCGGCGCTTCGCTGCGTCATGAAATCCAGCTCGCGATCGACAAAGGCGTGGCGTGGCTGAAGACGACCCAACGCCCGGACGGTTCCTTTGCCAATCCCGAGAGCGACCAGAACGCCAAGGATCATCCGGCGCTCACCGCGCTCCCGATCACCGCTCTGCTGCGCGATCCGTCGGCCAAGACCGATCCGCTGCCGCCGCCGGTGGCGACGGCGCTCGGGTTCTTGCGGTCGAAGGCCAAGCCGGATGGCGGCATCTACGAAAAAGGGCTCTCGAACTACAACACCTCGGTGTCGCTGGTCGCGCTGCTCGAGGGCAATCAGCCTGGCGACGAACCGCTCATCGAGGCCGCGCGGCGCTTCATCGCAGGCCAGCAGGCGACCTCGATGGTCCGGCCGGAACTGAATGGCGGCTTTGGGTACGGTCCGACCGGCGCGAGCCCAAAGCGCATGCACCCGGATTTGGATAACA
>Ga0105044_10011823_pt1 | contig 11874 bp, 14 predicted proteins | sample MAT01_FD_78092 | JGI IMG/M metagenome (GOLD analysis project Ga0105044, IMG submission 78092) | Freshwater microbial communities from Lake Fryxell liftoff mats and glacier meltwater in Antarctica - MAT-01 | ecosystem: Environmental > Aquatic > Freshwater > Ice > Liftoff microbial mat | place...
GGGCGGTCAGCGACTTGGGAGCGCAAGACCGACCGCACCGCCGCATCCAGATCGCCCGGAAGGATCGGCCGCACGGGGTCAAAGCCCCAGGTCGATGCTGGCAAACACCCCCGGGCCGAACCGGTCCGACACCTGCGCCACCGCCAGCAGTACGGTTCCGGTCGCACCATCGGCGGCCTGCATGGCGGCAGTATAGGTCCAGTCAGGCGCGGTCGTGGTGGCCTCGCGCCGCTGAAACCCGTTCACCGTGATGCGCAGCAGATACAGTTCGCTCGTCTCGGCCAATGGCACCTCGTAGCCATCCCAACTGTCGCCATCGATCCTGGTCCGGCGCGTCCAGCCAAGCGCGATGTTGCCCCCCGCAATCGGCGTTGCGCGCAAATGCGCCACCCGATAGGGCCGCAAACCGATGCCGCGAAACTGCGCCACCCTTTCGCGGAACGATGCATCGTCCAGCGGCCTGTTGGCGGGCCCCCAGCGATAGGTCCGGTCCTGCCCCCGCGCCGATTGCGCCAGCTCGATCTGCCCCGGTACGCCGTCCAGCAGCACGAACCGCGTGCCCACAGGCCATTCGGCCGGCATGGTGCCGTCACTGCCCGCCTGCCCGCGCAGCCGCAACCGCAGATCGTAAATGCGTGGCGCGACCAGTTCAGCCTCGACAAACTGGAACACTTCCCAGACATCGCCGACCCCGTCGCCCAGCGCCGCAACATTGCGCCCGGACAGAACCAGCCCTTCGCTGACCGAGGCCAGGGTTCCCCGGATCAGTTTCACCCGCAGCGCCGGCCCGCGATCCCACAGGCCTGCCGCCGCCGACTGCAGCGCAGTCAGCGTGACACCCATTGTTGCGGGCTGCGGCAGGATGCGGTTCAGCACAAAGTCGTCCTCAGCAACGGCTGTGTAAAGTGCGACCGATCCCGGCCAGGGCAGGGCCGACATCGCCACATGCGGCGCAACGGGGTTTTCGTCGCCCCGCAGCAGGGGCAGATCCATGAACAGCGCTTCGACCGGCACCGGCGGCAAGAATGGCCGTGCCCCGGCAACCTCCTCCTCTGCCTCGTGCGGCAGATAGACCTCGGGTTCGATGCGCACCGCTTCGACCGCGTGCAGCAGCGTCTGTTCGACCCGGTCGATGCGGAACCGGATCAAGCCCGTCTCGCCCGGCAGTTCGACCACATCGCCCGGGCCCAGCGCCGCCGCTGACGGCGGCAAGGCAAATCGCACCGCTTCGCGCCCGACCCGGGCCTCGGTCAACCAGCGCTCGGCAATGCGCACCCCGTCGGCCCGGCTCAGCGCCAAAGGCAAATCCGTCTGTGCAACGCCATAAGTGACGTCGTCGGCCAGCACCGCCTCGGACGAGCGCAGGTCATAGTCGCCATCGGCATCGACAAAGCTCAACCGGATGCGGCCGGCAATCTCGGCTGCCGCGGCACGGGTCAGGGTCACGCGCGCCTCGGCCTCGTCATCAATGGCCAGCCGTTCGGGGTCCAGCAGCACCGGCCTTGTGCCGGAACGCGTCGTGCAGACCAGCGCCCCGTCCCGCTCGGCCACGTCAAACCCGAAGGCCAGCATCAAGGGCTGCAGCGCCGCCCGCGCAGTATCGGTATCATCGACGCGATAGCCCTTGACCAGGCCATGCAGCCGCTTGGTCACGACGTCGCTGACCCCGGCCCGGGCACAGATCTCGCGCACCACAGAATCCAGCGGGCGAAACGTCGTGCGCCCATTCAACCAATGCCCGCGGGTATAGTTGCCCGCATCCGACCACAGCGTGCGATTGGCCGGAAACTGCGGGAAGGGCCGCCCGTCCCAGGCCCAGACATGCAGCCGCGCCATGTCCAGCATGCGCCCGGCATAAACCACTGACTGGGGGTTGGCTGTCGCCGCGGCAAAGTGCCGATGCATGGCCCGCAGGTACTGGGTTTGAATCAGATCGTCCCGCAAGCCGTTGGAGTATCGCGGCAATGCGGATTCAGACGATTTCGGGTCCAGAAACTTGTTGGGCTCGTTGGTGCCCTTGTCGATGGCGGCACAGCCCAACTCGGTGAACCAGATCGGCTTGCTCTGCGGCACCCAGGGGCTGGGCACCGTCTGCCGGACCCCGCCCAGACGGTCATGGTGCCGCCCCTGCCACCAGCCCTTGATGTCCTTGGCCCGCCAAACCCATGGCTCGCCATCTGCATCGGTGATCGGCGTGCGGATCTGTGCCGCCCGCGCCTCTTCCGAGTGGTAGTACCAGTCATAATACTCGCCCCCGGCGACATTGCCGGTCAGATAATCCAGATCATGGATATCGCCTGCTGCCGCATCGGCGTGGTCTTCACCGTCGCGCCAGTCCGACAACGGCAAGTAGTTGTCGATGCCAACGAAGTCGATCGCCGGATCGGACCAAAGCGGGTCCAGGTGAAACAGCTTGTCCGCTGTCCCCTCGGGCTGATAGCCGTGATATTCGCTCCAGTCCGCCGCATAGCCGATCTGGCAGCCCGGCCCCAGGATCGCCTTCACCTCGGCGGCCAGGGTCCGCAGCCTTGCCACAGCGGGAAAGCCGCTGGCCCCCCTGATCTGCGTCAGACCCCGCATTTCGGTGCTGATGCAGAACCCGTCGACACCACCCGCGACCGCGCAAAGATGCGCATAGTGCAGGATGAACCGGCGCAGCGACCATTCGACCGGTCCGGAATAGCCCACGCCATTGACCCCCGGCACGAAATGCGCCGGTGTCGCGGTGCCGAAAAACGTCGCAACCTGCGCATCCGCAACCGCCGTCTGGTCAGGGCTGCCCGGGCGTCCGGGGGCTGCCGATAGCGTGATCCGCCCGCGCCAGGGCAAGGCAGGCTGGCCGAGCGAACCGGTATAGGGATCGGGCAACGCATTGCCAGCCAGCTGGTCCATCAGGATGAAGGGATAGAACACCACCTTCTGCCCGCGCGCCGTCAACTCGCGGATTGCCGCGATCACAGCCGCATCGGCGGGCGTGCCGCCATAGACCGCCGCCCCGCTGATCTGGGCCACGACCGGGGCGGCCCCTCGGCCCAGCCCCGACACAGTCCACGGCATGGCCGTGGCATCTGCAGTGGTCTGTTCGACCTTGGGCCGAATGGTGCAATTGCCGCACCGCAGGTCATCGCCAAACCACGACGCGACCAAAATCACCGAGCCGCAATTGGGCAGTTCTTCTTCCAGCGCATCCAGCGATACCAGCAGATCGGCCTTGCCCTGCGGCGTATTGACGTTGACCGCCTCCTGCTCGCCCAACGTGCGAGAGATATAGACAGGCTTGGTTGCCAACGCATATTCACCGGTGCCGGGGATCAGGCAGACCCCGCGCACAAGCCGGGCCATGTCCTCTGCCGCTTCGGGCGCGGCTGCGGCGGCGGGGCGGAACACCTCGAAACTGAACTGCGGCACCCGGTTGCCAAATTGCTCCAGCCCCAGATCCTCGAACAGGACATAGGCCATGCCACGATAGGCCGGCACCTTGCCGACCCCCTCCACCGCTTCCATCTTGGGGTCGGGCGTCTGGGTCTGGCTACCGGTATAGACGCGCAGGTTCAGATCGTCGCGCGCCACCTCGGTTCCGTCGGCCCAGACCCGGCCGACCCGGGTGATCTCGCCCTCGCACAGCGCCACGGCCAGACTGACCGAATAGGAAAAGTCGCGCTGCTGCGGCCGCCTTGGCCCGCCCTTGCCGCCGCCCGACACCGCCACATCTTCGCGGAACCGGCTGGCCCAGATCACCTGGCCCGCCACCCGCATCCGGCCAAATACCTGCGCGACCGGCGCACCCTCGCTGGCCCCCATCAGGCGGAACCGGTCCACCCGCCCCCGTTCGACCGGCGCACTGCCTTGCCCCAGCAGCCGCTCGTCGATGCTGCGCCCCAGGGCTGCGCCCGCCGCCCGCCCGATGATGGCTGTCGACAGGCCCAGGACCGACCCGCCCAAGGTGTTGCCGACCGCCAAGCCCACTGCCGAAAGAACAATCGTCGCCATCAGACCGGCCTTTCCGGAAATGCAAACCGCGCCACGACCCGCCTTTGCCAAGGCAGGCTCAGCGCGCTTTCGATCACGCCATGCCCGCTATAGGCATGAATGAAACTGGCCTCGGCCCCGGTTCGGGACTGGATGCCCAGATGCTTGGCCACCGCGCCGGCCCGCATGCGGAACAACAGCACATCGCCCGCCCAGGCCTGATCCAGGCCCTTCGGCCGCAACCATCGGGTCGCTGCCCGCCACAACTGTTCGTCGCCCTGCGGCTCCGACCAATCGGGCGCATAGCGCGGCACGGCCTGCGGCTCTTCGCCCAGACATTCCCGCCAGACGCCCCGCAGCAGCCCCAGGCAGTCCGCCCCGGCACCCCGCGCGCTGGCCTGATGCACGTAGGGCGTCCCGATCCAGCCGCGCGCAGCCCTGACCACGCTCATCGGTTCAGGCTCCCGCCATCATCCTCGCCCCGCCCCTGCGGTACCGAGGTCAGCCAGTCCTCGCCCGGGACGAAGGGAAAGCCTTGAAAGTTGACGATGTTGTTGAACTTCAGCCGACAGGTCTCGGCCCGCTTGTCACAGCCCGCCTCGATCCGCAGCGTATCGCCAGCGCCGACCGCCGCCCGGATCGGCTCCCACAACTCGATCTGGCGGCTGCCATCGGCGGCCAGCCGGTCATGCTTGATCGTCCCCGACAGCCCCGCCGCGGCGCCGCTCTGCACGACCAGCCGACCCCGTTCGAACCAGCGATCCTGAAACGTGTCCAGCAGCGCAAAGCCGAACACCCGTCGCGCCCCGACGATTTCCGCCGCCAGCGTCACCGCATAGCCGACCGCATTCAGGGTGAACCGGCAGCGCCCGTCACCCAGCACCGCGCCGCAGGGCCGTTGGATCACCCGGCCTTGCGGCTGGTTCAACGCCTCGGTCAGCCCGCGCAATTCGGCATGAAATGCCCCTGCTCCGCGCCGAATCTCGCCAATCGTGCCACGAAATCGCAGCATCCGCTGGCTGACATCGCGCCAGTTCACCAGCCACAGCCGCACCTCGGCCCCATCCAGTCGGCCCGCGTCAATATCCTCCTCGCGCAGTGAGGTATCGCTCAGCACTCCCAACGCTTCCGAGTTGTCGACCGACAGCCCGGTGCCCTGCACGATGGCCCGCGCAGACATCCCCGCATCGGCGCGAAAGTCGATCCCGTCAAAGGCCAGCGCGCGGTCATGGTCGGTAAAGCCCAGCATCACACCGTCACGTCGCACCACCGCCCAAGCGCGGCAAACGTGCGTCAGTCCGCCCGACAGGTGGTCCAGCAGCGCAGCGGTCATACCCGCACCTCGATCACCGGCACCGCAGGCAGATCGCCCGCCCGGAACGACGCGACTGACACCTGAATCCGATCGGTATCAAACCGCACCGGCACGTCGAACTCGAACCCCGCGCGCACTTCGGCCCCCAGGTCGGGCGCGGCCGCAAAGGTGATGATCCCGTTCGGCAGATCGACCGCCCAGTCAATCGCCTCTTGCAGCGCGTCGCCACCAACGGCCACCCGCACAGTGCCCGCCACCGGCTTGGCCACCGGCCGGACATAGCTTTGCAGGCCCGAGACATAGGCCTTGGTCAGCCCAAAGGCGGTCTGCACCCCGTCGCCCACCCCGATCAACTGATCCAGCGGTGTCACTTGCCCCGTGGGCAGGCTGGACTTGAAATCCGACCAGTCCTTCCAGCGAAACCCGTACAATTGCCCTTGCCGCGCCTCGAAGAACGCGATCAGCGCCTCGACGTCGTCCAGCGACCGCAGGCCCAGCCCGGCGTCATAATGGCGACGCGAATGCGCCCACGGCGTATTGCGCTCCTCGAACCCGTTGGCCAGCGCCACGATCTCGGTGCGCCGCTCCGGCCCGCCGACCGACCCGAAACTCAGGCTGGCCGGGAATCGTACTTCATGAAACGACATGCTCGCCTCCTCGGTCGCACGCGACCACCTGCGTCAAGTTCCGCCGCTAGCGGTTGCGCTGCCCACGCCCCAGCGCGCGGCCCATCTGCGCGGCAATCTGCGACTGGCTGCGCTGGAATCCCGCGACGTCCGGGGTCTGGATGTTGAACGTCACGTTGACGCCGCCACCACCGCCGCCTCGCACGCCCAGCCGCCCGTCGGCTCCGCGCGCCAGCGGCATGATCGCCTCCGGCCCCGCTTCGCCCATCAGGCCCATACCGCCGCGCATCGGGAACATCGTGGCGCTGCCGACCACCCCGCCGGATGCAAACGGCATCACCCGGCCTTGCGAAAACGGCGCGCCATTGGCCTGCGGGAACAGCCCCGACACCAACGCATTGACCCCGTTCGCCAACAGTCCGCCAAAATGGTCGGTCACCGGCTGCACCGCCGCCGAATAGGCCGTGTTGATCATCGACCGCGCGACAATGCCCAAGGCATCCGACAGCTTGATCCCGTCCAGCACCAGCCCATCAAACGCCCGCCTCAGGCCGCCCGAGAACCCGCGCTCCAGGTTGCCCAGATCGCGCACCGTCGCTCCCAAGGTGCCCTGCGTCTCGCGCAGCGATGCCGAGAACGCCGCAGTCATCGCCGCCGCCTCCGACAGCGTGCGCTCCAGCCCGCCCACTTCATCGCTGAACTGGTCCAGTTGCCCGATCTCTGCCATGTCTTCCTCCCAGGCCTATTCCGCCTTGCGGTCGGGAAAGGCGCGCACCAATTCGTCCAGCCGCGACCGCCCCATCGGCGGGCCGGCCCGCTCCAGACCCAGCATCAGCATCAACTCGACCGGCGTCAGCGCCCAGAACTGGGCCGGCGTCAGCCGCAGCTGCGACAACCCCGCCCGCAGCATCCCCGGCCAATCCAGCCGAACGCTCATGCCTCGGGACTCGCAAAGGCGCGGGCCAGCAGTTCGCCCGCCACCCGCGCAGCACCCACCGGCCCACCAGCCACATCCGCCGTCAGCAGATCGGCCGCCGTGCCCTGCCAGCCGCCGCCGCGCAGCCCCGCCACCACCAGCGCCAGCACATCCCGCCCCGAAAACGCACCGCTCTCGAACCGCTCCGCCAACTCCACCAGTGACGGCGCACCAATCGCTGCTTCCAGTTCAGCCAAAGCGCCCAGCGTCAGCTTGGCAACCCGCACTTCACCGTTCAGCGTGATCGCGACCTCGCCGGCAAAGGGGTTGACCATCACGGGCCAACCAGCGCCGTAAAGGTCAGCGCCCCGGCCGAGGCCAGCGCCATCTCGTAGGTCGCCTCGCCATTGTGCGATCCCGCATATTCCAGCGAAGTGATCTGGAAACGCCCCTCAACCGTGCCGAACGCCGGCACGATCACCTGAAAGTTGGGGGTCACGCCGTCGAAAAAGATCTGGCGGGCCCGCTCGTCGGTCGTGGCGTCCTTGAACACGCCATTGCCGCTGATGCTGGCGGATTTCACCCCCGCCCCGCCCAGCAATTCACGCCAGCCGCCTTGCGATTCCAGGCTGGTCACATCCACGCTTTCGGCGTTGAAGCTGATGCGCGTCGCGCGCAGGCCCGCCACGGTCTCGAACAGACCCGCCCCGTTCATGTCGATCTTGATCAACAGATCCTTGCCGTTCTGGGCCGCCATGGCCGTCCCTCCGTGCTCGTGGTTTCATTTGGAACCCGGGTCAGATGCTGTCAGGCATCCTCGACCCGGGCGCGAAAGATCAGGTCGATCTGGCGCTGGTCGCCCGCGCCGATCCGGGCGGCCACCGCCCGGTAAAAGTTCAGCGCCACCAGCCGTCCGCGCGCCAGAACCAGCGGCGCATCGACCAATGCATCGGACACCGCCGCCGCCGCCGCCTTGGCAGTCGCGAACCCGCTCGCCTCGGTCACGACCGAGACGGTGAATTCGTGCTCCGCCCCCCGACCCGTCTTGTCGGATCGGTCCCGCGCCGTCTCGGGGCCGATGGCCACATAGATCGGCGGCAGGATGCCGGTCGGCAGCGCGTCATAGATCGCCGTGCCCACCAACCCGGCCAGCGCCGGATGCGCCAGCAGTCGCTGATACACTGCCGCCTGCAGCGCCATCGCCACGCCATAGCTCATGCTGCGGTCTCCTCTTCGGCCTGGCAGACCAAGAACCGCCCGCCCGCATCGGCCTCGGTGACACTGATCACCTTGAACAGGCGCGTTCCGTCCCGAAACCGCTGCTCGGCCCGTGGCCGCGACGGCGCACCCACCGGGGCGGCCCGCACCGTGATCTTGTAGATCACCCGCGACAGCGCGGTTCCCACCGCCGCCACATCGCGGCCGGTTCCGGCCACGACCTCGGCCCAAAGCTGGCCCTGCGCCACCCAGGCCGTGGTATAGCCCCCCGCCCCGTCCGAAACGCGGACCGCCGCTTCCAGTGTCAGGGGTCGGCTCAGGATCGGCGGCGTCATGTGCCACCGCCCATGGTCAGCCGGGGCTGACGATAGCGCTCGATCAACGCCGTCACGCCAAACGGCATGCACCCTGCACCCAGATTCACGTCCTGGCGGTACTCATAATAGTGCGCCGCAAGCATCATTACTGCCTGCGCCAGATCTGGCGGCAGATCGCCCCAGACCGGACCATAGCCCGCCGTGAACGTGATCCGGACAGCCCCGTTCTGCGGCACCGTCGGCAACCCGCCCGACAGCGACACCAGCATCGGCCGGTGCATGTCGGGGTAAAGCTGCCATGCACTTGCCACGATGACTGTCTGCGCCCCTTGCGCATCGACCACCGCCACACTGGCCACCGCGCTGACCGGTGCCAGCGGCAATGCCTGCCGGTCCCCGCTGCGCCAAGCCCCCAGCGTCAGGACAAAGTCACGCCGCAACAGTGCCTTGCCCGTCCGCCCCTCGACCGTGGCCAGTGCGGCGCGCAAAAACCCTTCCAGCAGTGTGTCCTGCAGCCCGTCATCGGTGAACCCCGACCCCAGACGCAGATGCGCTTTGTATACTGCCACCGGCAGCGCCCCGGACGCGACCGGCGTCACCTCGACCAACATCATGTCAAATGCCTCCGATCCGTTCCCGAACGCCGCCATTCCGGCCGGGCGGGGCCCCATGCCCCGCCCAAACCGCCGTTCAGCTGACCGCCACGCGCAGCATCTTGATCGCGGCAAAGTCGGTAACGGCCCCGCCAACGCGCTTGGAGGCATAGAACAACACATGCGGCTTGGCGCTGAACGGATCGCGCAGCAGGCGCAGGTCGGGGCGTTCCACGATGGTATAGCCGGACTGGAAATTGCCGAACGCGATGGGGTGGGTGCCCGCCCCGATGTCCTGCATGTCCTCGGCGATCAGCACCGGATAGCCCGACAACCGCGCCGGTTCGCCCTGGGCAAACCCGTCCGACCACAGGAAACGGCCATCCGCATCCTTCAGCTTGCGCAGCGCGCCCGCGGTTTTGGAGTTCATCACGAACGTCGCCCCGGCACGATAGGCAGCGCCCAGCGCATAGATCAGGTCGATGATCGGATCGACATTGGTGATCGCCGCCGCAACGCCGCTGGCGATATAGCCCAGGTTACCCCAGGTCCAGCTGGCGTTCGCGACCTTGGCATAGTCGTTGAAGCCGCGCGGTTTGTCGACGCCGTTGCCCGCCACAAAGGCCTGCGCCTCGGACCGGGCGAACTTCTCGGCGATCCGCTCGGCCAACCAGCCATCCACGTCAAATGCGCTGTCGTCCAGCAGCCGCTGCGACGCCTTTGGCATTGCCGCCAGCTCGAACAGCGGAATCGTGATCTTTTCCAGCGTGCCGGTCGCGGTTTCGGTGATCGCCCCGGTCTCGGTCGCCCAACCCGCACCGACATCGCCCCGGTCGATCAGGAAATCATAGCTGGTCGACTCGATGTTCACGACAGTCGCGATCGAACGGATCGAAGCATTGGCATTCAGCACATACTTGATGCGCTCGGCCGTCTGCGGGGCCACCAGGAACCCGCCATCCGAACCGACGACCGTGCTCATCGCCTTGCCGTCGATCTCCAGGCCGCGCAGGCCATCGTCATCACCCGACCGCAGATAGGCCGCGAATGCCTTCTGATGCGGCGCTTCCACTTCGGCGGCCGCCGACAGGGCGGGACGCGCGGCCCCCGCCAGGATGGTCTTCCGGTCCAGCTTGGTCATCCGTTCGTCCTGTTGTTGAAGTTTCACTTGAATATCGCCTGTGAACTGCCTGAAATCGCCCATGAACCCGGCAATCGCAGTGGTCAGCTCCTCGGCCGGGGACAGACCTTCCCCGGCCCGAGCCTTGGTCTCGGGTGTGCTCATCGTTCTCTCTCCCTCGATCAGCCCTGGCGGGCCTGGTCGGCCCCCAACACACGGCGCGCGTCCTGGAACGCCGCCGCCAACCGGCGCAATGCAGCATCGCCAGGGTCATCCCCCTTGGCCGCCACCCGCGCCTGCACAAGCATCGGGAACGTCACCAGCGACACCTCCCACAGCTCCAGCTCCGACAGGTGCCGCAGCCCCTTGTCGTCTTTCGTGGCCTTGATCGTGCGATAGCCGATCGACAGCCCGTCAATCGCCCCCGCCCCGATCAACGTCGCCGCCTCGCGACCGCGCGCCACCTCCGTCAGGATGCGACCCTTGACCCACAGGCCCCGCGCATCCTCGCGCACCTCGTCCCAGACGCCGATCGGTTCGGTCGGGTCATGCTGCCACAGCATCTTGACCCGCCCCCCCGCCTGCGCCAGCCGCGCCAGCGACGCCGCATAGGCCCCGGCCTCGACCACGTCACCGCCCTGATCGATCGCGCCGAACAGGCTGGCATAGCCCGAAATCGCGGTGCCGTCGGTGACGGCGACATCGCCGCCCAGCCGGGCAAACTTGTGTTCCAGTTCCAGCATGCCCCTACCCCGCAACATTGATGAACGACATGAACGCCTGGCTCAGGATCGCCGCCGCCACGCCATAGACCGTCAGCCACAACCGCTTTTCCAGCCGGTCGATGATGATCTCCAGCTTGGCAATCGCCTCGCCGATCTGCTTGAACTGCAAGGCCGCCATCCGCTCTTGCGCCTCGATCCGCAGCCCCGGCGCACAGGCGAATGGCTCGCCATAGCGCCTTGCCTCATCCGGCATCGCCCACCTCCAGGCTTGGCAGCCCCAGCAAGGCGCGCTTTTCGGCATTGGTCAGGAACGCGGCCTCTGCCACGCGCCGCCAGTGCGTATCGCGCTCCGCCGCCAGCGCCGGGATCTGGTCCACATCGGGCCGCAGATCCAGCTCCTCGCCCGAAAAATCCTCCAGCCAGTTGGCCAGCGCACTCAGAACCCGCGTCGCCAACGGCAGCACCGTCATCCGCATCAGCGCCCGGTTCGCCTCCTGATAGTTCGCATAGGTGGCATCGCCGGGGATCCCCAGGATCATCGGCGGCACGCCAAAGGCGATGGCGATCTCGCGCGCCGCCGCTTCCTTGGTCTGCTGAAACTCCATGTCGCTGGGGCTGAACCCCATCGGCTTCCAGTCCAGGCCGCCTTCCAGCAGCATCGGCCGTCCGGCATTGCGGGCACCCTGATGCTGGCTTTCCATCTCGCTGACCAACCGGTCGTATTGATCCTGGCTCAGCCCGCCGGCCCCATCCGCCCCGCGATACACGATGGCCCCCGAAGGCCGCGCCGCGTTGTCCAGCAGTGCCTTCGACCAGCGGCTGGCACTGTTATGCACATCCACCGCGCTTGCCGCCGCCTGCAGTGCCGACAGCCCATAATGGTCGTCCTGGGGGTGAAAACTGCGAATGTGGCAGATCGGGCTCGCTCCGGCCCCGGCAGCAAAACGATGTTTGCGCCCGCCTACCGCATATTCAAACGCCACCGGCCAGCCATCCGCCCCCGGCACCACGGCCATGCGGTCCGACCGCAGCACATGCAGTTCCAGCGGCAGCCCCTCGGCCCCCACCGCCTCGA
>Ga0105044_10011827_pt1 | contig 11873 bp, 11 predicted proteins | sample MAT01_FD_78092 | JGI IMG/M metagenome (GOLD analysis project Ga0105044, IMG submission 78092) | Freshwater microbial communities from Lake Fryxell liftoff mats and glacier meltwater in Antarctica - MAT-01 | ecosystem: Environmental > Aquatic > Freshwater > Ice > Liftoff microbial mat | place...
ACACGCGCTCGTCGAGCACGCTGTCCAAGATGTGCTTCTTGGCGGCGGGCAGTGCCACGGTCTCGCGGAGCAACTCGTCGAACATGTGCACCACGACGTCGGCGTCGCGCAGTACATCGGCAAACGCGTCGTGCTCCTGTCGCGCCTTCTTGACCCACAGGATGTCGTCGAACAGCAGATCCGCGCGATTGCTGGGCGTCAGCCGCTTCAGCTCCAGGTCAGGTCGATGCACGATCACCTGGCGGAGCTCACCGACCTCTGAATCAACGTGGAAGCTCATTGCGGTCCTTTCGTTCACATCTTTGCCTCTGAAACGCCCAGTGTCACCTCGTGGGATCGGCTGCGCCACCGCCCAAAGGTTCTTTGACTTGGGACCAACTGCTCTAGACCACGGCGACCTCTTCCGCGACGCTGCAACTCGGCAACAACAGCCGCATGCGAGGGAGTCGACCAATGTCAACTGACCAGCCGGATACCGAAGTGGTCCAAAACGACGACGACAACGAGAAGGACAACGACGACCAATCCACGCGTCGGTGGCGGTTCCCCAGTGCGTTCACCGTGTTGTTCATCGTCACGGTGGCGGTGTGGCTGCTGGCCTTCGTGATCCCGACGGGGCAGTACCAGAGCGACGCCGACACCGGACGACCAATTCCGGGCAGTTACGAGCGGGTCGATGCCGATCTGTCAGCGACCGATCGCGCCTACGACCTCTACATGGCGCCGGTGAATGGCCTGTATGGCATCCAGTCGTCGGAGACCGGTCACATCGGCCCGTACGAGACCGGCGATCTGTTCGGCGCCGCTGGGGTCTTCCTGTTCGTTCTGGCCATCGGCATCTTCATCACGATGACCATGAAGTCGGGTGCAATCGATGCGGGCATCGGGAGGATCAACGCTCGATTCGGCGGTCAGGGCGTCGCTCTGATCATCATCCTGATGATCTTGTTCTCCATCGGCGGTACCACTGAAGGGATGGCCGAGGAGACGCTCGGCTTCTACGCACTCGTCGTCCCGTTGATGCTCAAACTCGGCTACGACCGCATGGTCGCGGCCAGCGTGATTCTGTTGGGTGCCGGCATCGGCACTCTGGCATCGACGATCAACCCGTTTGCCACTGGAGTGGCGTCGGGCGCTGCCGACATCTCGATCGGCGACGGCATCGGACTGCGACTGATCATGTATGTGGTCCTCACCTCGATCACCATCGCCTACGTCGTGCGGTACGCCCGCAAGATCAAGGCCCACCCCGACAAGTCCCTCGTCGGCTTCCGTGAAGGCGACACCACCGAGTTCGATGCCGAGGAGGAGACGCCGATCATGACCGCCCGGCAGCGCGCCGTGATCTGGCTGATGGGATCGACATTTGCGTTCATGATCTTCGCGATCGTGCCGTGGGCTCAGGTGATCGGCGGACCCGATTCCGATTCGTACGGCTGGCAGCTCGACTGGTACTTCCCCGAACTGGCTGCGCTGTTCATCGTGATGGCCATCGTGATCGGTCTGGTCGCTGGATTCGGCGAAAAGGTGCTGACCGACACCATCGTGCGCGGCGCCGGCGACTTCGTGTCGGTCGGCCTGATCATCGTGCTGGCTCGAGGGGTGACGGTCATCATGAACAACTCGCTGATCACCGACACCGTGTTGCACTCGCTGGAGGGGACGGTCAGCGGAACCTCTCCAGTGATCTTCGGGCCGCTGCTGTTCCTGCTGAACATCCCGCTGGCCTTCCTGGTGCCGTCCAGCTCTGGGCACGCAGCGCTTGCCATACCCATCCTTGCGCCACTCGCCGACTTCGCAGGGGTGGGCCGCAGCGTTGTGGTGACTGCCTACCAGTCGGCGTCGGGCTGGATGAACCTGTTCACGCCGACCTCTGCCGTTGTGATGGGTGGCCTGGCCGTCGCCAAGGTGGGCTACGGCAAGTACGTCAGGTTCATCGCTCCCCTGCTCGGAATCCTGCTCGTGCTCATCGCCGCCTTCGTGGCCACGGGGGCGGTGCTCAGCTGACTCTCTCAGGGGTGTACGGCCACCTTGCCGCGGATGCGGCCGGCGGCGAGGTCGTCGAGCGCAGCGGCGACGCCGGGGAGTCCGATGACTCGATCGATCTGAGGGGTGATCTCGCCGCTGGCGGCGAGGCACACGATGGTCTCGATGTCCTCCCCTCTCTCGGTGGGCATGACGCTCCTGAACCGCCGCCGGCCGATTGCCGACCAGGCGATGGCTCGCAGCATTCGGCTGGCGAAGCCGCCCGTGAGCCGTCCCTCGGTCTCGACGCCGACCAGCGCGAGGGTGCCACGAGGCGCGAGGGCATGGCGGGCATGGCGGAACGGTCGGTTGCCGGCGATGTCGACGATGACGTCATACTGCACCGTGCCGTCGAGCGCGTCGACTGCACTGTCACCATCGTAGGGCAGCACTCTTTCAGCGCCGAGCGCAACCACCATGTCGGCCTTGGCGGTGCTGCACACGGCCGTGACACGGGCGCCCATCGAGCGAGCGATCTGCACGGCGTAGGTGCCGACGCCGCCGGACGCGCCGTAGACAAGGACGTGTTGACCGGGCTGCAGGCGCCCGACGTCACGCAGTGCGCGCAAGGCCGTGATACCCGAAATCGCGAGGGTTCCTGCAGCGACCGGGTCGAGGTCGGCGGGGCGGTGTGACAGCTTGCGGGCGAGGGCCGGGGCGTATTCGGCGGCCGATCCCCGCCCGATGCCACACACTGCGTCGCCAACCCGGAAGCGATGGACGTCCGAGCCGACACGGACCACCGTGCCGCTGACATCGAGCCCTGGCACACGGCGTTTGGGTGTGCGGAGCCCGCTCTCGAGGCGGGCGAGGAGGGGCAGGCCGGTGACGAGGTGCCAGGTGCCCCGATCGAGACCGGCAGCGTCGACCCTGATCAGCACCTCATCGTTGCGCATGTCTGGAACGGCGATGGTCTCGACGCGCAGCACGTCGGGTGTCCCGTAGCGGTCCTGCACCACAGCTCGCATCGTGGATGGGACCACAGCGCGCCCGTCGCCGGATTCGCCGATGAATGTGGTGGTAGGTCCTGTCGGTGAGGTTGGCATGGCTGTCCTGACGCTCGTGATGGCCGTACTTAGTACGGTCGTACTAAGTACGGTAGAGCTATGCTCAACGAAACGCAACCCGTCTCGTACGATCGAAAGGAGTACTGATGCCGACCGGCGCTGCACGTCGCGATGGCCGAGCACCGCTCACTCCCGAGCGATTGCTGCTCGCAGCCGTGCACCTCGCCGATGCCCACGGCATCGGGGCGCTCACCATGCGCTCGCTCGCCGACGCCCTTGCGGTGAAGCCGATGGCGATCTACCACCATGTCGCGAACAAGGAAAAAATCCTCGACGGCATCGTCGACCTCGTATTCGCCGAGATCGCCCAGCCGCCGATCGATGCGCCATGGCGCACCGGGCTCGTGTCGCGGGCGACGTCGGTTCGTGAGGTGCTCGGTCGACATCCGTGGGCGATCGGCCTGATGGAGTCGCGCCGATCCCCCGGCCCCGCCACGTTGCGACACCACGAAACCGGAATCGCCCTCCTACGCCACGCCGGCTTCACACATGCTGCGATCGCTCACGCGATCGCGTTTCTCGATGCTTATGTCTACGGCTTCTCCCTGCAAGAGGCGTCACTACCCTTCGACGGCCCCGACGACGTGCCAGAGCTTGCCGAAGCGATCCTCGCCCAGCTGCCCGCCGACGAGTATCCGAACTTCGTCGAGTTCGCCCGCGAGCACGTACTGCAGCCTGGCTACGACTTCGGCGACGAGTTCGACATCGGCCTGCGCATGGCGCTCGACGGTATCGCCGGACTCGACGGTGCCCCCCTCGCTCCCGGGTGACCCTGCACGGTCGCCATCCAGGTTCTCACGGTCGAGGTGTCACAACCAGCGACGTGGAACGGGGATCCATTCACGCACACGCACGAAGGCACATTCGACCATCGACAGCGCGTTGAGGTTATCGAAGCCCTTGATCTCGTTCGGGATCAAGGTGATCAGGGTCAGTCCGGTGCGTTCGTACAACTGATCGACAGCTCGGCCATCCAGTCATACGCCCCGACCGGCCGCCTGTCACGTCAACAGATGGCAGCCGAGTTCAGCCGTGCGGCGAGCCGAATCGCCTCCGAGGGCTACAGGCCAGGCCGGGGTCTCGCCGGGCCTCCTCATCTGTGGGACGTGTTCACGACAGCCGATGCCACGCCGAGTGTCGTCAGTCAGTTCCGACTACCAGATCGTGTCGTCCTACCGCTGCCGAGCGACCTTCGATCGGTCTCACCATGCTGCCCAGAAACGGCGCCGACTGAGCGGGTCGGTGGTTCCGGCCCAGTCACGGTCGACCACCTCGACCGCGTCGCCTCCCTCGCCGCCGATCTCGACGATCCGGACGTGATGTCCGGTGCCTGGTCGTGACTGCATGGCTCATCGACAAGTCTGCGCTCGTGCGGCTGCACGCTGCTGCGGACAAGGTCGAGTGGGCGAGTCGGATCGAACGGGGCCTGGTTCGGGTCTCCACGGTCACGCGTTTGGAGGTCGGCTACTCCGCCCGCACCGCAGCCGATCATCGCGTGCTGCTGGCTGAGCCGCCGATCTCGTCGATGCCCGTGGCGTACCTGACACCCCGCATCGAAGATCGCGTGCTTGAACTACAGGTGATGCTCGCCGGACGCGGCCAGCATCCAGCGCCGTCGATTCCCGATCTGCTGATTGCAGCGACCGCCGAACTCGCAGATCTCACCGTGCTCCATGTCGACAAGGACTTCGAGCTCATCGCCGAGTTCACCGGCCAACATGTGGAACGTCTCGAGCTCAGCTGAGCCACACGCGGAATCACCTCTTTCCGGACATGCGAGGGGCACCAGTCATCGCTTCGTAGGAACGAGCGGGTCCTTGCGGAGGCGTCGCGCCGTGGTGACGCACGCGGGCAGGGCCGTGCAAGGTCTTTCGCAAGACCTGGCGGGAGTCTGCGAGCGAGCACGATCATCACGATCCACGAGACGGCGACCAGTGCTACTGCGATGATCAACCAGCGAACGATCATGTGTGTTGGATGGCGTCGGGGCTGAGCATGATGAGAGAGAAGGTGGTCGGGCGCGGTCGGGAGACGATGAGGCGTCCGCCTTCCGCTTCGGCGATGGATCGGGCGAGAGCGAGTCCGATGCCGTGTCGGTCGCCGTGGCCGCGTTGGAAGATCCTTTCGCGATCAGCGACCTCGGTGAGCGTGCCTTCGTCGGCGACGTCGATGGCGGCACCGCCGGCAATTCGCCGCAGGGTGACGGTGATCGCGCCGTTGCCGTGGTGAAGGGCGTTGTCGATGAGCACGTCGAGGATCTGTTCGATCGAGGAGGCCGAACCACGAGTGGTGACCTGGTCACCCGCAGCAAGTGTGACTGTCCGACCGAGAGCTGTGATCCGCTGCGCCCATCGCTCCACCGCTTCTCTCGCTGCATCGTCGAGGCACACGGTTGAAGTGGCGGGGATGGCGTCGCGTGCGAACGCGAGCAGGTGATCGACGGTCTGTTCGAGCCGTTGCAGGTCGTCGAGCGCGAGGTCGATGGCGTTGGGGTCGTGTGTGGTGCGCGCCGTTTCGAGGCGAAGGCGTATGCCGGTGAGTGGGGTGCGGAGCTGGTGAGAGACGTCGGCGCTGAATCGCCGCTCTCTGGCGAGGGCCTCGTTGATGCGTTCCGAGCTGTCGGCGAGGGCGTTCGCCAGCGTGTCGATCTCGGCGGCGCCGGACGATGTTGTCGGCCTGGCAACGATGCCTCCATCGCCGAGGCGGGCGGCCGCGGCTGCGAGGTCGGTGACGGGTTGGGAGAGACGGCGGGCGAGGCGTTTGGCGATGAGCCAGGAAAGGAGCAAGGCGGCGAGGGCCGTCGCTGCCATTTTGAGCCAGGCGATGCGGGAGCGGTGGTTGGCGCCGGCAAGCGACTCGGTCAAGCGCAGAGCGCCGACGATTCGTTCGCCGGGGCGGTCGGTGATCGGGGTGGCGACCACTATCTCTGTGTCTGTCGTGGACGCCGAGACGCCGCCGAGTGCACGCCGCACTGGGCCATCTGCCTCGGTGGGTCCGTCGCCGAAGAGCAGGCGGCCAGCGGCGTCGTAGATGCTGAACGGTGGCACCGCGTCGGGTTCGCTACTGACGACTGCAAGGTCGCTCGTGTCGATTGGGACATCGATCTCGGTCAGCGTTCTGGCTGCGGTAACTTGCAGTTCAACGACTTCCGCATTGAGGATCGTCTGGTGTACCGCTATGGCCAGCGGAATTCCGAGCACCAGAAGGATCAAGGCCGAAACACCGACGATCGCTTCGGTGATACGACGCCTCAAGGGGCCACCAGCCGGTATCCGACGCCGCGGACTGTGGTGATCTCGATGGCGTCACCCAGTTTGCGGCGCAGGGCCATCACATGCATATCCAGGGTCTTCGTCGACGTGTCCCAGTGAAGGTCCCACACCTCGGCCAGCAGCCGTTCGCGAGCAACGACCCGGCCGGCCTCACGACACAGCAGCACGAGCAACTCGAACTCGCGGCGACGCAGGTCCACCGGTTCGCCGCCGACGGTCGCAACGTAGGCCGCCGGATCGACCCGCAAGGTTCCCAGCTCGATCGCAGCATCAGCGTTCACGTTGCTCGTCCGCAGGTGGGCGCGGATTCTGGCAAGGAGGACGTTCATCGAGAACGGTTTCGTCACGTAGTCGCTGGCGCCGGCGTCGAGACCAACGACGATGTCGATCTCGGCGTCTCGTGCGGTGAAAATCACAATCGGTACGTCACTGTCCTGCTCACGGAGCCATCGACACAGTGTGAAGCCGTCGATGTCGGGAAGGCCGGCGTCGAGCAACACGAGGTCCGGCACCGCCGTTTCAAAGGCCGCAGTCGTAGCCGCCCCGTCCTTGGACCACTGGACGAGGTAGCCGTGCGACTGCAATGTGGAACTGACCGCCTGGCCGATTGACTCGTCGTCCTCCACGACCAGGATGCGTTGAGCCACCGGGTCACCCTAGAGCTGGCTGGTCCTTCTTGGTCTTCGCCAGATAGATGACGACACCGAGAATAGTGGCGAGGAATACGGCGCTGGTGCCGACCGTCCCCCAACCGAGGCCGCCGTTCGCTCGTGATTGCGACAGGTAGTCGCCGATCGAGGCACCCAACGGGCGGGTGAGGATGTAGGCGAGCCAGAACGAGAGAATTGCGTTCAGGTGGAACTTGAGGTGGGCAAGGGCGATAACCCCGATGATCCCGGCGAACAGGAACGCAGACTTCCAGTAGCCGAGGCTGAGGTGCTCAGCGACCAAGTCGCCAGCGGCGGTACCCAGAGCGAAGGTGAACAGGATCGCCAACCAGTAGAACGCCTCACGCTTGGGGGTGCGGATCGAGTGGATCGAGAGCGTGCCCTCGCTGGCATACCAACCAACGAAGGTGGCGGCCAAGGCTGCAGCAAAGATCGAGGTACAGGCCACGAGACTGACACCGAGATTGTCAACAAGGTTGTCGGTGATCAGGGTGCCGACGATGCTGATCAACACGACCGCCAACCAGTAGATCTCCGGAACGTACTTGCGAGCCCGGAACTGGAACACGAGCACCACAGCGAGGCAAGTGCCCATGATGTAGGTGGTGTTGGTGAGTCCAAGATTGAGGTTGGTGTTGAGGAAGTCGGCCGCCGTCTCGCCGACTGTGGTGGCAAGCACCTTGATGATCCAGAAGAACAGTGTCACCTCCGGAACCTTGCTCATCATCGTGCCCATCTGGCTTCGTGCCACTGTGTTCGTAGTCGTTGTCGACATGTTCCCTCTCGCTTTCTGGTTGTGGATGGCACGGTACGAAATCGCAGGTCAACGCCGACGGGTCGGTTGTTCAACGCTCGGTAAACCGGCGCGTGGACGGCGGAAGGTGAGCGGACGGCCAGAACTGCGTGCGGTCGCTGGGATCGCTGGTCTGGCTGCCGTACCGTTGGGATCGTGCCCGGTGAGCGAATCTTGATCGTCGAGGATGACGAACGCATCGGAGCGACGTTGCTGCGCGCCCTGGAGGGCAGCGGCTACGAGGCCCGCTGGGAGACGACCGGTCGGAGTGCACTGACCGCCGTTGCATCGCAGAGACCGGATCTGGTGCTGTTGGATCTCGGGCTACCGGACATGGATGGGCTCGACGTGTGCCGCGAGATCCATCGGGGCGACCCGACGATCGATGTGGTGATGCTCACTGCTCGCGACGAGGAACTCGATGTGGTGGTCGGCCTCGATGCCGGCGCGATCGACTACGTCACCAAGCCGTTCAAGCTCGCCGAGTTGCTCGCACGTCTCCGGGCACAGTTCCGTCGGTCCGAGCCGCGAACCGAGTGGCGAGTGACCGCCGGAGATCTGGTCATCGATGGCAACGCTCGACGCGCATGGCTGGGCGGCAACGAGTTGATACTGCGGGCGAAAGAGTTCGATCTGTTGGCGCGCCTCGTCGCGGACGCCGGCAACGCGGTGTCGCGCGAGACGCTGATGGCTGACGTGTGGGACGAGCACTGGTTCGGCTCGACCAAGACCCTCGACTTCCACGTCGCTGCGCTGCGCCGCAAGGTCGATCCCGCCGACGGCCTCAGCCGGATCACGACCCTGCGTGGTGTCGGGTACCGATTCGAGTTGCCGTGAGGCGCCGGATACTCGCTGCGATCCTGTCCGTGACGGCGGTTGCGATCGTGTTGTTCGGTGTCCCGTTGGGAATCGTGGTCCAACGCTTCGTCGACGACGACGCCGCGCTGCGGGTCGAACGCGCCGCAGTCCTTGCATCGCGTCAGGTACCCGCGGACTTCGCAACGAGCAACGATCCGGTGGAGCTCCCGACGACCAGCGACGGCATCGCCCTCGCGCTGTACGACAACACCGGCACCCTCGTTGCTGGGTCGGGCCCGAAGACGGCTGATGCTGCCACGACAGAGGCGCTCGCCAATCGGATTGCCGATGTCGAGGTTGGCGACGCGCGGGTCGTCGCCGTCCCGGTCGCTGCTGACGAGCGGGTGATCGGTGTGATTCGCGCCGAGCAGTCCACCGCAGCCAGCGATTCGCGTACACGCCGGATCATCGCGTTGCTCGTCGCCTTGGCCGTCGGGGTGCTGATGATCGGGTCGGCGATCGGCTACGTGCTCGCCGGGAGACTGGCACGACCGGTGAGACGGCTCCGCGACGCGGCGGTCGATCTCGGCGACGGCGACTTCACGATCGACGTGCCACGAAGCAGCGTTCCCGAGCTCGATCAGGCCGGCCAGGCAATGACGGCGACGGCGCGACGACTCGATGATCTGGTGAGCCGCGAACGCGCGTTCAGTGCCGATGCGTCGCATCAACTGCGCACCCCGATCGCCGGTCTGCGCGCCGCGATCGAGACCGAACTGGCCTTCCCGAGGCCTGATCGCACGGAGGTGCTGCACGAGGCGATCAATGACATCGACCGGTTGGAACGAACGATCACCGAGCTGCTCACCATCGCTCGAACTTCTGAGGTCGCCACCTCTCCCGTCGTACTGGACGAGGTGTTCGCCGAGGTCGAGCAGAGCTGGCGAGGCCGGTTCACCCACACCGACCGGCCATTGACGATCACCGCCGCCCGCTATGCGCCGACCGTGCGCGGTAACGCCGCGGTGCTTCGTCACGCGCTCGACGTGCTGGTCGACAATGCCCTTCGACATGGGGCCGGCGAGGTCCGCATCGACCACACGGTGACCGAGACGACCATCACGATCTCGGTCACCGACGAAGGACAGGGTTTCGCGACCCCGACGGCGCTCTACGAACCGTCGTCGCTGCAGGACGACATTTCGCTTCATGGCTTGGGGCTGCCTCTGGCCCGCCGGCTCGTCGAGGCACTGCCAGGACGGTTGACCATCACTCGTGTCGCACCGCACCCGCAGATCGACATCGTCGTTCAGCGGACGCTTCCGCCGTCGCCCTGATTCGTCTCGACACGCGCAGGAGGGGAGGATCGATGCGACCCTCCCCTCCATGCGGGAGACAAGCGTTGGGCTGGGTTCAGCCGTTGGCGTCCTCGACGCCGGCAGGCTCGTTGGGATCGTTGTCCTGGTTGGCCGACGGTCCACCGTCGCACTCGGCACCGGTGGCCGAATCAATGCCGTCCTCGCAGTTCACGCCGTCGGCCTCGTCGCCACCGGTCGCGTCGTTGGCTTCGGTCGCGTCGTTGGCTTCGGTCGCGTCGTTGGCTTCGGCGGCATCAGGAGCCTCGGTGGCCTCATCGGCTTGTGCGGCTGCGGGGCCGTCGTCGCACTCGGCACCTGTGGCGGTGTCGATGCCGTTTTCACAGTTGACCCCGGTGTCGCCTGGAGCCTCGGGGGTATCGGGTGCCGGTGTCGGGGCGACGACGGCGGGCGGGCTCGGCGTTGGGGTGTTGTCGCTGCCACTGGCCGCGGCGGCGATGCCGGCAGCGCCGGCGAACAGGCCGAGTCCGATGATGGCGGTGTAGCTGGCCTTCTTCAATCGGGAGGTCATGGGAAGGGGTCCTTTCGTGTTGCTCGGTCGGGAGTTCCGTTCCGATGTGGCCAGAGTGCGCTCTGCAACCTTGAGAGGACCCGAAGCGACCTGAAGCGGCGCTTCGGCCAAGCTTCAGGTTCGGTCTGCCAGGCTGTGCCCATGAGGATCTTGGTGGTGGAGGACGACAAGCGGCTGGCGTCGACGTTGCGGCGCGGGCTGGAGGCCGAAGGCTTCTCGGTCGACAACGCCCTCGATGGCGAACAGGGATTGTGGTTGGCATCGGAGAACGCCTATGACGCGGTCGTGCTCGACATCATGTTGCCAAAAGTGAACGGTTTCCAGGTCTGCGCACGTTTGCGCGAGCTCGGCAACTGGACACCGATTCTCATGCTCACCGCCAAAGATGGCGACCTCGATGAGGCAGAGGCGCTTGACACCGGCGCCGATGATTACCTGACCAAACCGTTCTCCTACGTCGTACTCGTTGCGCACCTTCGCGCGTTGCTGCGACGGGGGGCAGCAGAACGACCGGTGCAGCTGACCGTGGGCGATCTGGTCGTTGATCCTGCGGCGCGTACGATCAGTCGGGGCGGTCGGTTGATCGAGTTGACGGCGAAGGAGTTCTCGATCGTGGAGTTCCTCGCCCGCCGCAACGGCGAGGTCGTCTCCAAGGCCGACCTTCTCGAACATGCGTGGGACTTTGCCTACGACGGCGATCCGAATGTGATCGACGTCCACATGTCGAACATCCGCCGCAAGATCGACAAGCCGTTCCACCTGAAGAGTCTTCGCACCATTCGCGGCTCCGGCTACCGCCTCGTGCCCGATGCCCGCTGACCGGCTTCGCCGTCGCGTTGGGCTCCGCGTACGCGTCACCGCCGTTGCAGTGCTGACCGTTGGCATCGCACTCGCTGTCAGTGCCGTGCTACTGGTGGGGTTGGTGCGCAACCGACTCGACACCGCCGCAACCACGGCCGCGACCCTGCGCGCTCGCGACGTCGCGGCGTTGGCGAACGCCGGCACGCTTCCGCGGACTTTGGCGTTACCCGGTGAGGAATCAGCCTTCGTGCAAGTCGTCGACAGCTCAGGCCAGGTGATCGCATCGACGGGCAACATCGAGGGCGAACCCGCCATCTCGGCCGTGAAACCGCCAGGGATGTCGCCGCTGGTGGTCTCGATTGCGATTGATCCACTCAACCAGACCGACGCCATGCGAGTTGTCGCACTGAACACCATGACGAACGCCGGCCAGGTCACCGTGTACACCGGCGAAAGCTTGGAGAACGCCGACGACACCACCGCAGCGGTCATCACCGTGCTCGCGATCGCGTTACCGCTGCTCGTGCTCGTCGTCGCCGCAGTCACATGGTGGGCCGTCGGG
>Ga0105044_10011830_pt1 | contig 11871 bp, 14 predicted proteins | sample MAT01_FD_78092 | JGI IMG/M metagenome (GOLD analysis project Ga0105044, IMG submission 78092) | Freshwater microbial communities from Lake Fryxell liftoff mats and glacier meltwater in Antarctica - MAT-01 | ecosystem: Environmental > Aquatic > Freshwater > Ice > Liftoff microbial mat | place...
ACAAAAAACACTTGGACAGGAATTATTTTACACGCAACACTTTCGGGACCAGGATTTATAATTTTAGCTCTTGGACTAATGAACAAACAATGATTATAAATAGAATACCAGCAGCTAACAGGCGTTTGGCAAAAAAGCGGGTTAAGTGCTTAAGTGAAGTTTTGTGCTTCGTATCAAGTTCAGTGCTGGCAGACAGTTTAGTGCTTCTAAATCCGCTTCTTTGCTCCCGTGGTCGGTGTCTTCACCGAACACTGCTACCGTTAGAATACTTTGCATAAAATTGAAGTCTGTTTTTTATTAGTAAAATAATTTAGATAGAGTGAGCTAAAAGCTGTGTCAAGTAATTACACCTACCACGGGAATACAACAACAAGAACCACTTGGACGTCGTTTTTAAATTTTTATGACAACAACCATATCAAAAATATCAGTCAAGATTTTACTCGCAGCTTTGTTTTTACTTTGCTTGTTTAAAATGCCATACGGTTATTTTCAACTTGTAAGATTTCTTGGTATGGCATCCTTTATTTGGTTTGCTTACCTCGACAACGAAAAACATGACAAGTCTTTAGTTATACTTTGGGTTTGTTCTGCAATCTTAATAAATCCCAATTATTATGCATGTAAACGGTTGATAATACAACTTCAATATTGATTGTATTGGTTTAAATGGCGCTTTTATTGCGGCTAAGTCTATACCTTTTCACAAACGATATGAAACCATTGATAAGGAACTGGTCCACTACTTTGCGCTGATGTCTGTATTAAAACTTACCTACAGGAGAGATCGTACCGATGACCATTTTTATATAATCGCAGACGAACCTTCTGATGTTAACTCCAAAGAACATAAAACCTGGGAGCGCCTAAAGCAAAATCCTGCTGTGCAAATGATATATGCTGAAAATCTGAATTAATTACCCAGGAAATTGAGAAAAAAAATGCAGGGAAATTTTTATCACCAGAACAAATTAAATTGAACTCATTTTAATTGTGTTTCGAAAGTTCGTCGTATAAAAACCGATGAAGAATTAAGCTATGCTACTATCATGTCACGAACTAATGGTGTATTAATTTGCGACGGGTTCTCCCGGTGAGTCACCCTTTGGGGGTGACTCACCGGGAGAACCCGTCTCTAACAAGATAAAGCTGACACGTCACTAGTAGGTTATTTCCTTTATGTTTTTATGGATGTTCTCTTCAATAATTTAAAGGTGGAAGATCTTAATAGTGTGTCTTCAAATTCTTCGTTTCTTCGGTTGGTGCTGAGAATCCATTCAAACCACACAACACCATTAAAGCCCAATAACGTTCCACTGCTGAAGAGCCCCCCGAAACAATCGCATATGCGTCAAGCTAAGGTTATTACCCCCCTTTTTTACCACATCATAATACTGAAAATTAGTGCAACAGTATTTACGCCAGCAGCGTAACCTGTTTGTAGCTTCGCCGATTCATCAATGCAAACCCTGCGCCAGCGGCGCAGCCTGATAATTTGGGTAATGCAGAAAAACGCAAGGTTGCCCCGCTGGGCAAATGTGGTTTATGTTAAAATTTTCTACAAACCGGTTACGCCGCTGGCGTAAAATACCAATATTAAAACTCCTTGAAACCTTTTCCACATATATGTTATAGCTATTTAATTAAAAAATTAACTTGACGCCAATGCGAAACAATCGGGTTCTTCGACCGGATAGGAGCGGAAAGCCCGGTGAGGCATTTGTGCGTTGGGGCTTTTCCGTTTCCGTTAGCTATCGGAATGCAGCGGATAGCCGGAACAATCGCTGAAAGAACAGCGAGGGCTGGTGGCCGTGAGCAGTTCATTCATAAAATCCAGCAACACCCTTCTCCCTTAAAGCAATGAACGGAGAAATTGAAGTGTCGTAATATTCATGGGGCACTAATGAAAAATTAGTAACTTTAAAATATGGCAACGGTAAAAAAAGCAATAGCAAAAAATTCAACTTCAAAAAAAGCAGTCGCAAAAAGGAAGCATGCTACAAGTAGTAAGCCTAATTATTTAACCAAAAGAATATTGACCAAAGCTGCAAAAAATGGCTTTGCAAGCGCTGCCATCGCTACAATGGAGATAATGGGTTTCAATGTAATTGTACATCGGGGCTGGGTGGTTAAAAAATTTGCTGATGGTCATATAGAAAGAATAAAAAAATTACAAACAACCAATACAAGTACTCCCATTGCCCTCGACTAAACTCCCTTTACAGAAAAGGCTTAGGGTATTTGCCGGGCCAAATGGCTCAGGTAAAAGTACCGCCATTCAATCTGTTCGCAAATATATAACCAGTAAAGGATCAATTGATTTTGGCCGTTATATTAACGCTGATGATATTGCCAATGCTATTAAAAAAGCTCCTTTTAATTTTGGCGATTTCGATATCATAGTTACTGGCAAAGAGTTTAAAGAAATTGTTCTGGCATCCGGTCTTATAAATGCTTCATTTTCAGAAGGAGCCTTTAATGCTGCATTCAGCCTGCGTGCAAATAAACTGAAATTAAAAAATCCTGCAGCTGTAGAACGTCTTGCACAAATTATTGCCGATTACCTGCGCAAGAAATTACTAAAAGAAGAAAAGAGATTTTCATTTGAAACTGTTTTTTCTCATGTATCTAAATTGGATATAATGAGAGCAGCAAAAGAACAGGGCTATAAAGTATATCTTTATTTTGTTTCCACTGAATCGCCGGAAATAAATATAGCAAGGGTTGCAAGTCGCAAGGCACAGGGCGGACATGATGTACCTACACATCTGATAGTAAGCCGATATGATCGTTCATTGGATTTTTTATTTGATGCTTGTCAGGTTGCTTACCAGGTTTTCTTTTTTGACAATTCAATTGAAGGGGAAGACTCTGTGATGTTTGCTCATTTCAAACTACAGAAAGGCAAAAAGAAATGGGATATCATTGATAAAAAAAATGTGCCGGAATGGTTCAGGACATACTACTCCGATAAAGTTAAAAAATCATGAGTCGTTACTTAGCAAAAAGTTCCATAGAAGAAGATGCCATCGGGTGACTTACAGCTATGCCCGGCTACACTACTGTTATGGTCCGGATATTCATTGTCCGTTAAATAATTGAGGTGCTGGAAAACGGCTTTGATCAATTCTTCCCAGGTGTAGGGATCCAGCCTTGTGTCTCGCTGTTACTACTCTTTGCATCTTTTATTGGTATATTTTATCGCCGTGGTCTGTACCCTCACTAAACAAAGCCTGAATAAAGACTTCAGATAAATTAACTTTCAAGTCCACAACGGTTCATACGCAGCGCCTCAGAAAATCCGCAGGAGGTGTTCAGTGAGGATAACGACCAGAGAAGTAAGTACTTCCTATGAGCAGGTGAATGAAGTGTTGAGTATGGCTGCGGAGCAGGAAACGGAATATCCTAAGACGTCAAGATAAGCACAGGGAAATAATTTCTGCACGATAACATTATATTTGTATTCATTAAACAATAATTACATGAATTATTTTGTCGATAATATTATTATTCAAAATTTCAAATCAATAACTGATTGCGAAATTAGTAACTGTAAAAGAATCAATTTATTTATAGGCCGGCCTAACGTAGGCAAATCAAATATCATTGAGGCATTATCACTCTTTTCCATACCGTTCTTAAAAGAAAATTCATCAAAAAAACTCTCTAACCTTATTCGTATTGAAAACGAAGCAGAATTATTCCATAACGGAAGTTGGGAGAAAGAAACCAATATAAAAACAAATCTTGGTGAATGTAAAATTGAGTTTGATCCAAAAGATGCGTTACGAATATTTTTGGAAAATGATAGCAATTCATACGGAGCAAAAATTGACGACAAACTAAATGTTAGCGCATTATCAACAAAAACAGATTTTGAAACAAACATAAAACGATATACCTATAAATCAGATATTACTTATAAGCGGGGGCATTCAAAATATCTTATTCCTCCTTTTGGCTTAAACCTGCTTTCTATCATTGAAAACTACCAGCAGTTAAAAAGTGACATAAAAAAATTGTTTGCTGATTATGAGTTAGAAGTCGTATTCGATAAGGCAAGTCAAACTATAAAAATACTGCAACGAAATAAAGACAGTATATTTCTGATTCCATATAATTCAGTAGCAGATACTTTACAAAGAATCATTTTTTACAAAGCGGCTATTGCCTCAAATAACAATAGTGTGTTGTTATTTGAAGAACCGGAGGCACATTCATTTCCACCGTATATGACTCATCTTACCCAGGAAATGATTTACAAAAAAGACAACCAGTTTTTTATAGCTACCCACAGCCCTTTTATCGTAAACGACTTATTGGAAAATGCGCAAGACGAGCTTGCGGTATTCAATGTAGATTATAAAAATAAAGAAACTCAAATCAGGCAATTGAGCGACTCGGAATTGTATGAGGTGTTTCAAAAAGGAGTAGATCTGTTTACAAACAATGAAACATACTTATAATGGATCTTTCAATAATTCCTGAGTGCTTCGTTGATACAAACCTAATTGAAACGCTTGCACCTCCACAGGGTAAAGGATACAATCACCAAAAGGGTTGTGGAACGGTTACCAAAGTGATGCAGGAAAGCTTTTCTAACAGTTTTGCTTTAGGCATCATTGACAAGGATAAGAAGGAGGTAGACTATCTAAAGGAATTTTCCACGGTAAAAGAATCGGAATCACTGATATTACACAAGCACAAACAAAGGGATCACTATATTATCCAAATATCCCCTGCAATAGAGCAGTTTATTATAGCTAACGCAGAGGCCGCCGGCATATCTTTAGAAGACTATGGCCTCCCAGCCGAATTAAATCCATTAAAAAGAGATTCTAAACGAGCGCAAAGTAAGAAGGATCTCAAGTTTAAAAATCTTTTTAAAGCAATTAGAAAGTCAGGTTCTGAAGACTTTCAAAAGCTCGGTGAATGGGTAATCTATTTACGGGATAATCCATACAATGTAAATTTTGATGATTTAAAATAGAATAGGGTAAAGAAACTGATTCTTAGTTTATCATAGCGTTAAGTATTTTTCAAATATCTTGAAAACTGAGAATAATTTGTTTTGACGCATAAATTCATTACGATACAACTTGGTAAAATTAATTCGTCATTTGGGAGCCTGCGAAATATTATTATGATTCATAAGATAAATATCATCGTCATCGAAAAATACATCGCGGGTATAAAACGAAAGCATCACAGATTTGCTCCCGTGGTCGGTGTCTTCACCGAACACTGCTACCATTAAAATAGTTTACATAAAATTGAAGTGCATTTTTTTATTAGTAAAATAATTTAGATAGAGTGAGCTACAGGCTGTGTTGAGTAACTACACCTACCCGGGAGTACAACAACAACCACCTGAACGCAGTTATTAAATCATTATGACAACAACCATTTCAAAAATAACAGTCAAGATTATTCTCGCAGCTTTGTTTGTGCTTTGCTTATTTAAAATGCCATACGGCTATTTTCAACTTGTAAGATTTCTTGGTATGGCATCCTTTATTTGGTTTGCTTACCTCGACAACGAAAAACATGACAAGTCTTTAGTTATACTTTGGGTTTGCTCTGCAATCTTGATAAACCCACTTATTAAAATTGCACTTGGCAGAACAATTTGGAATATTGTTGACGTTGTTTGGGCCTTAATATTGCTGGTGACATTGGTCAAGGATTTTGCAAGTTTTAAAAAGAACAACATCTAAAAAAGGTAGTGGCCGACGATGCATTGCAAAAGTAATTACTGAATCTCCACCAGGCGCAGGGCTCCAGCCCTGTGGCGCATTGTTACTAATCCTTTCCATCCAGCAAAATCTAAAGCAATACAACCCTCCAGCATCATTTAGAACGCAATAAAAGCCGCTCATAGGTACACAGTACAACTGAGTGATCCCGGGTTCCGTCGCTACGCTCTTCGCCGGGACATGCTACACAACCCTGCCTGACTGCGTAAAGCAGACACGGATGATATCCAAACCTTCTTTACAGGTGCAATAAAAATATTCAAAGCAAAAGCAACCATTTCTCTTACCAGCAACATCTCCCCCATTCTCTAATACCTAAAATTTAATGCACCCGGCAGTATCTCAATATTAAAAACTTTCGCTTCACCATACTCCCCATCCAGGTGGTAGGGTACAAGTTCATCACATGTTATTGTGATTCGTTTTGTATGGTAATGATGAATGAACGGCAAATGCAGGTGCTTGCCTTTTTCAATTACGGGCAGATAAAACAGGCGCTGGATCGGGTGCAATGCATCGGCGATGACGACATCCAGCAAACCATCATCTGCTTTTGCCTCGGGGGCAATGTGAAAGCCGCCGCCGGCTCTGCGACCATTGCTGATATCCACCAAAAACATTTTTCCGTGAAGACTTCTTTCGGCGGATTCAATCGTGTAATATTTAGAACGGCAGGTAAATATATTTTTAAGAATGCTGATAAAAAAGGACGCTTTACCAGGCCGCTTTTTCTTGCCGGATAAATCCTTTACAACGGCTCCTTCAAAACCAATACCGAGGCCATTGATAAAATAACGCTCATTGCATTTCCCGATATCAATGGGTTTGGGTTTTGCATTCAATGCAATCTGCAATTGTTCTTCCAACGTTTGATCGCTATAGAGCAGCCAGTGAAAATCGTTGCCGGTTCCACCTTTAAAAAGCACCAGCGGCAAATGAATAACCGGATAATGATTGATAAAATAATTCAACGTACCATCACCACCTACAATAAAAATATCGGAAAAGCCATCGAATTGTTTGGGCCAGGTTTCGTCAAACAACGTGTGATTAATATTTGCTACCAGCAATGCATCTGCAATCTTTTTAGTCATTGGTACTGCAGCTCCTGCCCCGGCGAGGGCATTGCACAGAATGGCTATATTTTTTTCTTCGGCTGGCTCCATCAGTGGTTTCGTTAAATGTGAGGCTATAAATCTACTTTAATTTTTTATTAAATGAAACGAGCTGTTGTAGCTTGAAAAATATTAAACAACGCAACGTAAAATCAGTTGATTGTTTACAGGGAATCTCTAAAAACTAATTTCTTTATTTAACCTTACCTTTAATCCCTCTCCATAAGAGCGGAAAAGGTAAGTTTTTAGAGATGCCCTACATCTACTCCCCAAGGAAAATGTTATCGAGTTGGGTTCTTGCTCCTCATTCGATCCATCAGATTTGAAATAGACTCATGCAAACGATTATTTACAAAAGATGCTATATTTGTAAATTATCTTTATCATTATGCCAATAAATAAATTTCAAATACTGCCAGGTACAGCGAGGATACTTGCGGCATTCGGCGAAAACATTAAGCTGGCCCGGTTACGCCGTAAACTAAGTGCGGCGCAGGTTGCAGAAAGAGCTAACATCAGCAGGCCAACCCTGCTTTCAATAGAAAAAGGAATGCCTGGGGTTGCTGTTGGCTCTTATGCGCAGGTACTTTTTGTATTGAACCTGGAAAAGGATTTATTAAAAGTAGCAGCGGATGATATGCTTGGCAGAAAATTGCAGGATGCTGCACTTACCGTAAAAGAAAGGGCTCCAAAAAAATAATACAGTAATGGCAGCAGCAAGTACAAAACAAGAAATTCAGGTGTACGCCCATTGGCTGGGATTACCGCAAGCTTTGCTGATGGGGGTGCTATCTATATCACCAGCAAAGGGAAAAGAATCTTTTTCATTTGAGTATGTTGATGCTTGGTTAAAATCGGGTTTTTCTCAAATGCTAGACCCCGATTTGCAACTATATTCCGGAGCTTTTTATCCACGCAATGACAAACCCAACTTTGGTATTTTTCTCAATTCGTGCCCGGATAGGTGGGGCAGGATGTTAATGCAACGCCGGGAAGCAGCCATAGCAAAACAGGAAGAGCGAGCAGTAAAAAAATTATTGGAATCAGATTTTTTATTGGGAGTATATGACTTACACAGGATGGGTGCATTAAGGTTTAAATCAGCCGGTAGCCCTTTTTTAAATGACAATAAAGAAATGGCTGTTCCACCCTGGGCATCGTTAAGGGAACTGGAACATGCAAGTTTACAATTTGAAGAAGACAACACAGAAGATCCCGAATATTTAAAATGGATCGGATTATTAATAGCGCCCGGTTCTTCGTTAGGCGGCGCCAGGCCAAAGGCAAGTGTAATGGATGCAAAAAATAATTTATGGATTGCAAAATTCCCCAGCAGGAACGATGATAAAGATGTGGCAGCCTGGGAAATGATCACCAATCAAATGGCAATAGCATCTGGCTTAAATGTTGCCGAAGGAAAATTGCTGAAATTTAATAACAAGAATCACAGCTACCTCACAAAACGTTTTGACAGAACAGCAGCCGGAGAACGAATCCATTTTGCATCTGCAATGACATTGCTTGGCCACATAGATGGAGAAGATGCTGCTGGTGCAAGCTATCTGGAATTGATGGAGTTTATATCCCGGCATGGTGCAGCAGTAGAAAATGATTTGGAAGAATTATGGCGCAGGATTGTATTTAGTATTTGTGTAAAAAATACAGATGATCATTTGAGGAATCATGGCTTTTTGCTTACGGATAAAGGTTGGTTGCTTTCTCCTGCTTACGACATAAATCCAAATGAATATGGCAAAGGCTTAAGCCTTAACATTAATGATGCAGACAATTCACTCAACCTGGATTTGGCAATGGAAGTGGCTGGATATTTTCGTTTATCAGATGGTAAAGCAGGTGACATTATTAAAAAGATAGCTGCTGCCGTAAAGGGATGGAGAAAAATTGCTGCAAAAAATAAAATCTCCAATGCAGAGATGGAACGAATGGCCCCTGCTTTTATTTAATCGAGTGCCTAAGCTTTATCGTGTCCATACAAATTTCAATAGGTTTCAATGGGTTCGAATCTAACTTTAGCAATCAGCGTAGTGGAAGCATCATGATATCATCTTTGTGAACTTTTTACTATAAAGATTTTATTGCCAGTGGAAATCAAATCTTTACCCATCCTTTCATCAAGCAGTTATACCTTCTTGATCTACAAAATAGTCTAAACGGCTATGGTTAGAACGTTTACCAGGCGCAGAGCTCCAGCCCTGTGTAGCATTGTTACTAATCCCTGACCCCGGTAAAAATTCAAATTAGCAAAAACCTCCTGCATCATTTATAATAAAAAATATAAAACTGCACAACGTCAAATCTATTGATTGTTCACATAAAAAGAGCAGCCTTTCGGCTGCTCCATCTTTCAAATTGGATCTACTATTCTTTGTAATATCAGTGGGGTATCTTTTAAAAATTTGAAACGAGTTCTTTTGCATCCACGATGCCTTGTTTTCTCCAGACTTCTTTGCCTTGTTTGTAAATCACAAAAGTTGGAAACTGGTCTACTTTTAATTGCTGGCAAAGTTCGATTTGATTTCCGCCATCAATTTTTACCAGTACAAACTGTGCCCCATTGCTTTTTACCAGGGAGTCAAGAATGGGCTCCATTACTTTACAGGGCGGACACCATACGGCACTAAAATCTACCAGCACTGTTTTGTCGGCAGGTATTTGAGCCATGTATTCAGCGAGGCTCGTTTGTTGAACGAACGATGCTTGTTCCATGGATTTGCCTGCACCCTTCCAGGCGATAGTGCCACCTGCCAGGTTGTAGGCAGTAAAGCCATTTTCTATCAACCATTCAGTAGCTGCGTTGCTTCTTCCTCCACTCAGGCAGTAGGTGTAAACCGGCTTCGATTTGTCCAATGCTGCCACCCGTGTTTTGAATTCATCCTGGTTGTTCCAATCGGCCAATAACGCATTTTTTAGATGCCCTGATTCGTACTCACGGGGCGTTCGCACATCAAGCACCTGCGCATTGCTTTCGGCGACACCTTTTTCAAATGCTTCAACCGATAAATTGGTGGTAGCGGTATTGCTATTACAGGCTGATAAAAGCCCGGTTAAAAAAAAGAGGCCAGTGAAAATATTTTTAAACTTCATGTTCATGATTTATAAGAAGACCGATTAAATGCGTTGGCTACTTTAGTCATTTGATCCAATCATTTTCACGTGCCTGCACCCAAAGGTAAACTTCAGGCCTAATTGCATGGTAACTTTTGTTACAATACTGCCCGTCTTTTAAAAAAGGTTCAATCATTAAGGGGAAGGAGTGAAAAAATACCCGTCAGGCTAACCTTCTAAAAAGGCAAACCCAACGGGGAGTATCTGGCGATCCGAAACTAGTGTTGGGTTAAGTGTGAATGGTGAATGGTTGTTTCAATATTCCACCATTAACCAGTCGAAAGCCCGGGTCACCATTCACAAAAAAGATCCGAATTTTTCAAAACCAAACCTATGCCTTTTTAGCAGGACAGGTATTTAAACCTACCAACGCATATAGCGGACAAAAACTAACCAGGCTGGTTAAAACAAAAACACCTGCCAATGCCAGTAATATGATACCAAGCGTGCCGGTAATGGTATTGGTGAAATACAAAATGGCCACTACCACTGCAATCAATATTCTGATAATTCTGTCGGCTGATCCCATGTTCTTTTTCATAAAAATGTTTTAAGTGTTTAAAATTTTAATTCCCCAAACAATGGCCGTTACCAACCCAACACAGATCAAGCAAACGATCAATAATTTTATAAATTTTCGCTTCATTGCTGGTGTAACTGATTGTGAGGATGTAAAAGTAAATAGTAAAAAACTACTATTTGGTGACTTGTGTTACCAGCTTATAAAATTTCTATGCCATTGGGTAATTGCCTGAGTTTCCCTTCCTGCTCCAATTTTTTCATTACCCTGCTTATTACTTCTCTTACGGTTCCCATATCTGCAGCAATCTGTTTATGCCGGATGACAACCAGTTTTGTATTTTTTTGCCGGCTCTTTTCCATCAGATAGTTTAGTAACCGTTGATCAAGCCGGTTATACAACAAATGGTTGATGGTTTCGAGAAGGGAAGTATAGCGCTGGTTGTACAATTTGTAAAATAATTCATTGATTGCAGGAAAGGTTTTGAGCCATTCACCCATTTTATTTGCAGGCATTAATAGTAACAGGGTATTTTCTTCGGTAAGGGCAAAAACCTTACTGGGACTATCAGCCAGACCGGCCGTAAAAGACATGATACAACTCTCGCCACTTTCGATGTAATACAATAGCAGTTCCTTTTCATCTTGCCGGGTAAACACTTTTACAATTCCTTCCAGCACCAACGGAATTTGTTTTACATACTGGCCCTGGCGTAAAATTTCAGCCCCGGATTCAAAACGCTTTACAGTACCATACTGCTCCAATTCATCAATCAACTCTTTCGGCAAATTATTTAGATACTCAGCAATACTTTTCATTGAGCTAAAGTACATCGGATGGAATTTACCTGAAGAAATATTTTGAAGAAAGCCTGCCAATGAACAGGGAAGAGCGTATCTGAAAATTATAGCAATTCAATAAATGATTGGGAATCATCATTTCCTGATTTTGGTAAAAAGAAGCAATACAAGGCTGAACACCCTTTCAATAATTTAAAATACAACAACAGCAAAGCACTTCAGTGAGACGGTTGCATTTCAAATCCGATAGCGATCGGATTAGAAATGCAACTAGTGAAACTATGTTCATAAAGACTTACTTTCAATTAAATATTTAATAAACCGATTCTTGTTAAAACAGAGCAATGCATTTAAAAGAAGGTAACCAAAGTAAACATTCAATACCTGGCGAGTGTTTGATCGTTTATCGGATAAAATGCTGCATCACTATCAATTCAGCATCCTTCCGATTACAACATTGCGTTACGGACGGAACAAAAAATATGAAAAAAAACAAGCTCACTTTATTGCGCCTGCTGGCAATGTGCATACAAGTCTTCTTACCGGGAAAAGCT
>Ga0105044_10011831_pt1 | contig 11871 bp, 9 predicted proteins | sample MAT01_FD_78092 | JGI IMG/M metagenome (GOLD analysis project Ga0105044, IMG submission 78092) | Freshwater microbial communities from Lake Fryxell liftoff mats and glacier meltwater in Antarctica - MAT-01 | ecosystem: Environmental > Aquatic > Freshwater > Ice > Liftoff microbial mat | place...
CGGATCGAGGCCACCTGTTGATATTGGCGAAACTTGCTACCCCGGTCGTAAGCTTCCGTGGAAGGCGAGAGAATCTCGAACACCACGTTGGGATTTAACAAGGTGTCCTTGTTACGAGGATCATACAATCGCGGGCCGCAAACAATCACCAGATCGGGATAGGTGTATAAACCGGTCGGATTGACCCGCAATCGCTGGTCGCGGGACATCGAGCGGCACCCACTGCCTTTCAAACGAGTACCGACTTCTACGCTAAGATTCTCGTTCAAAAGATTGTGATCCTTGCTCGCCCCGGCCATGGCGAACATTTCGCCTTGGTAATACTCACTCTTGAACTCGGCCTTCTCCTCGATGGCCAAGTATTCCTCGGGCGTCAGCAGTTTCGGTTTCGGCACGGCGGACATCGCAGGTTCCTCCAGATTCATTCTCCCGATACTATACCCGAATCACCGGAGAAACGGGAATGCAACGACGACAGTTCATGGCGATGGCGAGTTCGGCCCTGCTCTATTCCGGTTGTAAGCCGCGACACCCGGCCGAACTCAGCATCACGCCCGAGATCAAACGCACCATCGTCGAACAGCAAAGCGCCCGGCAGCAGCACCTCGCCACGCTCGAAGGCTTCCGCGTTCCCACCGATGCCGTGCGCACCACGCCGCCGAGGGTGATCGACTTGTTGAAGGAATACCCCGAGTTGCGTTCGCGGGTTCGGGTGAGCGTGCGATTGCACCCGCGGTACTCAGACGAGCCGAAGCCGCAGGAATCGAAACTCGGCGGCAGCATCCTTTGGCCGGCAGAGGAGCCGTGGCCGGTGGATGAACAATCCAAGCTGGCGTATCAGCCGATTCTCCAACTCCGATTGGAGGATGCCCCGGCCCAAGTGAAGTTCCCACCCAAGAAGGACCTGCTACAAGTGCTCTGGGTTCCGCGCGAAGGGAGCACGTTGAAGGTGAAGCTCGTCTGGCGGAGTGGTATCGAATCGCTGGCGGCGCTCGCGGAACTGCCGAGTACCGAGCACGCCCACACGAACTTGATTCCGGTGCCGTGCCGGTTGTTCCCGGAGCGGGTTCCCGAGTTGCCGGAAGTGGCCTCACTGCCGCAGGGGGAGTTGAAAACGCGGTTGGAAGCTTGGAAATCGCCCGATGCGAACCTCGGCGGCGCCGAATATCTGCACAAGTATCTGAACGCCTGCCCCGGCACCAAGATCGGCGGCTATCCGCGCAAGGAGGCGACCAAGGATGCCGTGTGCGAACGATGCCGTTGGCCGATGGATTACACGCTCACGATCTCCGGCGACGATTACGGGGGCGATCCGCGCTGGGCACCTTCGGAAGAAACGGGCCGACCCGGGGAAGGCTACGCGAAGGCCACCGGCTTGAAACTGCCGGGATCGGGGAGTTGCCATATCTTCGTCTGCCGGCGGTGCGAAGGTTGGCCCGCCCAAGCGACGGCGTGATGGTTCTTGGTGTTTCTCTCATCAAAATTCCGTTTCCCGTTTCTTGAGGGTGTGGTAACTTAAATTGAGTTACGAACCCGCCCAACGCCCCATTCCCGAGGACACCGCCATGAACTCTCCTTCGCCCGTGCAATGCCCCGAATGTTGGGAATACGTCCCGCAGCGCCCGCAACCGAGCCGTCGCGGATTCCTCGGCAGCACCCTCGGCGGTGCGGCCCTCCTCGGATTCGGTGGAAAACTCCTGCCGAGCCTCGCCGCCGCCGATGCACCCGCCGCCGTCGCAGTGAAAACGATCAAGCCCGCCGAAACCCTGATCATGGAACTCTTCAGTGGCCTTTCCGCCGCCCAGAAGAAACAGGTCTGCCTGCCGTTCACCGATAAAGGCCGCGTCGGTACATACAACGCGGCGTTTAAGAACGAAGGCATTGGCAAGATCTACACCAAGCCGCAGATGGAACTCATCGATCAAATCTTCCGCGCCACCATCGGGCCGGGCGAAGAAACCTACAAGCGGATGACCCGCGGCGGCACTTGGGATGCCAGCAAAAGCTTCGAGAACATCGGCTTCCATATCTTCGGCGACGCCACCGAAGGCAATCAGTTCACCGGCCTTATCAGCGGTCACCACCTCACGCTACGGTGCGATACCAACCTGAAGGACGGCGTCGCTTGGGGCGGCCCCGTGTACTACGGCCACACGCCGAACGGTTACGCCGATACGAACGTATTCCTGTTCCAAACCAAGACGGCACTGAACGTGTTCCGTTCGCTCGACGCCAAACAGCGGAAGCTGGCCGTCGTCACCGGCGACCCCGGCGATGCCAACGCGGGTTTGAAGCCCCGCAAGGAGAACAAGGGCATCCTCATCAGCGAATTGAACAAGGAGCAACACGCTCTGCTCGACCTGCTGATGAAGGATGTGCTCTCGCTCTTCCGCAAGGAAGACGCCGATGAAGTGCTGGCCGTGGTGAAGCAGAACGGCGGTCAAGATAAAATCCACCTCGGCTTCTTCCAAGACGAAGAGATGCAGGACAACGAACGCTACCACTACTGGCGTTTGGAAGGCCCGGGCTTCATCTGGAACTACCGCGTCCTGCCGCACGTCCACTGCTACGTGAACATTGTGAATGCGTAACCGACGCCGCTTGCGGCGTCGCGTGGTGGTCCGTTGTTTCTCGCGACGCCGCAAGCGGCGTAATTTCAGGATATTGTTTATGCGATGCGTACTTCTCATTCCCCTGCTCGCCCTGCCCTTCAACTTCGCGGCCGAACCGGAGAAGAAGGCCGCAATGCCGGTCGATTTTGAAAAGGAAATCGCGCCGGTGCTGGCGATGAAATGCAATCACTGCCACGGCGAGAAAAAGAAAGGCGGCGGATTCGATACTCGCACGATCGCCTCCTTGATTCAAGGCGGGGCCAGTGGCCCGGCGTACAAGCCTGGCGACGAATCGAAGAGCCTCGTGATCGATCTGATCCGCTACAAGGAAATGCCACCGAAGAAGGACAAGACTCCGCGGTTCACCGCGGAGGAACTAGAAACGTTCAAGCGGTGGGTGAACGAACAGAAGGCAAAATAAACGATTGTTCGCGGCGACCAACGGGGGCCATCAGTGAGACGGCTCCCGTTGGTCGCGGCGAACGGCTGTCAAAACTTCCTCCGCCGTTTGCAATCGTTTGATTTCATCGAATCGCCTAAAGGTTCCGCACTTCGCAGCCATTCGCATCCATTGCTTCATGCGTTTCGCCAACTGTTCCGAGGTGAGCGGGTGGTAGTGGGTCGTCCAACGGATGAGCTTTCGGAGTTCGGCAGACCAATCGATCACGGAAGTTAAACCGTGGTTCGATAATCCCAATTCCACTGCAACCATCCCCACCAAGCCGGGCATTCCCAATGCACCGCGGCCCAGCATGAAATGACTGCAGCCTGTTTCATCTCGGCATCGGCGGAAGTCGTGCATATTCCATATGTCGCCATTCGCAATCACCGGGATGCCCAAACGTTCGCGCACTCGCCCGATCAAAGGCCAATACACCGGCGGTTCGTAACCTTGCGTTCGAGTGCGTGCATGGATGGTAATCCAGTTCGCGCCCCCTTCCGCGGCCATCGCGGCGTTCTCGTGAATCGCTTCGACGCTGTCCCAACCCAACCGCAGCTTCGCGGAAACCGGAATCGCCCGCGGCACAGCGGCCCGTACCGCCGCGACAATCTCACGGATGCGATTGGGATACTTCAACAGCGTCGCGCCGCCATCGTGGCGATTGACCGTGGGCGCCGGGCAACCGAAGTTGATGTCGATGGCCGCCGCCCCACAATCGATCGCCTTCACCGCAGATGCCGCCATGAGTGCGGCGTCGCCGCCAAGGATTTGCACCTGCACAGGCAATCCCGTGGGCGTGCGCGAACCGTTTCGCAGTTCCGGAATGTGATGGAAGAACACCTTGGCCGGCGGAACCGCTTGGCTCACGCGCAAGAACTCGCTCACGCAATAGGTGAAGGCCCCGCATTCGCCTTGCAGGGCACGCATCGGCGCATCGGTCACGCCTTCCATCGGTGCCAGCACGAGGGCGGGAGAATCGGCGGGCAGCATCACGATCCCCAACGCGGAAGCAGCGAATGCTCGACCTGCAATTGGTCGCAGATCCGGGCGACGATGAAATCGACCATGTCCGCAACCGATTTTGGCAGGGTGTAGTAAGCGGGCATCGCCGGAAGTACCACCGCCCCGGCTTCGGCCACCGCGACGAGATTCTTCAACTGGATCAACCCCAGCGGTGTTTCCCTTGGCACCAGTACCAACTTGCGGCGCTCCTTCAAATGCACGTCGGCCGCCCGGTGAATTAAGTTCTCCGAAACCCCGTGGGCAATCGCCGCGACCGTGCCCATGCTGCACGGGCAAACCACCATGCCGCCGGTGAGGAACGACCCGCTCGCGATCCCCGCTTGGAAATTGCGGTAGTGGTGGTACTTCACCCGCGAGGTATCCAACCCTTTGGCCGCATCCCCCAGCAAAGTGCGAAGGTCGAAATGATTTTCATCGAGAACGAGGGTGCGGCCGATCTCGCGCTCGAAAACTTCCACCGCCGCTGGGCTGACGACGAGATGAACCGTTCGCCCCGCGCGCACCAGCACCTCCAGCAACCGCACCGCGTAGGGCGAACCGCTCGCCCCGGTGATAGCCAGTACCAAATCGTTCGCCGCCATGATGCTTACGCTTTCTGAAAGGACTAACGGTCGACAACGATCGACTGTAAACTAATCTTGAAACGTATTCTTTCATGATAGTCGCAAGTCGATGGTTCACAGTTGACAGTCCGTCGCGAATCCTCGGGGAAAGGGAGTGAAGTGCGTTACGCAAAACTACTGTGCGTGCTATTCATCTCGACCGCGAGTGCCGACGAGCACGATTGGCCGCTCGACCGCGTCACGTTGAAAAACGGGGCGAAGTTTGAAGGCTTGATCGTGCAGACACTCCCCGGGGGGCTGAATTTCAAGGTCGTCAAGCAACCGCCCGGCAAGCCGACGCTCACGTTCACCACTTACATCGACAAAAAAGAGATCGCCGAGGAAAAGCGGCTGAGCGAAGCCGACCGCAAAATCCTGCGGGGTCGCCTCGCGGCACTCGATCCCGATGGGCGTGGCGAACGCCGGCGAATGGACGAGTTGGAACTGGTGAAGGTCGATTGGCTCGGCCGCAAGAATGCCGCGTGGAAGTACGAAGGGGAACAGTTCACGCTCGTTTCCGGAGCGCCGGAAGAATTCACCCGGCGTGCGGCGGTTCGCCTCGATCAAATCTTCATCGCCTTCGGCCGCTACTTCCCGGCGAGGTTCGCCCCCGAGCGACCCATCCGCGTGGAACTCTCCGGGGATTTGGATCAGTACCGCCAACTGTTGAAATCCTTCGGAGGCACGGTGTTGAACCCCGCCGTGTTCGATCCCGCGGGCAACCGCATCGTTTGCGGTACCGATCTGCGCCGCCTGGGCGACGAGATGCAACGCACCCGTATCACGCACGTTCAGCAACTGGCGGGCGTGGAGAAATACGAAGCGAGCCTGCGCGAATTGTACAAGGGAAACAAGGCGGAACTCGATCGCTTCCTGCTCGCCTCGAAGAAGGAGCGGGAGAAAATCTACGCGGCGGAACGCGAGAACGATCGCACGTTCGATTCCACGACGCGAAGGTTGTGCACCATCCTCTATCACGAGGCGTTCCACTCGTACGCGATGAACTACGTTTATCCGTCGCGCTCGGCGGCCGAGATTCGGCAAGTCAAAGGCACGGGGGAGTTGCCGAGGTGGGTGAACGAAGGTTTGGCCCAAGTGTTCGAGAAACCGATTCTGGAAGCGGGCGAACTGCGCGTGGGGCATGCCGACGACGAACGGTTGAAGAAAATTCGCGGAGGAACCGTCGCATTGTTGCCGTTGGGCGAACTGCTCAAAGCGGGGAAGGAATCGTTCCTCGCGGCCCACGCGAACGAACTCGTCGCGTCCGATCGAACGTACCTCAGTTCGTACTCCTTGGCTTTCTACTTGATGTTTGAACGCCGATTGCTCGGAACCCCGGCGTTCGACGAGTACCTCGCGGCCGTGAACGGCGGGAAGGACGCCCTCGCGGCGTTCGCCAAGTTCACCGAACAGGAGATCCCCGCATTCGAGAAAGATTGGCACGACTATTTGAAGAGGTTGCAACCGGATGGAAGCGCGAAACCGGCTCAGTAAGTTGGAACACCGAAACGAAAAAAGCCGGCGGATTCATCCGCCGGCTTCGGGAGAGTTGATCGGCACGTTCGCCTTACGGCATTTCGACCTTTTCCATCTCGGCCCGTTCCCGCAGTTGCTTCATCCCCCGAACGTTGATCTGGCGCACCCGTTCTTTCGTGATGCCGAAATGGTTGCCGATCTGTTCGAGCGTCATCTCCGCGCTGCCGTCGATGCCGGTGCGCATCCGGATCACTTCGCGGGTTCGCGGGTCGAGGTGTTCGAGCAGCCGGTTCACCCGCTGTTTGGCCTGCTCGGCGACCATCACCAATTCCTGTTCATCCGTGTGGATGTCCGCTTTGGAATCGAAGATTTCGTCGTAACCGGTCATGTAACGCATGCGGTGCGTGTGTTCGTCCGGGATGCTACGGGCGAAGTTCTTCACGATCGCCCACGTGGCGTAGGTGCTGAACTTGAAGCCGCGGCCGTAATCGAATTTTTCCACGGCCCGCATCACGGAGATGTGGGCATCCGATTTCAGTTCGTCCAAGTTCTGGCCCGGTTGCAAGTGTTGGCTCGCCAGTTTGTGAACCAAGCGCAGGTTGCACTCGATCAGCAGATCCCGGCAGTGGGTGACCTTATCGGTGAGTACCGCCATCTTTTGCAACTCGCTCACCCGGGCGCGGGACGGGTCGATCTTCTGCTTCAACTGGTGGAGCTTGTGCTTGAAGTAGTTCATCTGGCGGAACAGGTGCTGTTCTTGCTTCGCGTTCAACAGCGGCCGTTCGTAGAGGTACGTCATGTGCGCTTCCACGTCTTTCGGGGCGCGCATCGTGTGCAACTTCTGATTGAAGTCGGCTTCGTCCGGCATCGGCCCGGCCAGAACCGCTTCGCGGCTCGGATCGTCGAACTCGATGTTGTAGATGTAATCGACCGGCGTGCGGATGAGCTGTTCGGCTTTCACCTCGTTGATGACCCGATACATGCTCGACCGCGTGCGGCGGAAACTTTTGGCGATGAGATCCACGGGCTTACCCTCCTGATAGGCGCTGAAGATTTTCTGTTTCGTGGCCACATCCAGCGGCCCCGTGAGTTTAGGAAACACCGCGTCGGCGGGGTGCGAGCGGTCGAAGTTCTTGATCGTGTAGCGGATCGCTTCCGAAGATCTCCCCAACTGCTCGGCCAGCTTTTTGCTCACTTCGGTGAGGCTCCCGCCTTCGAAAGCCATCTTGCGTGCGCGAAGAACGATGTTACCCTTCTCCGGCTCGGTGAGGTGGCTGAACCGGCCACTCCGTTCGACCTGTGTGCGATGGCTCGCCGCGAAGGCTTCCACCGCCGATTGCGGGAAACCGAGTTGTTTCCGCTTCCCTTTCAGCACGCGGCGTGCCGCGAGGCCCAGCATGCGCCAACGGCCGATCGTTTTGGTCGAGACGTTGAACTGCTTGCTCACCTCTTCCAAGGATAGCATAGGTTCTGCGGCGAGTTCGATCGGGAGCGGCGGCAACGAACGTTCCACGCGCTGAATGAACAGGGCGAGATCGTGCTTGAGCCGATCGCCGGGGATTAGCACATCGGCGTTCGCGTCTGAGCGGAACTCGGTGAGGCGGAAGCAGACGAACGCGTAGGGGTATTGTTTGGCGGTATCGACCTCGGCGAGAAGCTTCTCGGCCTTGGCCATTTGTTCTTGGCGCCGGGCAACCGTTGCGAAGCGGACCTGTTGGTCGGTGAGTTCTTTCAGTGCCGGGGTGTTGAAGTCGCTCATGGTCGTGCTCCTTTCGGGCGGTCGAATCGAGTGGTCGTCCTTGGTGTCTGGCTTCGAACCGCCGGGAATACGCCCCGGCCGCTGATTTCAGATTCTCGCTTCGGGGTTAGTACCCTCGGAAGTTGCCTTCCGGTTTCGTACAAGTATTACGCTTGGGGCGATGAAATCTTTCGTCTCGAGTTTGTCACATCGCCGACTCTCATCTCTCATCGCAATCATTGGAGGCCCCGTATGGGTGTTTGGGTTCGGATGTTTCGATCAAACGATTCGCGTCGAAGTTGCTGGTTCAGTGGCATCATGGAATTTGCATCCGGTACGCCAATCGGCTTGGAATTTGAAATCGATTCTCGAAATCGATTCCCCCAGATTTCCACAACCTCCATCAATCCAGTGACTTAACCGAACTCGAAACCGCCGAAACTTTCCCCTTACGATGGTTAAGACACTCCTCCGCACTTCGTGTAAATTCGGGAGAACCTCGCCCATTTTTACCTGGCTTGAACGCGAGTTTTCAAAGTCGGAACGCTGTCGGCTTTTCCAGTCGGAGAAACGTACTCACCGACATAACCGGAAAATTCTGATCGAACTTCCTTCCATTTGGGCGATCGAAACAAAATCTCGGCGATTGCCCTCAAGCCCGCGGCGCTTTCCGCGTAAATTGCAATGGCGGATCCCGCGAACGCTCCCGAACGGACACCGGCCCTAGGAGAATAACACCATGCTTCTCCGCTCGTTGGCTCTGATGGCAACCTCGGCGTGCGCTTTCGCGCAGATGCCGGTGGTTCTCCGCGAAAAAGCCGATCCTTCCACCGTGTTGCGGGTCGAGGTGAAAACCACGATCGCGGGGCGGTTGAATCTTCCCACCGAACCGGGGAAACCGCCCGAAGCCGTGGCCCTCGACGGCGCGAGCCTCTTGATCTATGACGAACGCACCCTCAATCCGGACGAAGAAAAATCCGAGAAAGTGATTCGGGCGTATCGAACGGTCGAATTCCAACGGAAAATGAACGACCAAGTACAGGGGGCCACGCTCCGCGATCCGGTTCGCCGGGTTGTCGTGTTGCGGAACGCCGCGGGCAAGAAGGCCCCGTTCTCCCCCGATGGCCCACTCACGTGGGGCGAGATCGATCTGATCCGACACGATGTCTTCGCCCCGGTCGTGTGCGCCGGTTTGCTCTCCGCACGGGCCGTCGCCCCCGGCGACAAATGGGCCGCGAGTTCCGCCGCCGTTCTCGATCTCACCGAGTTCGAGGCCATCGACGACGGCGGGCTTTCGATCGAATTCATTTCCTTGGTGGAACTCGATAAACGCAAGTACGCCAAGCTCTCCGTGGGTGGAACCATCCGCGGCCGCACCGAAGATGGCCCGGTGAAACAGAAGCTCGAAGGCACCGCCTACTTCGACATCGAAGCCGAGCGGATCAGCTACCTGAAATTCGCGGGCGTTCACGAGATGCTCGGGCCGAAGGGGGAAACCACCGGCACGCTGGAAGGCACATTCACTTTGACGCGGCAAGCCAGCCCGAAGTTCCCCGAACTCACCGAAGAGGCGCTGAAAAACCTCGAAGTGAAGCCGACCACAGACAATTCCCTGTTGCTCTACGACAACCCCGAACTCGGCTTGCGCTTCCTGCACTCGCGGCGGTGGCGCGTCGGCGTGGTGCAAGGTCGGCAAGTGACCCTGCAGGAATCGAAAGGCGGCGGCATTCTACTCACGGTGGAACCTTCCAACCGCGTGCCCAGCGCCAAGCAATACTCGGACGAAGTGAAAGCATTCTTGGCGAAGCAACAAGCCAAGGTGCCGCCGTTGGAAGCCCCGGTGCGGTGGGCGGAGAAGCCCATGGCGATCGATCGCTTTGGCGTCGATGCCGAGCTGAAAGCGGGGCCATCACGATTGGAATACGCCATCGCCTCCTCGGCGGAAGGCGGCGTGCTGTTAGCCGCGAGATTCCCCCCGGCGGAGGCCGCCGAGTTGAAAGCGGACTTCGAGCGCGTATTGAAGCAATTGGTACTCACGAAGCGCATTGAACTGAAGTAAGTTAAGCGGAGGGACATCGTCCCTCTGCGATCGTGATTCCGTAGGGACGATGTCCCTCCGCTCTCGGGGTTCTGTCGTGGCTGGCCCTCTCCGCATTCTGATGGTCGCTTCCGAAGTCGTCGGCTTCGCCAAAACCGGCGGCCTCGCCGATGTGACCGGTTCGCTCCCCCGTGCCCTCGCTTCCCGCGGCCACCGCGTGGCGGTGGTGATGCCGCTGTACCGACAAGTGCGCGAAGCCAACCTCGGCATCGAACGCACGGAGCACGTTATCTCCGTGCCCATCGGCAGTCGAACGCTCGCTTGTCGATTGTTCCGTTCGCACCTTCCCAATTCGACGGTGCCGATTTACTTCGTGGAAGCCCCGGAATACTTCGATCGCGATAACGCCGCGGAACGCAAGAGCCTCTATCAACAAACGATGCCCGGTGGCTACAAGGCCGATTACCCGGACAACGCCGAGCGATTCGCCTTTTTCAGCCGGGCGGCGCTAGAGATTCTGCCGGCATTGGGCTTCACGCCGGACATCGTTCATTGCAACGATTGGCAGTGCGGCCTCGTGCCGGTCTATCTCAGCGAGGCAATGCGCCCTTGGCCGCAGTTGGCGAACGTGCGCAGCGTGTTCACCATTCACAACATCGCCTATCAGGGAATGTTCCCCCGCGATGTGATGCGCGTGACCGGCCTGCCCGGTTGGCTCTTCAACCCGCAGCAGTTGGAATATCACAACCATTTGAATTTCATGAAAGCGGGCCTCGTCTTCGCCGATGCGGTGAACACCGTCAGCCCGACCTACGCGCGGGAGATCATGACCGCCGAGTACGGTTGCGGGTTGGAAGGGCTGCTCGGCCAATATCGCGATAAGGTGTCCGGCATCGTCAACGGCGTCGATTACGGCGTGTGGGATCCCGCCATCGATCCGTTTATCGCCGCGAAGTACGATCTCGAAACCGTCTTCGAGAAGAAGCCCTTGAACAAGGCGGAACTGCAGCGGCAGTTCAATTTGCCCGTCGATCCCGAGAAGCCGATCCTCGGGATGGTCGCCCGATTGGTGAGCCAGAAGGGTTTGGATCTGGTGATGAGTGCCGCCCCCGGTTTCCTCGACCTCGGTTGCCAGATGGTTTTCCTCGGCGACGGCGACCTCGAATACCACGAGCAATTGGAGCAGTTCCAAGCGAGGCACCCGACCCAAGTGGGTTTGTACCTCGGGTTCAACGAAACCTTGGCTCACCTCGTGGAAGCCGGGAGCGATCTCTTCCTGATGCCGAGCCGGTACGAACCCAGCGGGTTGAACCAACTCTATTCCCTGAAATACGGCACGCCCCCGGTGGTGCGAGCGACCGGCGGGTTGGCCGATACCATCGTCAATTCGAGCGAAGAGAACATCGCGGCGGGCACCGGCACCGGCTTCAGCTTCGAGGCGTACACGGCGCATGCCCTGTACGAAACCGTGAAGTGGGCGCTCACACTCTACCGCACCCGCCCGAAGGATTTTCGGCAGATCGTGCGAACCGCGATGCAACAGGATTGGAGTTGGGGCCGCAGCGCCGCCGAGTACGAAACGCTCTATCGCAAGTTGGTGGAACCGACCCTGAGCCATCCAGCCTCATCGGCCGCATTCGAGATTTGATGCAATGAGCCATTGTGTGAATTACGATCAAACTATTCTGTTCTCGGCCCGGAACGGGCCACCGCAAATAGCCAGGGGTGAAGCGCAGCGAAACCCCTGATAACGATACTGCGATGTTCTCGGCCCGGAACGGGCCACCGCAAATAGCCAGGGGTGGAGCGCAGCGAAAACCTTGATAACGATACTGCGATGTTCTCGGCCCGGAACGGGCCACCGCAAATAGCCAGGGGTGGAGCGCAGCGAAACCCCTGGATACGGTACCATTCGATATGGCAACCCCGAAGGGGTGACC
>Ga0105044_10011833_pt1 | contig 11869 bp, 8 predicted proteins | sample MAT01_FD_78092 | JGI IMG/M metagenome (GOLD analysis project Ga0105044, IMG submission 78092) | Freshwater microbial communities from Lake Fryxell liftoff mats and glacier meltwater in Antarctica - MAT-01 | ecosystem: Environmental > Aquatic > Freshwater > Ice > Liftoff microbial mat | place...
AACCCCGCAACACGGGAGACAGGGACTTTCAGTCCCTGGCGCAAGCGATTTTGCCATGTCATGAGGCGGATGGGACGGTTATTGACATGGCTCAAAATCCTTAAGTTGGTGTATATGGGACACAGCACGCTGCGCCCCTACTTCCATCCGAAGATCGTGTCTTATTCTTCGGTGATGGTGACGGAATTGATGAAGTCCTTCTGCTGGATCGAGTCGACGACCTTCTGATCGGTGTCGCTCTTGACCTTGCCGAAGACCGCATGTTTGCCATTCAGCCAATCCGTCACCACATGCGTGATGAAGAACTGTGAGCCGTTGGTGTTGGCTCCAGCATTCGCCATGCTCAGGCTGCCACGTTCATGCTTGACTTTGAGTGCCGAGGGTTCGTCATTCCACTTGTAGCCGGGGCCACCTGTGCCATTGCCGCTCGGATCGCCGCCCTGGATCATGAAATCGGCGAGAACGCGATGAAAGCTGAGGCCATCAAAGAAGCCATCGCGGGCGAGGAAGACGAAGTTGTTCACCGTCAGCGGCGCACGATCAGCGAACAGGTCGATGTTGATGACACCCTTGCTGGTGTCGATACGGGCCGAATATTTCTTCAGAGGGTCGATCACCATAGCGGGATAGGCACTATAACGGTTTGCCATTTTTAACATCTCCTGGCTTATCTGTCCAAAACGAGAGACCGAGACAGCGCCTCTCTGTGGCAAGGATAGCAGAAAATCTCACCGCGAGGCACGGTGTATCAACGCCAGAGGCAAAATAAGCGCCACTTGAGGAGAAGAGTTGTCATGCTTATGATCTCAATGGACTTATTATAGAACTGACAACGATAATGATGCGGCTGGCTGCGCCATTTACGCCAGCAATTGTCTGACTTTAGATATCATAACGGCTCGATATAGGAAATAGGGTTAAGTCTCGCTTGGTTTGCGTTAGAATGAGGGGATGAGTCTAGCATCGCACCCTGTAAGGTTACATAATGTCCGCATCTCCACACTTAAAGTGGGGGCTTTTAAGGTCTAATGCTGATCAGACGTGGCCTGTGAAGGCTCCGTTAGGGGCGAATACAGAGACACTCACCCGCGCAAGCGGTGCGGCTTTCGAGAGCGAGCCAGAGGCGACTCACATCACTCTCGCCCTTCGGGGATGTGTGATCAAACTGAGCAGAAAGGACAAGGCGCTCTCCCTCCCCATATCTGAAGAGGGGTATCCCGCGCCGATTCGATGAAAAGGCTTAACCCCGATATAGTAAAGACTGGCTATAATCAAGCTAAGTCGCTGTACTGCCAGCCCGCACCGAAGGAGTGATGGACATGCCGCGTGTCCTGTATATTGAGGACGATTCCAACAATCGGCTGCTTGTACGCCGTATTTTGATAGCGGAGGGCTTTGGCGTTGATGAGGCGACGAATGCCCGTGATGGGATCACAATGGCGGCTGCCAATCCACCGGATTTGATCTTGATGGATATCAGTATGCCCGATATGGATGGCCTCACCGCCACCAATCATATTCGTCAGATTCCGGCGATTGCCCATCTCCCCATCATCGCGCTCACTGCCAATGCTATGACAGGTGATCGTGAGATGATTTTAAAAGCGGGCTGCGATGGTTACATCAGCAAGCCCATCAACATCGATTCTTTCGTTCAAGACATCATGCAATATATCCAGGCGGAATAGGCGAAACGCGCATGAGAAATCCAATTGACCCCAGTGAAGCACACGTCCTCGTTGTTGAGGATAACGTTCCAAACTTTGTTCTTATTGCTCGTATGCTTGCGTTTATGGGTGTGCAGCGATGTGAATGGAAAACGTCCGGTTGGCAGGTCGTTCAGTTTGCTGAAACGCTGCCGCGGATTGATTTGATCCTGATGGATATCCGTCTTCCATATGAAGATGGTTATCAAGCGCTGCAAAAAGTTCGCACCAATGCCAAACTGAAAGACACGATCGTCTGCGCGGTCACAGCCGAAGCCAGTGAAGATCAGATGATCCGCGCCAAAAAGAGCGGGTTCGATGGTTTCCTGGGCAAGCCGCTCAATCCAGACCGCTTCCCGGAGCAGATTCGCCGCCTTCTGGCGGGGGAACACGTCTGGGAATGGCAGTAACGATCATCGCCCACTGCGGAAAAGGAGAAAATCTGGTATGGATGTGCAAGACCTGATACGCCAACTGACTCACATCGGCAGCCGCATTCAGACGCCGCAGGAATTTGTTCTTAAGGCGATGCCTGTCCTCCTCAAGGCGCTTGAGCCTGTGGGCGAGACGCTGCGCTTTTATCGCGTCGTCCCACAGGGCCTGATCCTGATGGCGAGCACGGTTGAGGGCGATGTTGCGCGAGAGATTACTGCTTACGACGATCTCTCCGCCTATCATCAGGTCTTAGAGACGGGTGACACAACCGTCGATGTGCAAAACCAATTTGTGCTGGCACCCCTTGCCATCATACGGCCCAAAGAAGCCCTGCTTGAAGTCTGGCTGACCGCGCACGACACAGCCCAACAGGATCAGGCGGCGCTGCGGAGTCAGGTGGGGTTGGTGACGCAAATTTTTCAGATGATGCTCAGTGATACGATCAAAACCTGGGCGCTTGATAAACTCACGCTGATCTCCTCATCGCTCAATCAGGCCACTGGCTTTGAAAGCATGGCGGAGATTCTGGGCCATAACTTGATTTCGCGGGGCCAATTTACATCGATTAATCTCTTTGATTATGAATTCGATGGTGCACCCAAAGGCTTCTGGGTTGTGGCAACGGCCAACAGCCAGAAGGCATTTTCCCCCAATTTATATGTTCCGCTTGAAGATGCTGATGTCATCAGTCTGCAAGCGCTGCAAGCCAACCAGGATGTGGTGGTTTACAACACGCCGACCACGTTGATGGGAACAGCAGTGCGTCAACTGCTGGATAACTCGCGCATTCGGGCGATGTATGTTGTGCCGCTGCAAGTGTCCGGGCGCACGATTGGCTTCATCAATACCAATGACACCCAGCTTTTGCTCACCAACCTGGATGCCGAACAGCGCGTGATTCGTGGTGTCAGCGGGCAGGTGGGGGCGATTGTGGACAACCGTCGCCTTCTGACCGAAGCCGAAGCCTCGCTCGTTGAAACGCGCACGCTGTACGATGCCTCGCGCCGCTTGATGTCTGCACAAACGCTGCAAGATATGGTGCATATCGTTTATGACACCTTCGCCAAGCCGCAGGGCCGCGTGTCATTGATGGAGTATATCTACGATGCCAGCGAGACTCTCACAGGCACTTATGTGCGTTATGTGGTGGCAGATGGGAAGGGCGCTGAGACGAATCGTCCGATGCATCTGGGCTTTGACGAGGGAGAGCGCAATCTCATCCGCTCACGCTCGCAAGACCTGGACGTGGAAATCAACTTTACAGAAAATCTTAAGACAGCCTGGGCGGATATGCCTCATCTGGTTGAGATGGTCACAGCCCTGAACATCAGCAGCTTGATTACCCTGTCGCTGTCGGATGGGCATAAGCGCACACATCAGATCAATCTTTCCTGGGCCGAGCCGCGCACATTTGACTCAGGCCAGCGGCGCTTATTTGAGGCGATCAATGCCCAGGTTCAGATCGTCTACAAAAATCAATCCTATCTGCGCGAAATTCAGCAGAACGCGCAGAATGCAGAGCGGCAGGTGCGTGTCCTGCGACTGCTCAATGATTTGAATACGCGGGCAGGCGTCGCGGCAGAAGAAGATGCCTTCCTGCACGAGATTTCGCCGCTGCTGCTGGAAGCGTTCCAGGCCGATAACATCTCTTATTCCGAGCGCGAACACAAGCGTACATCCTACACGCTCAATTTCAGCTTTCCCCCGCGTGATATTCCGCCGGATAACCGCGTCTTTCAGGCCCCGGACGTGACAGGCCGCGAAGATACGGTCTGGCTTATTGAAAATATTGCCGCTGCATCGCTCGATGACAATCTTCGTGCCATCTATGCTATCTACAATATTCAGTCTCAGTTTCTGCTCCCCATCTTCGACTCGCAAAAGACCCTGATTGGCGTGATCGGTGTGGGTTATGAGCACATGATACAGATTCCGCCTGAGACGCAAGACCTGGCCCGCACCTTTGCCGCCCAGATCAACGTCGGGCTGCAAAAGATGCATCTGCTGCATCGCAGTCAGCGGCAGGCGCAGCAGATGGAGCAGTTGGCGCTCCTGAGCCAATCAGTGCAAGCCGTGCTGGATGAAACCACCATCCTCCGCACCGTGCTGCGGGAACTGCGCCGCGTTGTGCCTTATGAATATCTGACCATTCTCCTCGCCAACGACGATGGGATACTCACCCAGGCCGCCTATGCCACCCCTGCCGAAACCATCATCATGTCTGAGCGCAAACCCTACGACCTGCCGAAAGATGGCATTGCCGCGCAAGCCTGGCAAGAACAGGGCGTCGTCCATGCCGACAATGTGCGCCGCACTTGGAGCTGGGAGCATCCGCTGCGGGCCTCTTTGGGCAGCATCGTCGCGCTGCCGCTGCTCATCGGTGGGCGTGTCCTGGGCTTGATTGAGGTTGGATCTGCCGCTGTGTATGCCTACAGTGAAACGGATATTACAGCGCTGCTGCAAGTGGGCAACCAGATTGCGCTGGCGCTGGAAAATGCCCGCGAATTGGAACGCACCGAACGTCTGGCCCGCAATCGTGAGATTGCCAACCGTATTTCAACCGTCATGCAGGAACAAATGGATGTTGAAACGATCCTTCAGGCCGCTCTCAAAGAGGTCGGGAAGGCCATTGGCGCACGCCGCGCCCGCATCCGCCTGGGGCCGCAAGAGTCCGGGCCAAAGGATAATTGAGCTATGATGCGCCTTCGCCAAACCTTTCAATCTATGTTCAATACCGGGCGCTACCTCAACAGCCTGGATCGAGAACGCGCCAATCTGGTCTATGGCATTATGGCGCTGGAATTCATGCTGCTGTTTGTCTCGATGGCCCTGCCTGTCTGGTTCATCAACCCGTCTGAACGCCAGACGTACTTTCAAGCGGCTGTTGATAGCCCTGTCTTGTTTCTCATTCCCATCGGATTGATTGGGCTGGTGGGGGGCGGCTTTTTCCTGACGCGCTACCGCCTGATCAATGTGTCGGGGTGGATTCCGATCCTCATCAACATTGGAACGATTGTGGTGGCGATAAATCTGGGCGCACCATCCACTGCCGCCATCACCGCCATGTCTGTCCTCTCACCGCTGATTATTATCAGTGCGCTGCTCCAGCGCTACAGCGGCCTCATCGTCTCGACATTGGTTTCCTTCGCGCTGATGTTCCTCTTTAGTCTAAACATCAATGAACTGCTGATCGTGACTGTCTCGGTGATCACAATTGCAGCGCTGGCCTTTCTGTATCTGCGCTTTGTCGCTGTCAGCCGTGCAGTAGGCACAGATGAAGCCAATGTGGAGCGCACCAAGTTTGCCGAATTCATCTCCGAAATCTCAACTCGTGCCTCCCAGAGAGTGCCGCTGCGCGAACTGCTGGCGTATATGGTCAATCTCATCCTGGAGAAGTATCCGCAGTTTTATCACGCGCAGGTGTTCCTGATCGATGAAAAGGGCATTCAGGCGCGGCTCTATGCCAGCACGGGGGAACCCGGCAAGCAGCTTCTGGAACGCCAGCACAGCCTGAACGTGGGCAGCATGAGCGTCATCGGTCAGGTGACGATGGAAGGGCTGCCCAAGATCGAAACTGCCGATGGTGGCATTCACCGCTTCAATCCCATCCTGCCCGCCACGCGCCTGGAAGCGGCCTTTCCGCTGCGGATTGGCACGCAGATCATTGGGGCGCTGGATTTGCAAACGCGCATCGATTACACCTTTGAACCGCATGATATTGCCACGTTCCAATCGCTCGCCGACAGCCTGTCGCTGGTGATCGACAATGTGCGCCAGTATGAGGCGGCCCTTGAGCGCGTCCAGGAGAATCAAGTCCTGGCAGAGCAGGCCCGCAGCGCCCTGCGTGAGGTGGATCGCTTGAACAAGCGTCTGATCGGGCGTGCCTGGACAGAATTTCTCCGCACACAGGCCAGCGGCACAGGCATCGACCTCGATACGCAGAGTCAGGCCATCATCTCCCGCGAGGAGTGGACGCCGTCTCTGCGGCAGGCTGCCTCACAAAATCAAACCATCCAGCAGGAGAATATCGTCGCCGTCCCGTTGCGGTTGCGCGGGCAGGTGATTGGTGCGATGGAGTTTGAGCTGGAAGAACACGGGCGCTTTTCGCAGGAAGACCTTGAGCTGATCGAAGAGATTGGCGAACGCTTTGGACTGGCGGCGGAGAATACACGGCTGGTGGAAGAAAGCCAGCGCTTGGCCCAGCGTGAAGCGCTCATCAATGAAATTAGCGGTCGTATGCAGTCGTCCAATAACGTTGAAGCGACGTTGACGGAAGCGGCCCGCAGCCTGCGCGAAACGCTCCAGGCTCACCGCGTCATGATCCGCCTGGGATCACCCGTCAATCCGACGCCGAAAGGAGGGCTATTGAATGGCAATCGCTAAAGAAAAAGACATGGGCCAGACGATGATGACCTCGCCGATCAACAGCAGTCAGCTAGATTCTCTTCAAAATCTGCGCTTGCGAATGGCACGTGTGCTGTTGGTCTTGTTGGGTGTCACCTCGCTGAGTGGGGCGCTAATTGGCCTTTTATCGGACGCCACCTTCACAACAGTCGGTGGCGTGGAAAATCTCATTTTCCTCATTTCGGGGACATTTTCTGTCATTGCCTATCGTCTCATGCGGCATAGGGCGTGGCAGGCAAGGGCTTTAAACCTTGTGCCGCTCATTCCTCTGATGATGAGTCTGCGCCTGGGATGGTGGGAGAGCCTGTTTCTGGCCGATATCTTCCTCACATTAACTTCGGCGGCGTTGTTGTGCGGCCCAGGAGCCTATTTTGTGATTATGGGCCTGACCGGAATACGGCTGCTCTGGCACCTGTGGTCAGTGCTGCAAGCGCTGCCCATGCCGCGGGCGCTGGAAAACCCAACCGCTTATGTCCTCACCCTCATGATTATTTTTGGCATTCCCTTCTTTCTGAGTGCGATTGGCCGTTACACCATCAATACGCTGCGCGTCTCGACCTTTCAATCCAGTCGTACTGTTCAACTGTTGGGTGCAACATCGGCGGTAGGACAGGTCATGCTGCGCCTATTGGATCTGAATGAACTGTTGAGGCGTGCTGTAGAGGTGATTCGGGAACGATTCGGCTTCTATCATGTGCAAATCTACCTGCTGGATGAAACGCGGACATTTGCGGTGCTGGTCGCCAGCACGGGCGAGATCGGGCAGCAGCTTCTGTCGCGGCAGTATCGTTTGCCGCTGTCGCGCCAGAGCATCATCTCTCGCGCAGCCCAGGCGGGCGAGCCTGTGATCACCAATGATGCCAGCGATGTGAATCGCCAGTTTGATATTATGCCGCATACGCGCTCCGAGATGGCGATCCCGATCAGCGATGGCGAAACGACGATTGGCGTGCTGGATATTCAAAGCTCACGCCAGAATGTGTTTACGCCGCTGGATATGCAGGCGCTACAGGTCATGACCTCACAGCTTGCGACGGCCATCCGCAATGCCCGCTTATTTGAGGCGCAGGAACAAAGCCTGCGTGAGAACAAACGCCTGTTCCTGGATGCTGAGACGAACCTGCGCGAAATTCAGCGCCTCAATCGCCAGCTCACGCGCCAGACCTGGGAAGAATATCTTACGGCTAATCGCACGGTGAGCGGAGTAACATTAGATCAGGACAGCTTTCATCCGGGCGCAGCGTGGACGGATCGCATGACGCAGGCAGGTCTGCGGCGGCGGCCCATCACTACGCGCCAGGATGGACGAGCGTTTATTGCTGTGCCTGTCGAACTGCGCGGCGAGGTCATTGGAGCGATGGAAGTTGAAATTCCCAACAAGCTTCACAGCGACGGCATTATCGATATGATGCAGGCTATCGCAGATCGTCTGGCGATCAGCCTGGATAATGCGCGTCTGTTTGAGGAGACGCAGGAAGCCACCGCGCAGGAACAGCGCATCAATGAAATCGTCTCGCATTATCAATCGGCCTCGACTGTCGATGATCTGCTCCAGGTGACATTGGAAGGACTGTTTGAGACGTTGGGTGCGGAAGCCGCCTCCATTCGGTTGGGGAATGTCACGCCCAATATCCGCCCTCCATTTAAGGGACTGGAGACACAACTCTAATGCGTGCGATCATGCAGTATCTACGCTCGTTCATTCGACTGGAATATCCTTACGAAGACCCGATTGAGCGATATCGCGCCCAGTTGTTGATCTCGCTGGTGGATGTGCTGTTTGTGCTGGCACTGGTGATCAGCGGCCTCCTGCTGCTGGACACACAGCGGACACGTCCGAACGCCAATTTGACGTGGTTCGCCGTGATCCTTCTGATGGTGCTCAGCCCGATTGTGATCGTGATTGTGCAGCGCGGCGGCAATCGATTTGTGGCCCGTGCCTTTGTTCTAGCGCTGACGATGATAATTGTTGTCGTCGATGTGCTGTCGGGGGCGGCCTATCAGCAGGTGACGACGTTTGCGCCGATTCTACTGGCTTCGCTGATGCTGACGTGGAGCGAAACCCTGATCGTCATGCTGATCATCATCGCGCTCAACTTCTACCAGCTCACTCTCAGGCCCGGCTTCTCGCTGGAAACGGTCAATCCGATTCTTTTATTTGCGATGCCGTTCTTTTATATCTTCATGACCGCCATCCTCATCACGACAACCCAATGGTTCTTCCGCCTCGCTAGGCGCTTCCAGGCGGAGTTCAGCCGTCTGCGCGAGATCACATTTCCTCTGCTTCGCATCAACCTGAATACCGATGAAATGGCCTTCATTAATCAGGCCATCGAATCGATTGCCGCCAACCTGGGCTTTCCAACGGTGCGCGTCTACCTGACCGAAGGCGACAAACGCGATGCGCTGCGCTTCATCCAGTCCGGCACGACAACGCAGCAGCATATTCGTCAGGCGGTAGAGCCGGGATCAGCGTTTGCGGCGGTGTTGCAGATGCAAACGCCGCTCTTCATCGATCAGAATAGTTCTGCCGCCGAGCGTGCTCATTTTCTACCCGGTACAACCAGCAGCGCCCTCGTTCCGTTGATGTATCGTGAGCAGGTGCTTGGCATTCTCGATATGCAGAGCGTGAGCGACAGGCTCATCGATACGGGCGAACGCGAACTCATCAGCCTGATTGCACTGCATCTTGCCACCACCATCGGCAATACGCGCACCCTCAATACGATCCAGAATGAGGTCAAGCAGCAGCAGGAAGTCATCATGCGCCAGCGCAACCGCCTGCGCCAGATTGAGCAGACCGAGCAGCAGGCCATCGTTAGTGCCTGGGGTGATTACCTGGATCAGCGCGATCAACGGATTATCGGCTTTGATATCAATGAGGTCTCAATGCAGTTGATTCCGACGGATTATCTGCCGGATCATATGCGGCTGGCGTTGGAGCGCAATGATGTGACGACCTATGAGGAAAACGATCAGCAGCATGTCACCCTGCCGATCCAACTGCGCGGCCAGACGCTGGGGGCGGCCTCTTTCAGCGTCCCACGCACACGGCCCATCACGCGCCGCCAGATCGAGATCATGCGGAATGTCATTCAGCGTCTGGCGCTGGCGCTGGATAACAAGCGGCTGTTTGAGCAAAGCCAGTCCCAGGCGCAGCGCGAAAGCAAAGCCAACGAAATTGCCAGTTTGCTGCTGAGTTCTACTGATATGGATACTGTCCTCCGTCTGGCCGCTGTAAACTTTAATGATGCGCTGGGCGCTGTTCAGACTGAAATTCAACTCTTTGCTGAGGCAGTCGAGCCTATCCGGGAGGAACGCGCATGATGCAGCTTCTGAATCGCTTGCCCGGCTCGTTGAGTGCGCGGCTGGCTCTGGGCTTCCTGTGTGCCACGCTCATTCCAGGCGTGCTGCTGCTCATCGCCACCTTCTCATGGATGAGCCGCAGCACCGTTCAAAGTTACGAAAATTATCTGGTGGAAACGGCGCTGCGACGTCAGGCCGTGATCAGCAATGAATTTGATACAGCCGTCTCCTCGCTGGAGTCATTCATAGGCCGACCTGTGACGTATCAACTCTTTTACAACGCGCTCGCCTTTCGCAGCACCACCAGCGCCGCAAGTGCAACAGGGTGGCTGACATCGCTGCTCAATACACCAGGGCAGGCTGTGTTTCAGAGTGCCTGGCTGCTCAATCCGGCGGGGACAGCCATTGCCGCCGCCGCACAGGAAAACAAGATTCTGCCCTTCAATAGTTCAGATCGCTCCACATCGATCAGCTTCACCGAAGCCGAACAGATGACGGAAAACGGCGCGTTGTATAAGGTGGTGGTTGAAAAGACCGCTGATCCAACTCAGGTCTCGATTCAACTCATTACGGTCATCCGCGACACAGGACGGCGGCCTGTTGGCTATCTTGTGGCAGAGATGAATCCTGAGACGCTGTTCTATCAGCACTTTGAAGGCACAAATGATGGTGTGGCGGCGGAGGGCTATATCGTCCCGCCCGGCGCGTCCACCGTCCTGACATCGGAAGACAATCGCGTATCGCCCGCCGAAATCCTGGCAAGCCCGCCTGTGTTGAGGGTCTTGAAGGGCGATGCGCCGCGTCTGGAACATTATGAAGTGCGCGAAGACGGTCAAAACACAGCCGTTATGGGGTACGCTGAACGCATTGATCTGCTTGGCACGCCCTTCGTCCTGCTCACCGAAATTCATATGGAACAGGTGCTGCAAGCCATCAACAGTTATACACAGGCCGCAGGCTTTGCGCTGGTGCTGGGCGGCTTTGTGCTGGCGCTGGTGCTGGTGGGCCTGTTCACGTATATGATTTCTACACCGCTGCAAGAAATGACGGGCGCACTACGGGCGATGGGGCGCGGTATTGTCGATGTTCCTGTACCCTCGACCTCGCGGAATGATGAATTTGGCGATATCGCCCGCCTTTTTATGGATGTGCGTCGTCAGAACGCGCAAACGACTCAGTCGCTGTCGCAGCGGTTGCAAGATCGTGAGCGTGATACCCGCGTGACCCAAAGCCTCATCCAGGCCCTGGCTGGAAAACGAGATTTGCAATCGCTGATGAATCAGGTGGTGAAGCTCATCGTTGACAACTTCCCCATGATCTATCACGCGCAGATTTTTCTGACGGATACTGAAGATTACGCCGTTTTACGCGCCAGCACGGGCGATGTCGGTGAGCAGCTCATGTCACGCGGTCATCGTCTGGCCGTCGGCAGTATCAGTGTCATCGGGCAGGCCGTTCAGCAAAGACAGGTCATCATCGCCCGTGATACGTCGGCCAGCGAACTGCACCGTCGCAACGAGTTCCTGCCCGATACCCGCGCAGAATTGGCTGTGCCGTTGATCGTCAATCAGGATGTGATTGGCGCTCTGGATCTCCAGAGTAAAGAGCGCGATGTCTTTACCGAAGATATGATCGGCGTCATGCAAGCGCTGGCCGCCCAGATTTCGATTGCGCTTGAAAATGTGCGCCTGTTTGAAGAGGCGCAGCGTCGTCAATCCCAGGCGCATCTGGAGCGGCGGGTGGATGTGCGCCGTGAGTGGACATCCTACCTGCAAAACTATCGGCGGCAGCGCTTGACCGAACATGCGGGCAACACGACAGATTATGACTTCACCGCGCTGCGGGCGGCGGCGGTTCAAAAAGGCGGCTCAGTCGTCGGTGAGGCGACAGCACGCGGCACAGTGCCGTTTGCGGTGCTCATTCAACTGCGCGGCCAGACCCTCGGTGTACTCGAATTTGAACTGCCGCAGGTCGATTTCCATTATGATAAAGTTCTGCTCGCCGAAGAACTCAGCAAT
>Ga0105044_10011837_pt1 | contig 11867 bp, 10 predicted proteins | sample MAT01_FD_78092 | JGI IMG/M metagenome (GOLD analysis project Ga0105044, IMG submission 78092) | Freshwater microbial communities from Lake Fryxell liftoff mats and glacier meltwater in Antarctica - MAT-01 | ecosystem: Environmental > Aquatic > Freshwater > Ice > Liftoff microbial mat | place...
AGACCCGATGGGTCGCCGAACCACCACGCACCGTGAGATCAGGACGCCCCCGATGACCCGGGGCCCGACCTCACGCCCCCTCCCTGCCACGGTCCCCCGGCCCGACGACCCCGACGGCACCACCGACCCCTGCGAGCGAGAGCCGCCCCCGTCCTCGCCATCGGTTTCCCCGGCCCGACCGCCCGGCCGCCTACATCTGCCCGAGGGCCGCCGCGACCCGGTCGTAGAGGCGCTGGTGGACGGCGACGTTGGCCTGGCGGTCGGTCCTGATGACCCGGACCCGTAGGCCGGGTTCCGGCACCGAGACCACGGCGGCCAGGTCAGAGATGGCGTCGACGGCTGCCGCATCGACGCCGTGGGCGGCGGCGACGGCGACGAGATCCAGGCCGTGGGGGGTGCCGAAGAGGCGCTCGAACTCGGCCGCCTCCATGGCATCGGCCTGTGGCAGGAAGGAGAAGATGGCCCCGCCGTCGTTGTCGACCACGACGACGGTCAGCGAAAGGTCCCGGTCGACCGCGCCGAGCAGGGCATTGGTGTCGTGCAGGAAGGCCAGGTCGCCCACCAGGGCCACGGTGGGCCGCCCGGCGAGGGCGACCCCCACCGCGGTCGACACGACCCCGTCGATGCCGTTGGCCCCCCGGTTGGCGAGCACCCGGGCCTCGGTGGTCCCGCCGAACCATTCGATGTCCCGGATCGGCATCGACGACGCCACCACCAGATCGGTGCCGGCCGGCAGGGCGCCCAGCACGGTGCGGGCCACGGTCGGGTCATCCCGTTCACCCCCGAGTTCGGCATCCAGCAGCGCCTGCACCGTTTCGTCGGCCGCCCGCCACGCCGCCCCCCACTCGGCCGGAGCGGGGGCCTGGTCGTCGCCCATCAGGTGGCCGGCCACCAGGTGGGTGGCCAGGCGGTCGGGATCGGCGAAGGCCCCCGTCGGGTCGACGACCACGTGGATCGGTACGTCCCGCAACCAGGCCGCCAGCGCCTTCGACGCCGGCGGGGCACCCATGCGCACCACCGCCTCGGGGCGATGGGCATCGGCCCATCCCGGGGTCCGGGCCAGGAGGTCGAACGCGGCGATCGTCGTCGGCCCGGGCGTCCGACAGCCGCTGAGGGGATCGGCCAGCACCGGCCAGCCGTAGGCCTCCGCCAACGGCTGGACCACGGCGGGCTCGCTCCCCCGGCCGGCCACGATCACGCCCCGGAGGCCCTGCAGGTCCTCGATCACCGAGATCGGTGGCGGGGGTGGCGTCTCCTGGTGCCACGGAGCGCCGTCCGCCCGCCCCTCGGGCAGTCGGCCGGGGTCGCCCAGCAGCGGCTCGGTGAAGGCCAGGTTCACGTGGACCGGCCCCGGGCGGGACCCCGTGGCGTCCAGCACCATCCGAGCCGCCAGGGAGCGCCACGACCAGGCCGCGTCAGCCCGGGGAACGCCGGGCTCGACCGCGGCGCGGACGGACCGGCCGTAGAGACCCCGCTGGTCGACCGTCTGCGGGGCACCCACCCCGTGGAGTTCCGGCGGACGATCGGTCGTGACCACCACGAGCGGCACACCGGCCAGATCGGCCTCGACCACCGCCGGGTGGAGCTCGACCGCGGCGGTCCCGCTCGTCGTCACGACCACGGCGGGGCGGCCCGTGGCCAGCCCGAGGCCCAGGGCCATGAACCCGGCGGACCGCTCGTCCACCTGCCCGTGGAGCCGGATGCGGTCGTCCCGGGCCACCGCCACGGTGATCGGCGTCGACCGCGAACCCGGGGCCACGACAGCGTCGGTCACACCGCCTCGGGCCCACTCGTCGACGAGCGTGGCGCAGAAGGTGGCGGCAACGGTCGACTCGTCCACGGTCCAGGACTCTACGGTCGGGCGGGTGAGCAGCCCGCCCCTGGTCCTGGCCCACGGCTTCACCCAGTCCGGTGCCGCCTGGGGCCCCCTCCCCACCCTCCTGGGCGACCAACGCCCCATCCTCACCGTCGACCTGGCCGGGCACGGCGGCTCCCCGGTGGCCCGCGACCTGCCGGAGGCGGCCCACCGCCTCGGCCGCGACGGTGGCTGGGGCGCCTACTTCGGCTACTCCCTGGGTGGCCGGGTCGCGCTGCACCTGGCACTGGCCCAGCCCGATCTGGTTGCCGCGCTCGTCCTCCTCGGCGCCCACCCCGGCATCGAGGACGACGACGAGCGGGCTGACCGCAGGCAGGCCGACGACGACCGGGCCGGCCACCTCGAGGCCATCGGCCTCGAGGCCTTCCTGGACGAGTGGTTGGCCCAGCCCCTGTTCGCCGGGCTGCCCCCCGAGGCCGATCAGCGGGCCGAGCGCCTCGCCAACGACCCGACCGCCCTCGCCGCCACGCTCCGCAACCTCAGCACCGGCCGCCAGGTCCCGCTGTGGGACCGCCTGCCGGCACTCGGCCTGCCCGTGCTCGTGCTGGCCGGCGAGCGGGACGACAAGTACACCCGCCTCGGGCGCCAGGCCGCGGCCGCCATCGGCGCCAACGCCACCTTCGAGTCGGTTCCCGGGGCAGGTCACGCCGCCCACCTCGAGCAGCCGGCGTTCGTCGCCCAACGGGTCCGGGCCTTCCTCACCGCTTCTGGCCTCTGATCCGGCTCCGGGAGGAGCCGCCGAATCGGGAGCCAGAACCAGGGTCAGCCGCCGAAGGCGAGGCCCAGGGCCAGGAGGAGGCCGGTGACGAGTTGCGTGCGGCCAGTGGCGCCGAGGACGGGGATCAGGGCCGGGCCCACCGCCCCGCGCCGGATCGCCCGGATCGGCGGGACCGCGGCCACGATCCCGACGAGACCGAGCAGGGCGGGCATCCGGGCGGTCACCGCCAGCACGACGACCAGGAGGAAGACGTCGACCAGCATGGTCACGTACACGATGCGGGTCGTCCGGTCGCCCAGGCGCACGGCCATCGTCCTCTTGCCGGCCTCGGTGTCGGTCGGGATGTCCCGCAGGTTGTTGACGACCAGCAGCGCAGTGGCCAGCAGCCCGACCGGGACGGCGGCGCAGACGGCCACGGCCGTGATCTCGCCGGTCTGGACGAAGGTCGAGCCCACGGTGGCCACCAGGCCGAAGAAGACGAAGACGAAGATCTCGCCCAGACCGAGGTAGCCGTAGGGCTTCGGGCCGCCGGTGTAGAGCCATCCGGCGGCGAAGGCCACGAGGCCGACCGGGATCAACTCCCAGCCCACGGCGACGGCCAGCGCCAGACCCGCGACGGCCGCCACGCCGAACGCCGCCAGGGCGGCGGTCCGCACCGCAGCAGCCGACGCCAGGCCCGAGGCGACCAGGCGAACGGGGCCGACCCGGACGTCGTCGGTCCCCCGGACCCCGTCCTGGTAGTCGTTGGCGTAGTTGGTGCCCACCTGGATGGCGAGGGCCACGACCAACGCCGCCACCGCCCGCCAGGCGATGACACCGTCACCCACCGCCACTGCGGTGCCGACCGCGACGGGGACGACCGCCGCGGGCAGGGTCCGGGGTCGGGCCCCGGCGATCCAGGTGTTCATCCGGTGATCAGGGACGCTTGGGGAACTGGTCGAAGTCGGGCTTGCGCTTGTTCACGTAGGCGTCCCGTCCCTCCTGGGCCTCATCGGTCTGGTAGTAGAGCAACGTGGCGTCGCCGGCCAGCTGCTGGATGCCGGCCAGCCCGTCGTCCGCCGCGTTCATCGAGGCCTTGATCATCCGCATGGCGAGCGGCGAGTGCTGGAGCATCTCCCGACACCACGCCACGGTCTCCTCCTCCAGTGCCTCGAGGGGGACGACCGTGTTGACCATGCCCATCTCGTAGGCCTCGTCGGCGGTGTACTGGCGGCAGAGAAACCAGATCTCCCGGGCCCGCTTCTGGCCGATGCTGCGAGCCAGGAGGCCCGAGCCGTAGCCCCCGTCGAAGGAGCCCACCCGGGGCCCGGTCTGGCCGAAGCGGGCGTTGTCGGCGGCGATGGTCAGGTCGCACACGATGTGGAGGACGTGGCCCCCACCGATGGCGTAGCCCGCGACCATGGCGATGACCGGCTTGGGGGTGCGGCGGATCTGGATCTGGAGGTCGAGGACGTTGAGGCGCCCGATGCCCTTCTGGGCCACCTCGTCGTCGCCGATGTAGCCGTCGTCACCCCGGATGCGCTGATCCCCACCCGAACAGAACGCCAGGTCACCCTCGCCGGTGAAGATGATGACCCCGACCTCGTCGTCGTCCCGGGCCCGGTTGAACGCGTCCTGCAGCTCGAAGAGCGTCTGGGGCCGGAACGCGTTGCGCACCTCGGGACGGCAGATGGTGATCTTGGCGATCCCCTCGGCCGTCTCGTAGCGGATGTCCCGGAAGTCGCCTACGGACTGCCAGTCGGCCGCGGGACGGATGGTGGTCTCGACAGGGTTCACGGCGAGAGAGTCTGCCGCTCAGCCGGCGATCAACGCACCTCCGTCGACGACCAGGGTCTGGCCGGTGATCCACGAGGCCAGGTCGCTGGCCAGGAAAAGGGCGGCCCCGGCGATGTCCTCGGGCTCCCCCAGACGCTTCGTCGGCAGGCGTCGGGCCAGGGTCTCACCGTGCTCCTCCCACAGGGCGCGGGCCATGTCGGTCTTGACCAGCCCGGGGGCGATGGCGTTGACCCGCACCGCAGGCCCGAGCTCGGCGGCCAGGGTCTTGGTCAGGTAGATGACCCCGGCCTTGGTCGTGTTGTAGACGCCGATCGAGGGCTCGACCGACAGGCCCCCGATGGAGGCGATGTTGATCACGGCGCCGCCGCGCTCGGCCATCGAGGCCCGATGGGCCAGCTGGGTCCACACCAGGGGCCCCCGGAGGTTGACCTGGAAGGTCTTGTCGTACCGGCCCAGGTCGATGGCGATGGCCGGGCCCATGTACGGGTTGGTCGCCGCGTTGTTGACCAGGATGTCGATGCGGCCGAAACGCTCGACCGTGGCGGCGACACACGCCTCGGCCTGTTCGGGATCACCGGCGTTGGCCGCGAACGTGGCCACGTCGCCGTCCATCGTCGCCGCCGCCTCGTCCAGGGCGACCTGTTTGCGGGAGGAGATCATCACCTGGGCGCCGGCGGCGGCGTAGGCCGCGGCGATGGCCCGGCCGATGCCCTTGGAGGCCCCGGTCACGAGCGCGACCCGTCCGTCGAGATCGATCTGCATGTTGCGAAGTTAGCCCCGGGACTCAGCTCGAGAGCGGGCATGGACGGCAACTTCGATTTGGCCCTGGCTAGGTCGATCCCCGGAAACCCTCGCCTCGCAACCGCTCATCAATCCCGTTCCTCAGCTCGATCAGCGCTTCGGACACCGAACGACGAACAAAGGCCGCTATTGCGGCCGCGGACTTCGGCATCCGGGACCTACGGGCGACCTACCACTCGCCAAGATGAGTTGAGCTCGACGGGTGGCTGATCTCGCTGCTCTGCCTGAGTGCCCTCGGCGAAGCCGTCGATGGGTAGGGTCCGAAGCCGCCCCACAGGAGATCGCACCGTGAGCTACGAACAGCCCGAAGACCGACGGGCCCGACGCCTGGCCGAGGTCCGCGCCCAGCGGGGCACCGACGAGCGGGAGCGCCAGATCGCCGACCTGGCTGCCGCGAAGGCCAAGCCCAAGCCCCGAGCCCGGGCCAGTGCCGCGCCCCGCAAGTCCCCCGAGACCAGCCCGACGTTCTTCGGGTACCCGTGGGCCGAGTGGTTCGAGATGCGCGACACCGGACGCTCCGTGCTGGCCGAGCGGGCCGCCGACGGCGGGGTCGTCACCTACGGCGAACTGTGGGCCACGATCGGCGAGCGGGTCGGCCGGGACCTCGGCCCGCCCCACCTGCCGCTGCCCCGCCTTCTGAAGGACATCGCCGAGGTCAGCATCAAGGACGGCCTACCCAACCCGACCGCCCTCGTGGTGCAGAAGGACGGCGAGCAGGAGCCCGGCGCCGGGTTCTTCCGCGACGCGGTGGCCCTCCACGAGCTCCCGGCCGTCGAGGAGCCGGCGAAGGGCGAGGACTGGGTCATGAGCGACACCCAGCGCACCTACTGGACCGCCCAGGTCGCCGCTCTCCACGCGCAGAACGCCGCCGACTGACCCGAGGCCGGCGGTCAGTACCGTGCCGCGGATGGCCAACCGCCTCGCCGACGAGCCGAGCCCCTATCTCCGCCAGCACGCCGACAACCCCGTCGACTGGTATCCGTGGGGCGACGAGGCCTTCGCCCGGGCCCGCGAGGAGGACCGGCCGCTGCTCGTCTCCATCGGCTACTCGGCCTGCCATTGGTGCCACGTCATGGCCCACGAGTCGTTCGAGGACGGTGACACGGCTGACCTGATGAACCGTCTCTTCGTCAACGTCAAGGTCGACCGCGAGGAACGCCCGGACATCGACGGGGTCTACATGGACGCCGTCCAGGCGATCACCGGCCACGGCGGCTGGCCGCTCACCGTCTTCATCACCCCCGACGGCAAGCCCTTCTACGGCGGGCCCTACTTCCCCAAGGAGGGCCGTCAGGGCCTGCCCTCGTTCCGCGACGTCTGCGAGGCGGTGGACGAGCACTGGCGCGACCACCGCGAGGACGCCACCGCCCAAGCCGAGCGCCTCACCGAGGCCGTGGCCCGCAGCGGGGGCCTGGAAGCCGAGGGCGTCCCCGGCCCCGAGGTGCTCGACGCCGCCTACGGGGCGCTGCGGTCCCAGCACGACGAGGAATGGGGCGGCTTCGGCCGGGCCCCGAAGTTCCCCCAGACCATGAGCCACGAGCTGCTCCTGGCGGCCCACGCCCGCGATCCGGAGCCGGCCCTGCTCGAGGCCGTCGTCACCTCCCTCGATGCCATGGCCTCCGGCGGCGTGTACGACCACCTCGGCGGTGGGTTCGCCCGGTACTCGGTGGACGCCTTCTGGATGGTCCCCCACTTCGAGAAGATGCTCTATGACCAGGCCCTGTTGGCCCGGCTCTACCTCCACGCCTGGCAGGTCACGGGCGAGGCCCGCTTCCGTCAGGTCCTGGCCGAGATCGTCACCTACGTCCTCCGGGACCTGCGCCACGCCGACGGCGGCCTGTACTCCGCCGAGGACGCCGACTCCGAGGGCGAGGAGGGGATCTTCTACATCTGGCGCCCGGAAGCCATCCGGGAGGCGCTCGGGGACCGGGCCGACGCGGCCATCGAGTGGTACGGCGTGTCGCCCCAGGGCAACTTCGAGGGCGCCAACATCCTCCACCGCCCGGTTCGGGGCGACCTCCAGCGCTCGGCGGAGATGGAGACGGCCCGCGAGACGCTCTTCCGGGCGCGGGAGCAGCGGATCCGACCGGGCCTGGACGACAAGGTCCTGACCGAGTGGAACGCGCTGATGATCGCCACCCTGGCCGAGGCCGGAGCCGCCGCGGACGAACCCGCGTGGGTCGCCGCCGCCGTGCAGGGCGCCGAGTTCCTCCTCGCGTCGCTCCGTGGCCCCGACGGCCCCTGGATGCGCTCCTGGCAGGCCGGCGACGGCGACCGCCCGGCCGCCGCCCGCCACCACGCCTACGCCGCCGACCACGCCGCCCTGGTCGACGCCTTCACCCGGCTGGCCGAGGCCACCGGTGAGGCCCGCTGGATCACCGAGGCGCGCGCCGTGGCCGACACCCTGCTGGAGCGCTTCTGGGACCCCGAGAAGGGCGGCCTGTTCACCACCGGCGAGGGCTCCGATGCCCCCGTGGTCCGCCAGAAGGACTTCCTCGACAACGCCACCCCCTCCGCCAACAGCCTCGCGGCCACGGCGCTCCTGCGCCTGTCGGCCCTCACCGGCGAGGTCGGCTACCGGAACCACGCCGAGCAGATCCTGGCCCTCTTCGCCCCTCTCGCCGGCAACGCCCCCGCCGCCTTCGCCCACCTCCTCGCCGCCCTCGACCTGTACCACGGCGGCCTCACCGAGATCGTGGTCACCGGGGACCGCCCCGACCTCGTGGCCGAGGTCCAGCACCGTTTCCTGCCGTCGGCCGTGCTGGCCTGGGGCGAGCGCTACGACTCCCCCCTCTGGGAGGGCCGGGAGGACGGCCGGGCCTACGTCTGCCGGAACTACGCCTGCCGGCTCCCCGCCGGGTCCGTCGACGAACTCGCCGCCCAGCTCGAAGGCTAGGACCAGGGCACCGACACCCACACCGACAGCGAGGCAACCACGCGGGCGTGCGGTCGCGCCGCCGGTCGTCGGCGGCATGCCAGCGGTCGACCGACGGCGAACCGCCCACGCCCACCGCTACTGGCGCCTGATCCGGCGGTCCTGGCGACCAGATCAGGTGCCAGAACGACTAGTGCTCAGGGCCAGAACGGGGCGGATGGGCGCGGACGACCCCGGCCCGCCCCCATCGCCCCATCCCTGCCATCGGTGTCGGTGTCGGTATCGCTCACGCCCTCACCAGCCGCCCCGGTGGATGACATCGTCGGTCGGCCGACGAGGGCGTTCGGCGGAACGTCCCCGACGCGAGGACGGCAGCGGGTGGCCGAGGGCGACGACGCCGACCACGTCCCGGCCCTCGGGGACGCCCAGAGCGGCCCGTACGGCCTCCTCCCGGGCGAACAGGCCGAAGAGCAACGCTCCCAGCCCGGCGTCGACGGCGCCCAGCAGGAGGGTGTGCACGGCCATGCCGCCGTCGACCAGCCAGTACGGCGTCCGCCATGACCCGGCCGAGTCGCCCAGGCCGGTCGCGGCCTTGTCGGACTCGGCGTAGCGGTCGAGGTAGCGCTGCGGGTCGGCCAGCACGACCACCAGGACCGGAGCGGTCAGCAGGTCGGGCCAGGCGAAGGACCCCCGCCGCTCCGGCGGCAGGGCCACGTCCCAGTAGCGCGCCGTCTCCTCGGGACCGACCAGGACGATCAACTCGGTGCCCTGGCTGTTGCCCGCCGAGGGGGCCCGCAGGGCGTCGCTCAGCAGCCGGTCGAGGACCGTGCCGTCGATCGGGTCGGGGCGGAACGCCCGGACCATGTGGCGGCGGTCGAGGACCTCGCGGAAGTCCACACCGCTGACCGGGCTACCGGGCCAGCTTCTCGAGGTTCTCGGCCAGGGCCCAGCCCGCGATCACCAGCGAGTCGCCCCGCTTGTGGTTCAACGGGGCCAGGAACTCGTTGAAGGCCGGGTCGATCTTCTCGGGCTGGAGCGTCTCGTGATCGAGCACGGGCGGGAAGCTCTTGTCGCCCGTGGCCAGGAACGAACGGTCGTCGTAGTCGCCCGTCTCCACACCGAAGCGCTTGGCCAGCCGGGCACCCCACGCCCGCTCCTCGCCCGACGCGCGGTGCTCGGGCCGGGGAATGATGTCGCTCAGGTTGGCCAGCGCGTTGAAGCCGGACACGTGGTTGATGCGCATGCCCACCAGGACGTCCTCGTCCGGGAAGGCCATCAGCGCCCGGCGCATCTGGTCGGCCATGATCGCCCGCAGCACGGCATCGCGTTTGCTGGTGCGCTTGATGGAGGCGAGGCCGATGAGCACGCTGGGGGTGCCCCCGATGCGCTCGAGGGTGCAGAACGAGAAGCCCTTCAGGGGGTTGCCGTCGCGGGCCATGCTGACCAGCACCCAGGCCTCCGCGGCCTTGGACAGGAAGCCGATCTCGTAGCCCGAAGGACCGTCCGCACACAGGTCGGCCATCTCCGCCAACTCGGCGTCGCCCAACGAGGAGCAGTCCTTGGTGTCGACCTGGATACCCATGGCTGCGGAAAACCCCCCGGAAACGCTCGGACAGGACGCCTCTAGTCCAGCGCCCGCGACGCGTTCGCGCAACTCGGCGCCCGCTTTCTTCGGAGAATTTCTTCCGAATCCGGCCTAGACGGTCACCGCGTTGGACCCCAGGAGCACCCGCAGCTCGGCCACGAGCCCGTTGCTGGCGTCCACGAAGAGATCATCCGCGAGACGCACCCGCTGCCGTCGGCTCAACTGCAGCACGACCTCGGACTCGCCCGGATGGTCGGCCAGGACCCCCTTGAGCCTGCGCAGGAGGTCGTCGTTGACCGCGGAACGGGTCAGGTCGATGAGGACCGACGGGGACTCGGCCACCGGCTCGAACCGCTCCAACTCCATGGCCATGACCCGCACCGTGTCCTCCTTGCGGTCCACCCGGCCCCGGACGATGACGATGGCGTCGTCCTCGAGCTTGTGGCCGTGCTCGGCCATGGTCTTCGGGAAGACCATGACCTCGAGCGAGCCCCGCAGGTCCTCCAGCTGGAAGACGCCCATGAGGTCGCCCCGCTTGGTCCACTTGCGCTGCAGGCCCGTGACCACCCCGCCGATGGAGCAGACCGATTCCTCCTCGCCGCCCAGGATCTCGTCGACGGTCCCGTCGGTGCGCCGCCGGAGAGCCGACTCCACGCCCATCAGCGGGTGGTCGCTGATGTAGAGGCCGAGCATCTCCTTCTCGAAGGCCAGCTTGACCTTCTTGTCGAGCTCACCGTCCTCGATGCGGGGCCGGTCGTCGAACACGGGGCCGCCGTCGCCGAGGGAGTCGAACAGGCTCATGGCGCCCATGTCGTGCTGCTTGCGCTTGGCCACGGTCAGGTCGATGATCCGCTCGTACGCAGCCAGCAGGCCCTTGCGGGTGTGGCCCAGGAGGTCGAAGGCCCCCGACTTGATGAGCGCCTCCACCGTGCGCTTGTTCAGCGCCGCGGTGTCCACCCGCTCACAGAAGTCATAGAAGTCGACGAAGTCCCCGCCGGCCTCCCGCTCGGCCAGGATCAGGTCGGTCACCCCCTCGCCCACGTTGCGCACCGCGGAGAGCCCGAACGGGATGGAGCCCAGGGTCCCGGCCGGCGTCTCGCCCTCCTCGGCGGGTGGGGGCACGGCGGTGAACTTGGAGACCGAAAGGTTGATGTCGGGCACCCGGACCTCGATGCCCATCGTGCGGCACTCGGCCAGGTAGATGGCGGCCTTGTCCTGGCTGTCCTTCACCGAGGTCAGCAGGGCGGCCAGGTACTCGACCGGGTAGTGGGCCTTCAGCCAGGCCGTCTGGTAGGCGATGAGGCCGTAGCCGTACGCGTGGCTCTTGTTGAAGGCGTAGTCGGCGAACGGCTCGATGATGTCGAAGAGCTTGTCGCCGAGGTCCCGGCCGTAGCCCGTGGTCTCACAGCCGGCGACGAACTTGTCCCGCTCGGCCCGGATCATCTCCCGGATCTTCTTGCCGCAGGCCTTGCGCAGGTTGTCGGCCTCGGCCAGGGTGTAGCCGGCGACCTTCTGGGCCACCCGCATGACCGACTCCTGGTAGATCATCAGCCCGTAGGTGTCGCCCAGGGTCTCCTCGAGATCGGGGTGGAGATAGACGACCGGCTTCCGCCCGTTCTTCATGTCGGCGTAGTCGTTGTGCATGTTCGCCCCCATGGGCCCGGGGCGGTACAGGGCCACGAGGGCGGCGATGTCGTCGAAGCTGGTGGGGGCCAGGGAGCGCATGAGGGCCCGCATCGGCCCACCCTCCAACTGGAACACCCCGATGGACTCGCCCCGGCGGAGCATGGCCAGGGTCAGATCGTCGTCGAGGGCCAGGTCGTCGATGTCGACCTCCACACCCCGGACGTCGCGGATGAGCTCCAGCGCGTCCTCGATGACGTCCAGGTTGCGCAGCCCGAGGAAGTCCATCTTCAACAGGCCCAGCGACTCGATGCCGTTCATCTCGTACTGGGTGACGATCGGCGCGTCCTCGGGGGCCTGGCCCGACTCCGGCTTGCGCTGCACCGGGGCGTACTCGGTGACGGGCTGGTCGGTGATGACCACCGCGGCGGCGTGGATGCTGTCCTGGCGCCGCAGGTTCTCGAGGCCCTTGGCGACATCCATCACGGCCCGGGCGTCGACGTCGGACTCGTACATGGTCCGCAGCTCGGCGGCCATCTTGAAGCCCTCCTCGAACTTCTCGGTCTTCTCGAGGCAGGCGTGCAGCGGCGTGTCCCGACCCATGATCAGCGGC
>Ga0105044_10011840_pt1 | contig 11866 bp, 20 predicted proteins | sample MAT01_FD_78092 | JGI IMG/M metagenome (GOLD analysis project Ga0105044, IMG submission 78092) | Freshwater microbial communities from Lake Fryxell liftoff mats and glacier meltwater in Antarctica - MAT-01 | ecosystem: Environmental > Aquatic > Freshwater > Ice > Liftoff microbial mat | place...
AACGGGGAGTTGTATCTCCTCCACGTCAACCGAGTTGCTGTCGGCGCTCGAAGTCAAGCCATGAGGGAGGGCGTGCACCTCGATCACGCCGAAGCCACCGCATGGCTCCATGACGTAGTGGAAGACACGGCGTGGGACTTCGGCGACATTTCGCGGGCCTTCGATGCTGCCGGGGTCGAGTTCACCGCCAAAGCCTCGATCATCTTCGCGGTTGATCTCCTCACCAAGACCGGTGGTCCTAACAAGACCTACTACAAACAGATCAAGAACAACGTCCTCGCCACAGTGGTGAAGCGGGCCGACATGCAGGACAACTTCTCGCGCAACCACAGGATCGAGGATGAGTCCACCCGGCTCCGCATGGCCGAGAAGTACAGCCTCGGCATGGAGATCCTCGGATGAAGCCCCACACCGAGAGTTACTTCGGCGTTCCCCACGACGAATCTTGGTTCGAGATGATGGGCGAGGAGTTGGAAGTGCTGGCTGAGACGACGGACGTCCACTCGACGGTCCTCTTCCTGGCCCAGCTCATCTCCTCCGGCAATCTCGTGCGGGTTGGCGACAAGGTCCAGTTGAACGTCCACACGCTCGACGGTTTTCCCATCGAAGAGTTGGACCTCTCGGCCGAGCAGGTCTACTTGCTCCGGCGCGTTGAAGATGGTGTTGCCGACGTGGAGAATGCCCTGGTCGAGACCGTTCGAGGTTAGCCCTCGGAGGCACCCTTGATCTGTCCGGCGATGCTCTTCGCTGTCGGCCTAGCGCTAGATCTGCGTGCCTGGATGAGCTTCTCGTAGGCCTCGTCGTAGTCCATGGGTTCGAGCGTCAGGGCTTCCCATGGCCAGCGCATGGCGAGGCCCAGACGCTTGGCCTTGGAGCGGGGGATGGCCGTCTCAGTCGTCTCCCAGGCCAAGACTTCTTCGGCGCGTACGCCGACCATCTGGCCAAGGGCCTTGTGGGAGAGGCTTCGGAGGGAACGAGTGAACGCTAGATGCGTCACTCGTCCCTCTGGGTCCTTCGACAACTCCATGCGTCCCATGATAGGGGCAAGGAGCCGTCCGCGGGGGTTACCGACCTTCGATCCGGACTTTGACCCAGGGAGCGCAGTGAATGCGCTGCATGGATCCCTTAGAGGGGATCCACTCGTGGCAATGACGACCACGAACGTTGGGCGGTCTCCTTCACGTTTGACGGGCCGACGACGTACCAGGTCGAACAGCGCGCAGGACGGCTTGACCAAGGGGGAAAGGAGGTAAACCCCGGGCCCCCCGCAGACAGACCTTGTTGCGTCCATCAACCTACCACCCGGAAGTGCCATCCAGGATGGTCCGTTCGACCCATTCCATCGGCGGGTCCGGGTCGGTATGGTGACAGCAGCGAAAGGGGGACTCATGTCCAGCGATTTGATCTTCAACTCAGCCAACCTGGCTCACCGCCTCAACACCCCGTGGATCTCCGCGTCTAGCCACCAGTTCGCCATCTACTGGATCGGAGATGACGGTAAGACGACGATGCACCACACCTACCGGCTGCGAACCGGCAGTTCTCTGCACTCAGACAAGAGCAACGAGAAGATCACCCATGGTTCCTGGGCTGAGTCGGTCGAGATCGCCCAACAACGCTTCGGGCTCGATCCCCACGATTGGCGCCCAGCGTCCGGCCCCAATGGTCAGGGCTACTGGTTCCCTGGAGTGGCCGCCGAGGCCGCGAAGGCCGGAAATCTCTACTGGAGAGACAACCCCAAGTCGAGGATCAAGTTCGGCCCGACGGGTCGGCCATGCACGGTCATTCAACACGGCAACGGTCATGGATCTCCCAGCCACGCCTGTGGGCGCCTAGCAGTCATCGAGCACGAGTCCTCCCGCATGGGTTCTGAGGATGGCATCGAGTACCGGTGCAAGTTGCACCAGTCTGTGGTCGAGCGAGCCGACGCCAGGGATGTCGAGCGGAAAGAACGTCAGGATGCCAGGACGGAGGAGCGCGAGCGCAAGAACGCCAACCGCTCCCGTTGCGAGGAAGTGTTGGAGAAGATCCGGCCACTCCTAGCCGAGCTTGGAATCCACCCAGACACCCTGTCTGTCGGAACTGAGGGTGCCCGGGTCGGCATCCTCCTCCCAGCCGAGGTGGCCGAGCTGTTGACTTCGAACGCGGTGGAGTTGAACGAGGTGATCGGCGGCGACTTCTAGCCGTCATCGCACCCGTGTAGGATCAACCCACAGACTACGAATGGAAGTATCCGCATGGGTCTCGATGTCACCGCCTACGAGCAAATCGAGTTGGTCGAGGTGCGTCGCGCATCCTCGATGTCCGAAGATGATTGGGACAACCTCGGCCCCGACCAGGTCTGGCTGGAGAACTACGACTTCCCCGAGCGCAGCTCCGGCTGGCCTGCCGGGATCTACCGGGCATCCGGTGCCGTCGGTTCCGAGCAGAACTCTTACTACGGGTTCAGTTCCTTCCGCGAGGCCATCGCCGCCGCTGCCCACCCAGATCTCACCGTGGCAGACCTGCGATTGATGTCGATCGAAGATCTGATGGGCGTGCCGCTGGGCGAGTTCATCTGGTTCAGTGACTGCGAGGGCTTCCTGTCTGGCCCGGTCTGCGCCCGCTTGGACAAGGCAGCGCAGTGCATCCCGGAGCCCAAGTTTGACACCGAGTGGTACGGCGAAAAGTGGCAGAACTGGAAGAACCTCTTCGCTTTGGCTGCTGGAGATGGGGCCATTTGCTATACCTGAGAGGTCCAGATTTCGGCCCGACTCTGGTAGAATTTGTCCATGGCAGCAGCGAAGAAGAAGACGGGCCCGAACGAGAATCTTGAGGTCGCCCTGGCCCAAATCGAGAAGCAGTACGGCAAGGGCTCGGTCATGAAGATGGGCGACAAGCTGGACATGCAGGTGGAGGTCATCCCCACTGGAGTCCTGGCCCTCGACATCGCCCTCGGCGTGGGCGGCATCCCCCGAGGTCGGGTCATCGAGCTGTACGGGCACGAATCCGGCGGCAAGTCGACCCTCGCCATGCACATCGTGGCGCAAGCGCAGATAGCGGGCGGCATCTGCGCCTACGTGGACGCCGAGCACGCGATGGATCCGACCTACGCCGCGGCGCTGGGGGTGGACACGAGTGAGCTACTCATCAGTCAGCCCGACAGTGGCGAGCAGGCGCTGGAGATCACGGACACGCTGGTCCGGTCGGGCGCCATCGATCTCATCGTCATCGATTCTGTCGCGGCGCTCACACCCCGTGCTGAGATCGAGGGTGAGATGGGTGATACCCACGTTGGCCTCCAGGCCCGCATGATGTCCCAGGCGCTGCGCAAGCTCACGGCCAACCTCAACAAGACCAAGACGAGCATCATCTTCATCAACCAGATCCGCGAGAAGATTGGAGTGAGCTGGGGATCCAACGAGACGACGCCTGGTGGGCGTGCGCTCAAGTTCTACTCCTCGGTCCGCCTCGACATCCGTCGCATTGGGGCGGTCAAGGTGGGAGAAGAAGTGGTCGGCAACGAAACCCGGATCAAGGTCGTCAAGAACAAGGTCGCCCCACCCTTCACCATGTGTGAAGTGCAGATGATCTACGGGGAGGGCTTCTCGAACGAGTTGGCTCTCATCAGCCTTGGTTTGGACTACGGCATCCTCTCCCTGCGCGGGGCGTGGATCGCGTATGGCGACCAACAGATCGGAAACGGCAAAGAGAAGACGCGTTTGATCCTGAAGGATCACCCCGAGTTGGCTGCCGAGATCGAGAACAAGATCCGCATTGCCTCTGGCTTGATTGAGGGGCCGGAAGAGGAAGAGGTCCCCGAGGTGGTCGAGGAAGACCCGATCGGAGAGCCCTCCGTTCCCGAAGAGCTGTAGTGTTGGCGCTATAGTGGGGGGCATGCCTCAACCCCAGATCTACGGTCGCTTCGAGATCGCCGAGCTACTCGACGTCGACTCCCGCACCCCCCACGCGTGGTCGCACCGAGGACTCCTGCCTCCCCCCGACCACGTCTCGGTGAACAACGGTCCAGCCTGGGACAGGTCAACGATCATTCGCTGGGCGGTGGAGACGGGACGACTCCCCGAATCCCTAGCCGAAGAGGGCTCTCAGTATGGGCCGGTCCGCAAGATCCGCGGAAGGATGAAGAACCATGCCTGATCCATTCGTCAATCCAGTGGGACTTCTAGCGTTCGTTGTGCTGTTGGGGTTGATCTCCTATCGGATCACCCGGTTCTTCGTGAGCGATTCCCTGATCGGAATGGGCGATCCGGACAACGACAACGACAACAGGGATGCCACGAGTCCTATGGCTGTCTGGCTCGACAGGTTTGCCTACATGGACGATGGCGACGATCGCTCGTTCATCCGGGGCAAGCTGGGCGACTTGTTCTCTTGCATCTTCTGCCTCGGTTGGTGGGTGAGCGTTGGCGTCTACGCGCTCTTCACCTGGAGCCTTCCATGGACTGTTGACGACCCCCAGGTTTGGGTTCTCATGACCTTCGGCATCGCTGGGGTTCAGGCCTTTATCGGATCGAGAATGAACGCCTAATGGGCCTGTTCAAGAAGAAGCCAAAGGAGAATGTTGCCGCTGCGGCGTTTCTCTGGGCAGTCCTTGTCGAGTTGCGGTGGGATGAGGAAGACGACCCAAAAGACGTAGAACTGCATCGGCAGTTGATGGATACGGCAATCCGCTCATGGCCATGGCTGGATGAGGCCGCCGACATCTACAGAGAACGGGCTGGAGTCTCCAAGTCGGATTGGGCGCGAGAGGCGCACCCAGAGCGCTGACCCTTAGTCCTGGAGTGCGAGCCTGTCGTAATAGAGCAGGCGCTTCTCACTGGATGTGGGTCCATGGCTCTCGATGACTACCGGCACATCCAGTAGATCTTCGATGGCTTGTAGTGGTTCGTCAACTTCATCTGGATCCCAGCGGCTAAGGATCGGACGCACCCGGAACAGATACTCCGTGATTCGCTCGTTGATGCTGAGGTCCATGCCCTCCCATGGGGCCTTGGGCGCGATGTTGCTCGCTCTGAGATTGTCCAGCACGTACTCGTTGCAGAACAACCCCGGCGCTCGATCGAGGTGCGTGATGGCTAGGCCATCCACGCGAGCACACACGTTGATGGCATAGCGCGCCAACACTGCATCGAACGGGCCCGCCCTCCAGGCTCCCTGGAAGCGCCCTGTGCCATTGTGAAGCTCCGGGGGCATCGAGCTGGGCTCGGCCTCGGTCGGGAACGGTCCAGCCCCGTGACGGGTCGTGTAGGACCGCAGGACGCCCAGGTTGAAGACAGGCTTCGGTGTGAGGTGGGCTGAGGTGGCGAAGGTGGTCGTGGACCAGGTGGTGTAGGGGTGAAATCCATTGCACTCATCGAGCAATACGCCCTGGCTTCCTTCGAAGACGACTTTGCTCTCATCCACGAGATTGAAACAGTCTTCGGGACCGAGCGTCTTAACCTCGTTGCGGAACTCACAGTAGGCCTGAGCCAAGTCGGTGGGTGTCCAGCGACGCACCAACTCATGTTGGAGAAAGGCGTCGCCCAACTCCCAAGCGTAGACGTCGCGCATCTCGACGAGTAGAGCGTGGATGTCGTCGTAGATCCAACAGTCTTGGACCCGCGGGGCACCGTGCTCGATGCCGTAGGCCATGGTCTCACCCACACCAATGCCGCAGGAGCCATGGGCATCCGCCCCTCGGGCGATCTCTCGGATCTGGTTGGCGGCGGCGTGGTAGGGCGTGGTGATCTTGGCCTGCCCACTGACCGATAAGAGTGCCCAGGGATTCTCGACACCTAGAGCGTGGAGGGCGTCGGCCTCTGTGTTGAGCCTGAGTGGGTCCACCATGAAGAACTTACTGAGGTGGGTCCGGGCGCCGTTGAAGGTGCCGGAGCCGAACTGGGCGAAGCGGTGTACGGTCCCGTCCTCACGAACCACATGGTGGGCGCATTGGGCGCCACCCGACGACTTCACCACGAGGTCGTAGTCATACTTGGCCGTCAAGTAGTCGGTGATGGAGCCCTTGCCCTCATCTCCGAATCCCAGTCCGACCACGTGTACGTGTTGACCGAAGGGGAGGGTCACAACTCCACCTCATAGCCGAGACCAACCGGAACCCTGATCTTGCTGCCGGGAAGAGCCTCGACGTGGACCTGACCCCAGCGAGTTCCCAGGTCTTGGGAGCGCTTCTCCACGCACTCGTTACAGGCATAGATGGATTCTCCAGCCGTTGCGAGATCTCCGCCGATCACGCGACCGGTTGAATTACCGACATCGCAGTTGACGCAGGCACCTTCATCTTCGAGCCGCTCCATCTCCTCTTCGAGATAGGGGAGCACGTTTTCGAAACCCCGTCGGCCGATCTGGTCGTCGCGCTCCCGGGCTGCTTTGGCGAGCCGGTTGATGTAGACGTACACGTCGTTGATGTCAAGCTCACTCACAACCCATGGCCTCCACGATCTCCATAGCCCTGGCCAGCCCACCAGCCCGCCCCAGCGCTTCGCGTCGAGATTGGAAGTCCTCGGCGGTTGGAAACCTACCACGCAGCACCTCCAGGCAGCGTTCGTGCTCGGCGTTGGCATCGCGTAGCGCCAACCGCAACGCCTGGTAGATGTCCTCACGAACCTGTGCTGGGGTGGGGCCTAGATTCTTTAGGATGGCGAGCAGCTCGGCGTCGTCACCGCTGGCGACCATCATGGTCAGAGCCTCGTGGCGCCAGCGCCGTCGAGACCTGCGGGGCTGGCCGAGGTGGTCACGGCGCCCTTGGGGGTGAGGTGCGCGAGAGCCGAGCTGACCGTCCCACTTGCCGAACCGGCTCCGATCTCTTCGAGGTCGTTGACGACGTCGTCGAGATCATCGACGGCACCTTCCATGAGGCCGATGGTTGAGCCGATGACCTCGCAAATGTCATCGACGTTGTCGACCACGAGGACGTTCTGACCCAAGCGATCGCGCCACTCATTGACATAGGGGGAGCGACTGAAGTACGAGGCTTCACGGGGAAAGATGAAGAAGATCTCCCACATCTCTTGCGCCTTGGACAGGAGTTGGGCGAAGGGGATGTCTGCCTCGACGTCGTCGCCAACGTACTGCTTGATCTCCTTGCGGGTGAGGTGGGGTCGGACGGACTCGTCGCCCACGATGAAGCAGTAGCCCTTGCCGCGACCCTTGGTGACGCGATCGAGTCGGACGTGCTCGCCCAAGAAATAGAGAGCGAGGTCGTATGACTCGGTCCCGCCGCCGCCGCCGTTGCGCTCCAGGTAGATGTTGCCCAGGACGTCGATAGCGCGGTTGTCAGATTCGAACTGACCGACCTGGAGGGGAGCCACTTCGTAGCCCTGGTAACCATCGCCGATGGCCCCGAACATGATCTGGGGGTCCTCGCAATAGCCCTTGCGTAGGAGCAGGCCGTAGAGGCCCTCCAGGCGGTCCACGAGCTTCTCGGGGATGTCCGCCATGGAGCCGGTCTCGTCGAAGAGGACGGCGACGGGGGTGGCGTTGGGGTGATCGTCGGAGTCCAGACACTCGCGGATCTTCTCGCCAAGCGTGTTCAGGCCAGCGGGATCCAAGCTCTCATGCACGGCGCTGGTGCTGGCGCCGGAGCGGATAGCCGCCGTGTGAGTGAACGCCGAAGCGCCGGTAGCTGCTCGTCGCGTGCGGGCCGCCGAGTAGGCGGTTGCGTCGTAGCTGCCCCCACCCATTACTCGCCACCGCCGTTGAAGTTGCTGAACATGATGTTTCTCACTTTCTGGCCGCTGGGCCGTTGGTTACTTGGACCATACCACCCAAAGGTGACAGGCTAGGGCATGGAGAACGGATGGAACTTGCGCTTGCCATACATCCGGTCGAGCAGTTCATCCAGTTCCCCGAGAAGTTCGGCGGGGGAGGGGGGGCTAGCCACGGCGCACCCATTGGCGAAGGCACGCATCTCTCGTGGAGCTTTCGACCCCATGACTCGGATCATGGCCTGGCCCACCATTGACGAGTCAAGGGCGTGGGCCTGTTGGACTTTGTCCCGGACCGAGTCTGGGTACCAGGTCGGGTAGCCCCCGGGCATCGCCGTCATGACCTGGTCCGTGCGGAGGTCGGTGCTGAAGCACCAATCGATGAGCACCACACCATGTTGCTCGGGATGGATCATCACGTTCTCGGGCGTGACCGCACCGTGAACCAGGTCATTGTCGTGGGCTAGACCGATAGCCACGAAGAGCCGCCGCCACATCCACGCAGCATCCCGAGGGTCCACGCCGTCGATGTAGGCGTCCATCACCTCGCGCAGGGTGACGAACCCGTCAAGCCGTTCGAGAACGTTGACCCGCCGCTCCTGCTTGGTGGCCGCATCACGGTGGCGAAAGGACTCCACGAGGGTTGGAGCGAACTTTCGGAAGTCTGGGTTGGCTTCAGCGTCGAGTCGTTTGAGTGCCCGGGCCTCGCGATCCATGAGGTCGTTGTCGATTGGGTTGAGTGGCATCTTCACGACGTTCGGGCCCGAGGCGTAGACGTTCGAGATGTCCCCCTCGCAGAGAAGGTCACCTATTGGGTGCGAGCCCTTCTTGGTCTTGATGACCACGGGGTCGACCTTGCCCCGCGACTGCGCGTAGAGCTGCGAGAGCTTGGACATCGCTTGGTTGGCTCGGGCTTGTCTGTTCGCGGGCACCTTGTCGGGGTGGACCGTTCGCGAAAGTCGTCGGTAGTCGGCATCTTCGAAACCTGGACGGAGAAGATCGGAGGGAACCTTGGCCAGCATGACGTCAGCCCATGCAGCATCGAAGTCGATGAGGGCGGACATCATGCTTCCCAATCGATGGGTTCAGTTAGGGCGTCAGCCTCCATGCGTTGGTCGGCAAGGATGAGGTTGGCGTAAGAGCTGAGATCCTTGCGTTCCAACCACCTGCACTCGTCGCCAGCCTGATTGAGTACGCGGATATAGTCATCGTCCCAGGCGCCGGTCTGGTAGTTACGGTCCGATGTTCCGTTTTCGTCGGCCCGGTCCAGCGCGTCGAAGTCGCCATGGAGGCCGAACTGCTCCTTGATCTCGGACAGCGTTTCCTCGCGGTTCCCGATGAGGATCCACGAGTCGATAACCGACGAGTAGGTGAGGTAGAGATCCTCATCTTGCGCCACTTTGATGATGCAGCGTCCCATCAGATGAAGATCACCTTCGTGCCGTCCTCGGCCTCGTACTCGGATCGGACGAAGTCTTCATCAAGCATCTCGCGCCACCGCTCCGCCGAGACCATGTCGTGAGCAAAGACGGAGCAGTTCTCGGCCGCATACTCGCACAACTCCTCGATCGTCTCGAAGACAGGCGACGTGGGAGAGCCCTCAGACGTGGTCTCCCAGAGTTGGTAGCCATCCCCCTCGGGCGGTTCGGTGTGTCGCCATGCCGCACTCTCGACACGCTGGCCCTCGTACTTCTCCAGGTTGCCATGTCCATCGCAGATGGCACAGGTGTCGGACAGGCCAGCGGCGGCGCACTTGGCCTTGATCAAGGTGTACTCACCCGGAGTCTGCATGGCGGTCAGCGACCGAAGGTTGACTTCCTCGGCCGTGACCGTGGGGGTGGGCTCGATGGCCACCCAACCCTCACCCCTCACGAAGGTGTGGGTGAAGTCATGCAAACACTCGTCGGCAACGAGGATGTCCACTTCTTCCTGGGTCAGATGGTGTTGCCACATCCCGTTCCAAAGGGCGGCCAGGCGGCGTCCCTCGTCCCAAAGGGCGCTCTCACCGCTCCCGTAGAAGTCGGGATCGCTGTCCAGGTTGCGTTGAGCGAAAGCCCGGACTTCAGGGGTTTCCGACGAAAGGGGGATGCGGCCGCTCGCCGCCGGGTCGAAGCGGTCGTAGCCCCACCAGAGATTCTTGAGCCGTCGGGCAAGGGCGGAGTAGCCGGAGCCACCACAGTCCAGACACCCCTCTTCCTGGAGGTGCTCGGGCATCAAGTAGCCTTCCCACACCTCCTTCAGCGCCCAATCGAAGTCGAGGGGCACGCGCTTGAGTTCGCGTCCCATCAGTCGGCCCACTCGGCGGAGACGAAGGTGACGTCGAAGGCTTGGCTGGGGTTGGCGCAGGCGTGCTCCTGGTAGAGCGCCACGATGTCCTCGGCGATCTCGTGGGGGTCATTGAGCGCCTTGATGTCCAGCTCGTCCGTGACGTCCAGCGTGATGATGATCTTTGCCATGAAGGCTCCTTTCGTTTGGTTGGGTGACCCTATCACCCAGGAATGTCAAGTGGAAGTGGCTCCACGCCAGCGTCGGCCGTGGAGCCACTTCCACATTTACGAGTCGACTTCGGCCAGGGCCTGGTCGGCCAACTTGATGGCCTCTCGGCAGAACTCGTGGGCTCCTCGGGCATGGATGATCTCCAACTGCTCGGTGGCCGTGCGCTGGGCGCGTGCCTCCTGACGCTCGATGGCCTCGGCCTGACGGCTCTCTCGGTTGTGGCGATCGCCACGACGACGTGTGCTCATGATGGGCTCCTTTCAGGAGGGGTTGCTGGTGGGCTTGACGACTAGGCCGACGACATCGTATCGGCCGTCGTATTCTTCGGGCTCTTCGAAGGCGGGACACTCCACAGAGAGAAGGCAAACGGCGCGACCACTACGGAGGCCAGCGACTTCCAGAGCGTTGTGCTCGGCCACTCGTCGGCTTTCGGCGGCGCACGCCTGGCGGTGGGTTCGCCTATGAATGTCTGCCATCTCTTGGATGATCGGATCGTTGTGGTCCGAGGCGATTTGGTGGACGTCGCGCCACGACTCGAATACGCCCAGGCCCCACCTGATGTCGTGGTTGTACGAGATGCCGTAGCCGTCCTCGCGTTCGACCGATTGCATGATGGCGTAGACCATCATCAGAAACCAGGCTTCTCGATGTAGGAGCCCTTGGGCAGAACCCCGGCCTCGATCAGCTCGGCCAGAGCTGTGGCAGCGGCCCCGGCGAGCTTGTCGCCCAGTTCGTCTAAGGCGTCGAAGGCGGCGTCCTCGGCGATGCGGTCGGCGTCGAACTCGTAGTCGTCCGGGACCTTGATCTGGATCTTGATCTCACTGAACACCATGTGTTCCCCTTTCGTCGTCTGGAGAGACCGTACACCCTGAGAGTGTCACCACCCATAGGCCATATTGCCCTACTAGGGAAGAACCCGGCTCGCTGCGCGCCGCAGCCCCCGAAGGGGAAGACGGGGGCTGGGCGGGCAACAGGACTTGACGTCAGCAGAACCAGTAATGGGAGAAGGTCTCTCCGTGCTGGTCCACACTCTGACGATAGTGGGGCGAACTCTGGGGTCGGCGCAAGCACCGGTTCGGATCCCGTCGCTCGATGTAGGAGCACTCCCGGAACTCGCTGAAAGTGCGGGGGGATCCGTACTCGGTGATGATGGCAACGTCGCCCTGGTTCTTCATGAATTCCTCCCAGGCGTCTCGGGTCACGAGACCCAGATCATCATGTGCCCGCCATGAGAAGGTCCAACCCATACACCACTTGCCGATGTGTATGCCGTAATCGTCTTCCTCGTCCTTGAACTCGTCGAGGTGGGGGGCGGCGAGATAGAAGTTGGTGCTCATATCAGCCCCCTCCCGGGACGGTCCAACCGGCAGTCCCGTAGTTGGGGTCGTCGTTCATGATGCGGGTGTGGATGCCGTTGAGGATGCGATTCTTGGCGTCGTCGATCCACGCCTCATCGCCAGATGCGAGGGCGGCATGCCATTCGTCCATCTCAACTTCGCGCTGCTCGTCGGGGGTCACTTGATGTGCACCGTGTCGATGTCGTCCCAGTCGATGAAGGACCACTCGCTGACGGCGGAGCCGCGCTCGGGCTCGATCATGAGGCAGCCGTCGCTGAACGTGACGATGAAGCCCGAGACGATCGGAGCGTCCGGGTCCTTGCGGTGGAT
>Ga0105044_10011842_pt1 | contig 11865 bp, 10 predicted proteins | sample MAT01_FD_78092 | JGI IMG/M metagenome (GOLD analysis project Ga0105044, IMG submission 78092) | Freshwater microbial communities from Lake Fryxell liftoff mats and glacier meltwater in Antarctica - MAT-01 | ecosystem: Environmental > Aquatic > Freshwater > Ice > Liftoff microbial mat | place...
AAATGAAAGCGAAGGCTTCGAGTTCTCGAGAATATCGTGGATGTGCATGGTGGGTGATTTGCTAAGGGTGGAAGAATTGTGCGTTAAAGCTCGAAACTTTTGCGTTTCCATGGAGTTTCCTCCGTGGCAAGTCGCGGTGAACGCGGCTAAACAAGCGCGAAACTCTCATGAAAACAATCCCTGTTTCCTTTCTTATCGCTGGCATGATCCTGCCTACGATCTGCCTTGCCCAGCCTCAACGTCCGGAACGCCCTGGAATGAACGACGGTAAGGCAGCAAAACGGGAGGGGCAGAGAACCTTTATCGAGGCTTGGAAAAAGGCGGATTCGGACCAGAATGGCCAAATTTCAAAGGCTGAATTCGACGCCATGCCTCGTCTGCAAAACCTCGCTGCCGAAAAGCGGGCTAAACTTTTTACCCGCCTGGACAAGAATGCCGACGGGGAGTTGCAGCGCGACGAACTCGCACAGATGATGAAGCCCTTCGATGGGAAAATGGGCGGACCTCCGCGTCTCTGGGAATTGGATGCCGACAAGAGCGGCGGAATCAGTTTTGAGGAATTCAAGCTGAGTGCGTTTTTCAGCAAGTTACCCGCAGAAAAACAGCAAATCGTCTTTGGCAGGTTGGACACCGACGGGGACAAGCAAATCACCCCGCAGGATCGTCCCGAACCGCAGATGAAGCATCCCGAGCGCGACCCGCATCCACGACGACCGGACAAAAATGAGCCTGAAAAAACGAATCGAGTGAACCGAGCGTTGGATCTTAATGGCGACGGTGCCCTGTCATTTGAAGAATTCCGAGTCGGCCCGGGCGTCAAGGACCTCGCCGAGGATCAGCAAGAAGACCGCTTCGAGCTGCTGGACCGGAATCACGACCTCAAGATTTCCCCTGAAGACTTCCCGCCTCCACCACCGCGCGAGGGTGAGGAGCCAACTCCCAAAGAGGGAAACTGAGGTTTGCGGGCGTTACCCAAGCGCCTTGGTGGAAATCACATCCTCAAGTCCGTCATTCGGCAGGGAGGTGGGCTTTTTGAATCGCCCGAACCAGAGCACAATCGGTGAAGCGACGAAGATGGACGAGTAGGTTCCCACGAGGATCCCCACGAAGATGACGATCGAGAAATCCCGTAGCGCGGCACCACCCAGAATCGCCAACGAAAGCACGGAAACCAAAGTGGCGGCGGAGGTGAGAATGGTCCGGGAGAGGGTGGCGTTGATTGCCTCGTTCATCAGGTCGATCTGACTGCTGCGGTTGATGTGCAGGTTTTCTCGAATCCGGTCGAAGATGATGATGGTGTCGTTGATGGAGTAGCCGGCGATGGTGAGGATGGCTCCGACGTGGATCATCGACAGTTCCTGGCCGAGAAGGACCACCACGCCGATGGCGATGATACAGTCATGAATCAGCGCGACAAAAGCACCCAGGGCGTAGGAAAACTCGAAGCGCACGGTGACGTAAAGCATGATGCCGATGAGTCCGAGGCCGAGCGCGAGCACGGAGCTTCGCAAAAAGCTGCCACCGATGAAGCCGGAGACCTCTTCTTTGCTCGCGTCGATTTTGTAATGTTCGCCTCGTACGTCGGAGATTTTTTCCGCCAGCACTGGGAACGATTCGCGCAGCCTTTGCTCGATCACTTGGGTGTCTCGGCTATCGCAGCGGACGGTCAGCAGGTGACCTGTCGTCGGGTTGGTCTCATCCTGAGGGTAGGCCGCCTTGTTGAGCGTCAAGCCCTTGAGCGCTTCTTCGATTTTTTCCGCAGGGATTGACAGATCTTTTCCGAGTAAAAATTGAAGGCGCGTTCCACCAGTGAAGTCAACGCCGAGGGCCCGCTCTTTCTTCCAGGCAAATCCCGCGATCGAGATGACGATCATCGCAAGCGAAAGGACCGCGCAAAGCTTGCGTTTGGAGAGGAAATCGAAGCGGGTGGCACGGATCAGATTGAGGAAGCTGAGCTTTTTGAGAATGCCGAGATCGATTCCCCAGCGGAACAGCACGCGGGTGCCGAGGATGGCGGTAAACATCGAGCAAAGCAGGCCGATGGTGAGTGTGATGGCAAAGCCCTTGACGCTGCTGCTGGCCAACCAGAAAAGAATCACGGCGGTGATCAGCGAGGTGAAGTTTGAGTCGAAAATCGCGCTGAAGGCCTTTTCATAAGCTGCGGCGACGGCGGCCTTGAGCGGCTTGCCGAGTGCGAGTTCCTCCCGCAGGCGCTCGTTGATCAGCACGTTCGCATCCACCGCCATGCCGATGGTGAGGACCATCCCAGCAATGCCGGGCAGCGAGAACGTAAAGCCAAACATCGCCATCACGCCGAAGAGCAGGACCACATTGAGACTCAAGGCAATGAGCGCGATGAATCCTGCGATGCGATAGTAAATGAGAATAAACAGGAACGTGAGGGCAAGTCCAAGGATGCCCGACCAGATGCCCTGCTCGACGACGGCAGCACCTAGAAGTGGAGAAACGGTGCGCTCTTCATCGACGACCAACGGGTTTTCCAACGGGTTCATCAGGGCGTTGGCGAGTTCCTTGACTTCGCCGGGTTCGTGGAGGCCCGAGACTTCGAACTGCTTGCCCAGTGGGACGGATTGCACCGTCGGCGCACTGATGACCACACCATCCAGCACGATGGCGATGCTGTCCCGCGCGGGCTGCATGTTTTGGGTCAGAGCGATCATTTTATCCGTTCCCACCGCATTGAGGGTGATGGAAACGGCGTCTGGCTGCTGCTGGGAGGGATAGGCGACCGCGATGTCCGAGCCACCAAGGCCGACACGGCGGTTGAGCAGGATCGGGCGGCTGGTTTCTTTACCATCCTGATCTTTCTGGGTAAGCATGTACGAGCGGTAGCCCGGAATGATTTCGCTTTTTTCCATCACCCGGGTCGCAAGGTCTTTGCCGTCAGGGCCGACTTCGCCAGTGCGTGGACTGACTTCCCGCAGCTCAAGCTTGGCCACCTTCTCCAAAACGCTGCGGATGCGGGCCGACTCTTCAGGTTCCACACCCGGCATCTGCACCAAAATTCCGTCATCTCCTTGTTGGGAAATCTGGGGCTCGGAGGTGCCCATGGCGTTGAGGCGCTGCTCGATGACCGTGATGGCTTGGTCGATCTGCTCTTTGGTGATCGGCTGTTTTTCCCCGCTTTCGCTTTCGCGAGGTTGGATCCGCAGTGAGAAGGAAGAACCGCCGAGAATGTCGATGCCACCTTTGAGCCGCTCCTTGAGAGGCGTGACGGCCAACAAACAAAGGGCGGTGACGCCGACAATCAGCACGGTGCCGACATTGCGTTTCCTGCGCTCGATTTCCGTGGCGAAATACCAGAAAAACAAAATCATCAGGCCAAGCCCGGTAAGAAACAAGGTCAAGGGATCTTCGTAAAAAGCAGTGGCGGCTAACATGGTGGAATCGGTTTTGGCGCGGGTGAAAATGGGTGGGTGAGCGGGGGATTACTTGGCAGAAACCTCTTTTTTGTGGACGGTGGCGACGGCGGTTTTGTCAAACTCAAGCATCGTGCCCTCGGCCACTTTGATGACCACGGTGTGGTCCTTGACGTTGTGGATGATGCCGTGAAGGCCGGCGGAGGTGACGACTTTATCGCCCGACTGAAGCGCTGAGATGCGGGCGGCCATTTCCTTGCGCTGGCGTTGTTGCGGGCGGATCAGGAGGAAATAAAACATCACCACCATGAGTCCCATCATGACGAACGGACTGCCGAGGATTCCTTGAGTGCCGGCGGGAGCGGGTGCTGCTTAGGCGAGGATCGAGATGCTGATAGATGCGGGTTGGAATGTCATGGAGTGATGGAGCGAGTGTAACGTCTGATGAAGGATTCTTGATACTCGGAAAACCGGCCTGCGGCGATGGCTTCCCGTGCCCCGGCGACGAGGCGCAGGTAGAAATGCAGATTATGGAAGGAAAGCAACCGCAAACCGAGGATTTCACCCGCGCGGAAGAGATGCCTGAGGTAAGCCCGGGAGAATCCGGCGACATGCGGGTGGGCGCTCTCGCACAACGGGCGCGGGTCTTTGGCGTGAACCAGGTTCTTGATATTGATCGGTCCGTCGAGCGTCATCGCCATCCCATGGCGGGCGATGCGCGTCGGCATCACGCAGTCGAACATGTCCACCCCGCGGGCGATCATCGCTAAAATCTGCGGCGGCGTCCCCAGTCCCATCGCGTATCGGGGTTTGTTTGCAGGCAGAAATGGCACCGCGTTTTCGATCGCGCGGAACATCTCATGCTCAGGTTCGCCCACCGAGACCCCGCCGATGGCGTAGCCGTCGAAATCCAGCGCCACCAGCTCGCGGGCAGATTGTTCCCGCAGATCCGCGAAAATCGATCCTTGGACGATGCCGAAGTGCTGCTGCCTGCCATCGCCGGAGCGGGGTTCGTGAGTGGTGACCCAGTCTTTGCAGCGTTTTGCCCAGCGGCTCGTGAGTGCGAGGGATTTCGCGGCATACGCCTCGTCGCACGGGTAAGGTGGGCATTCGTCGAAGAGCATCGCGATGTCGGACCCGAGTGCGCCTTGGATTTCCATGCTCAGCTCCGGGGTGAGCAGCATTTTCGAGCCATCGAGATGGTTTTGGAAATTGACGCCTTCTTCCGTGATTTTCCGAAATTTCGCCAAGGACCAGACTTGAAAGCCGCCGGAGTCGGTTAGCATCGGTTTTTTCCAAGTGCTGAATCCGTGGAGACCGCCGAGTTCCCGGATCAATTCATGGCCGGGCCGGAGCCAGAGGTGGTAGGTATTTCCGAGAATGATCTGGGCACCGAGTTCATCCAACTCGTTCGGATGCAACGTTTTTACCGTGCCCTGGGTTCCCACGGGCATGAAAATCGGAGTTGCAACCGTGCCATGGGGCAAGATCAATCTGCCGCAGCGGGCGGAACTCAGAGGGTCAGTGGCGAGAAGGGAAAATGACACGGTCGGGGCGCTGGAAATAGGGAGAAATCACAAAACGGCCAAGCTCAATCGAGACTCGGGCCGCCTTCTTAGGAAATTTTTTTCAGCTGTCGGACATTTTTAGAAACATTTGGTGCTTGGCGGAGTTATCCAATCGAGAACATTCTCGGACTGACGTCGTTTTGATTTTCATGCATTTTTTATTTGCACGATTCTCAAGATGAGTAAGTTCTCCTGAGTCCGGTTACTAAACACTAAATAAAGAAAGCACAAAAACGATGAAACTACTCCTCACCGCGCTCTGCGCATCATTCATTGCCCTTCCAGCATTCGCCGAAGATTGCGACAAGGGCAAATGCGACAAGGAAAAGAAAGAAGAAGGCACCCTTGCTGATTGCAAAAAGTGCAACAAGGATAAGAAGGAAGAGAAGAAAGAAGAAGGCACCCTCGCCGGTAAATGCGACAAGGAAGGTGACTGCGATAAGGAAAAGAAAGAAGAAGGCACCCTCGCCGGTAAATGCGACAAGGAAGGTGACTGCGATAAGGAAAAGAAGGAAGAAGGTACCCTCGCCTGATTTCAGCATCCACCATTCGCTTCTCAAAACCGCTGGATCTCATCCAGCGGTTTTTTTGTGCTCCTGCAAAATCGCGGCACGAGCGGGTTGACTCCGCCACCGTTCTCCCCGCACTGTGGTTGAACATGGTGGAAGTAGTTTGTGGAGTCATTCAGAATGCTCAGGGACAGCTATTGGTATGTCTGCGCCCCGAAGGAAAACACCTTGGCGGGAAGTGGGAATTTCCCGGCGGAAAAGTCGATCCCGGAGAATCTCACGAGGATGCACTCGTCCGCGAACTTCAAGAAGAACTCGGAATAGAGGTCCAAGTCGGACAAGCGCTCGGGCCTGTCGTCTGGAGCTATGAAAAGAAATGGATCCGGTTGTCCCCGTTTCACTGTCTGATCATCCGAGGAGAACCCCAGCCACTGGAGCATGAAAAACTGATCTGGTGCGCACCCGAAAACTTCGGATCCCTCATCTGGGCAGATGCGGACCAACCGATTCTGAGGGAAATCCTGGATGGTCAGGGCTTGAAACTCTAATTTGACTTCCTGGACGATTTTGATACTCTGAAACTTCATAACCGCAACCCATGAAACGATTCATCATCTTTCTTTTCAGCTTCTCCCTCGGCGGGCTTGACGCTCAGACTTTGAAACCGCAGGAAAATCACGATTTTATTCGTAAGGCGGCGCTTCAGATTGATCAGCAAGTCGCCTCTTTCTACCGGAGTAAAAACCTAGCAGTCCCAAAGACGACAGACGATGCCACCTTTTTACGTCGTGCCTTTTTGGTTTCCACAGGGCGTATTCCAACGGCGGAGGAAGCGTTGGCATTCCTTGAAATCGAGGATCCGACGAAGCGCGAGGCACTCATCGAGTATGTTCTCAATTCCAAAGGCTTCTCCAGCCACATGACCAACTGGGCCTTCGATCTGCTTCGCATTACCGATGGGCGTGTCGGAACCTCAGCCACCAATGAACCCTATCGGCACTGGGTGCGCACGGCCATGACCGATAACATGCCGTGGGATCAATTCACCCGCCTTCTCATTTCTTCTTCTGGCGACGGTTGGAACCCCGCAACCGCCGCAGTCGGTTACTACACCCGGGATCGTGGCATGCCGTTGGACAACCTTTCGAACACGATGCGGGTCTTCCTCGGCGCACGCATGGAATGTGCCCAGTGCCATGATGATCCCTACGGCACCACCGAGCGACACGATTTCTACGAACTTGCCGCATTCACCCATGGGCAAACGACCCAAGGGCGGCAGCACATGTCGCCCCTCTGGGATGAGTTGGCCAACGGCGAGAAGCTCCGGGGCGAGGAATACCGCGTTGCACAAGTCTTGTGGGACAAAATCTACGGCATGTCGCTGGCTGGAGGTGGCTCGGGTCAAATCGACCTCCCTCCCGACTACCAATACCGGGACGGCAAGCCAGGCGATATCGTCGGCGGGCGCACCCCTTTCGGTCAAACCGTTCGCATGTCGGACAAAAGAGTCGGGGATGACGGACGTGAAAAACTCGCTGCCTGGATGATCGGGAAAACCGAATCGCAATTCCCTTCGATGATTGCCAACCGGATGTGGAAGCGTGTCATGGGTAAAGGCATCTATGAACCAGTGGATGAATTCATCCCTGCAGCGAAAACCAACCATCCCGCCTTGGTAACCTACCTCAGCGACTTGATGGTCGGTCTCAATTACGATCTCCGGGCTTTCCAGCACGTCCTGTTGCTCACCCGCACCTTTCAGTTTGCCACCAATCCACTGCCTTCCGCTATGGATGGTGGTGATGACTTCCATGGCCGGAAAATTGAGCGGCTTTCTTCCGAGCAAATTTGGGACTCCTTGATCACCCTCGCTGCGGGGGATCCCGACAAGCAGGCACCCCGCTCGCTCGATGATCGGATTTATGTCTCTGGCAAACCCGTCCTGGTGGGGGAAAAAACCATGACTCAACTATCCAAAGAAGTGCTCGCCCTTAAATCAGAGGTAGAACTTCGCAGCTACTTTGCGCGCTTCGTCAGCGAGGTCCGAGGTGCGAGCTCCAGCCCGGGCGATGGATCGTCGATGATGGGCATGAAAACCATCAAGAAATACGATAAAAATGCCAAAGTCCGTGCCTCCGAGCTGCCCTCTCCCGCACCTCGCGACCACTTTCTCTATCTGTTCGGTGCCTCCGACCGGGAAGTGGTCGATGGATTCAGCCGTGAGCCCAACGTCGGGCAAGTGCTCTCACTCATGAACGGCTTCGTGCAGCATGAACTCGTCAATCAATCCTCCGCCCATCTTTATGAGTCGCTCAAAGACGCGGCCTCCGAGAAAGAAAAAATCCGCCGCCTTTACATCGCGATTCTCAATCGCCCGCCGACCAACCAGGAGATGTCTTGGATGCTCGACGAAGTGAAACAACAGGGCGAGGCCGGCTACCGGAACATCGTCTCCGCCCTCGTGATGTCTTCAGAATTCCTATTCCTTCAATAAGCCATGAATCCATTCCCAAAAGCAGATGAACTGACTCGCAGGCAATTCGTTTCAAACGCAGCCCGGGCCTACCTTGGCGTCCACCTGTTTCCCATGTTAGGTGGGACAGTGGCCAGCGCCGCTCCAAGTGAAACCGCCAAAGGAGGAACCGCCAAAAGCGTCATCTACCTCTACATGGCTGGCGGAATGAGCCATGTGGACACCTTCGACCCGAAGCCGAAAAAAAAGGATATCATGGGTAAAACCGAAGCCATTGCCTCCAAGGTGGACGATGTCATGGTCGGTCACTATCTACCAAAAACGGCGGCCATCATGGACAAGGTCTGCGTGATCAACTCGATGAACTCCACCCAGGGAGCCCATGAGCAAGGCTCCTATATCATGCACACCAGCTATGAGATGCGTGGCACCATCAAGCACCCGTCGCTCGGCGCATGGGTGATGAAACTAGGCGGTCGCATCCATCCGGAGCTTCCAGGGTTTGTTGCCATTGACAGTTCACCCGACGTCACGGGTGGTGGATTTCTGGGTGCGAAGTTCTCTGCCGCACCCATCGGCAGCCCTAACGACGGACTTCAGGATTCCGCCCGTTCTGCGGAAGTTTCCGCCGAGGATTTTGAGCGCCGCTTATCCCTGGCCGATCGAATGAACCGTGACTTCCACGGCAAATACGCCAATGCGGACGTTAAAGCATACGAGGAACTCTACCGCGAGGCGATCGCCTTGATGAATTCCAAGGATCTAAAGGCCTTCGACTTGGGCCAGGAGTCCGCCGCGACCCGCGAGTTATATGGTTCTGGACGCTTCGCCCAAGGTTGTTTGTTGGCAAGACGCCTCGTCGAAAACGGAGTGCGTTTTGTCGAGGTGCAGTTAGGTGGCTGGGACACCCATTACGACAACTTCGCTGGAGTCGCCGGGCGTTGTCTGGAGTTCGATCAGGCTTACGCAGCGCTCATCACCGACCTCGCAAAAAGTGGCAGGCTCAAGGACACCCTGGTGGTCGTGGCCACCGAGTTTGGGCGTTCTCCTGAAATCCAAGCGGATCATAAAGACGGACGTGATCACCATCCCGCCGCATTTTCGTGCCTGCTCGCGGGTGGCGGCATCAAGGGCGGAATCAAGCATGGTCTAACCGACGCCTCCGGTGGCAAGGTCAAGGACGGCATCGTCACGGTTCAGGACTTCAACGCCACCATCGCCCACGCCTTGGCGCTTCCCTACGATACCATCGTGATGTCGCCCTCCATGCGACCTTTCAAGCTGGCGGATAAAGGAGTTCCCGTGACAACCCTTTTTGGGTAGTGCTTCATATTTCTAGTAGATCATCGAAGTTTGGCACGGTGGGCCCAAGGCACTCAGTTTCAACCGAACTCGCGAAAAAGGCTTGCCGTTTGGGTGGTTAGGGACCACTCAGCGAGACCCGGAGGCGGGTGAACATGCCTGGGGCATTCACCGCTTGCGGAAGGGTGGCAGTGCGTGCGGCTTCGGAAATTTCTGGAAATGTGGGGACATCGGAAACACCGGCGCCTGACCATGATGACTCCGATAGGGTGTGACTCCATTGGACTTGGTAGGTGATGCCTGGGACGCGTAAACTTCGGGTATATTTGTAAAGCAGAGCATTGCTGGAACCGGTCAATGCGGGTAACAACGCCGGGGTGGCGGTGAGGGGATTGATGCCTAGGGCATACGCAAGGGAATTTTCGAGCGCGAGCGGTCCATTCGTATCACGGAAGCCCCGGCGGCCCATCGGCAGATTGATTTCCGCAGCCCAGAGTTGGAGATCGACCACCGGTGAGGGAGTAAAGCTCACTTCATCCAGCCAAGCCCGATCCTGGCCGACAGCGGCAGAGCTATCTTTATCGTAAGACCAGCGCAGGGTGTTCGGGGAGGATGGGTTGAGAAGAAAAGTTCTTTTCGTCCATGTCCCAAACCCAGAGATAGAGTCTTGTGGCACACCATTCACGGAGAATCGGAGGTAATCAAAGTTGCCCTCGCTGGAAATATTCCACCAGAACGACACGGATGAAACATCGGCGACGGTGACTTCGAGCCATGAGCTTCCTCCATCCGGGGTGGTGCCGGAGGCGCCAGAGTCGATCCCATCATGGGAAAATCCATTGGTGCCCAGCCAGCCACTGAGCGTGCCAGCCGTGGTTACATTTATAGCGGGAGCAAGATCAAGGGAAGCCGTAAGCGGAGGCGCGACGGTGAGTGACCAAATACCTGTGGAAACGGTGCCGTATTCGTTGGTGGCTTCGAGGTAATAGTTCCCACTCGCAGCGGCGGTGAGGTTGGTGAACGTAAGAGTGGAGGTGGTTTTTCCAACAAGAGCACCGCTTCCGCTTTTGAACCATTGGTAAGTGATGGGGCCGGCCCCGCCTGCGGTGGTGATGAGGGTGGCACCGCCTCCTTCGGTAGCGATGAAATTTCCGCCATCACCCTCAATGATTTGGGGAATCGCGCGGATACGAATATTGACGGGAACGCTGGTGATAGAACCGGCTTCGTTGCTGATCACGACATCGTAGCTCCCAGAATTCAAGGCGCTGGGGCTATCAAACAAGCAAACCGCCTTGTCCTTCCCGGGAAGATTCACTCCGCCTTTCCGCCATTGGTAGCTCAATACTGGCGTGCCATCGGCAACCGTGCCGATCCCTGAAAAAACTGATAAATCGAAGGTTTTTGCCATCGGCACAACATCAATCCTTGGGGATACTGCGGCGGTAGAAACGCTGTTGAGCAAGATTCCAGATTCACCGACAGCCACCGCTTTGCCTGCACCATAAGCGATGCTATTGATGGACCCGCTGCCAGACACGCGACGCACCTTCCATGACAGGCCATCGGCAGAGAGGACGATATCGCCGGTTAAAGTGGCTCCGAGCCAGTTACCCCCAGCCCACGTCATGCAGGTGATGTCACCCTCCCAAAAGTCTGTGCCACTATCAATGAAGCGCTCGGTCCAAGTGGCACCGTCTGGCGAAGTGTATATTCTCCCTGCCAGCCCTGCTGCGACCCCCATTCGCGGATGGAGCATTCCAGCCCGAGCACATGCCAGACGGCAGACCCTCCCGGGCTGTGCAGACCACCCAGGGCATCCATCGCGGAGAGCACCCGCTGCCGTGCCGAGACTTGGCGCTCGGTCATGGTGTCGCCCGATGCTGCCGGGATGCGGAGCAGCTGCGTGGTGCGCATGCCATCCAGCGCTGCCGCACGAAATTGGGTGCGGAACATCGCCCCGGCCTCGTGCATCTCCGAGGTGATAGTGCCGTTGCTGAGCATGGCGGCGATGGAGTCCACCGCGCGGCGGTGCTGCACGGGCGTTCCGGTGTCGGGATCCGCGTCGCGAACGGGCTCGCTGAACCCGCCGTGCTGGAGACGCCAGCGCGTGGGCTTGGACAGTTCTTCGAGAGTCGGGACGTGGCGCTTGCTGCGCTTGGCCATGATGTTCATCTCCTTTTAGGCGTTCTGGGCAGTGGTGGCGCGCATGCGTATCTCGTGGCGCTTACGGCGTTCCAGATCCTCGCGCTCGTCGATGCGGGATTCGCCAGTCATGCGATTGATGTGCAGGCCCTCGCCGTGCCGTGCGAATGCGATGAGCGCATTGGTGAGGCGATCGAGACATTCATTCTGCCGAATGGTCGCCCGCGTCAGCAGAAACGGATCGATGTAGCTTGCATTGAACGGCAGCCAGTCAGCTGGATCGGGGATCCAGATTTCGGCGTGCGTGAACTCCACCGCCATCATGTCGACGAAGTAGCCACCGCCTGGCGTGCGCCGCACGGCGACCTCGGCCTCCGTCCAGGTGGGACTCTCGACGGCAGTGCGCGCGACACGTTCGCCAAGGACGCGCTCCAGGGCCTTGTCCCAATCCTCCATCTTGCTCGCCGCAGCGCGGACGGACTTCA
>Ga0105044_10011843_pt1 | contig 11865 bp, 12 predicted proteins | sample MAT01_FD_78092 | JGI IMG/M metagenome (GOLD analysis project Ga0105044, IMG submission 78092) | Freshwater microbial communities from Lake Fryxell liftoff mats and glacier meltwater in Antarctica - MAT-01 | ecosystem: Environmental > Aquatic > Freshwater > Ice > Liftoff microbial mat | place...
ACGACACCGACACCGACTCCGACGACATCCTCGCGTACTTCGCGGCCTTCGACGCCGGCTGCTGAACGAATTGTCCGCACCACCCGTTTTCTGGGCCGATCTGGCGCACCCGCCGTTGCGGCCTCTTTTCTTCCGACCGGGCGTAAACTCTCGGCCCATGAACTCTGAACTCTCTCGCCGAACCGCTCTTTCGCTCGCCGCGGCCGCTGCGTGCGGGACCGCCCTTTCACCCGTGGCGCGCGCCGCGAACGCTCGCATCCGCCGCAGTCCTGAGCCCGAACCGATGTTCCGCATCTCGCTGGCCCAGTGGAGCCTGCACAAGGCTCTTTTCGCGAAAGAACTCGATCACTTGGACTTTCCGAAGGCCGCGAAAGAGGCCTACGGCATTGATGCGGTGGAACTCGTGAACGCGTTCTTCAAGGACAAGGCTGGCGATCACGCGTATCTGGCCGAATACCGTCGCCGGGCTTCGGACCTCGGCGTCAAAACCCTCCTCATCATGTGCGACGGCGAGGGTGCTCTGGGTGACGCCGACGAAGCGAAGCGCACCACCGCGGTCGAGAATCACTACAAGTGGGCCGACGCCGCGAAGTTGCTCGGTTGCCACTCCATCCGCGTCAACGCTCAGAGTTCCGGCGACAAGGGTGAACAAGAGCGGCTGGCGGCCGACGGCCTTGCCCGCCTCACCGATTACGCCTCCAAGATGGACCTCAACGTCATCGTCGAGAACCACGGCGGTTGGTCGAGCAACGGGGCCTGGCTCGCCGCGGTGATGCGCCGGGTCAATCATCCGCGCTGCGGCACACTCCCCGATTTCGGTAACTTTCAGAACGCCGAGGGTGGCCCGTATGACCGTTATCAGGGCACGCAAGACCTCATGCCCTTCGCCAAGGCCGTGAGCGCGAAGTCACACGAGTTCGATTCCAACGGCAACGAGACCAAGAGCGACTACCGCCGCCTCATGAAAATTGTGCTGGATGCCGGATACCGCGGCTACGTCGGCATTGAGTACGAGGGCGACAAACACAGCGAGCCCGACGGCATCAAACTAACCAAAGCCCTTCTGCAATCGGTGCAGCGCGAACTGGCCTGAAGGTCGGGGCGCACACCAAGCCTAGATCGGCCCGGACTTTCGTCCCTCGCTCACCCAAACGCCTTCTTGTAGTCGGCGAGGAAACGCTCCAGCCCGATATCCGTCAGCGGGTGCTTCATGCAGTCCTGGATCACCTTCAGCGGGCACGTCGCCACGTCGGCCCCGGCTAGGGCGCAGTGCAGCAGGTGGTTGCTGTGCCGAACCGATGCAGCGAGGATCTTCGTCCCGAAGCCGTAGTTCTCATACACCGTCTTGATCTGCCGGATCAACTCCATGCCGTCTTCCCCGCAGTCATCCAGCCGCCCGATGAACGGGCTCACGAGGTAGGCACCGGCCTTCGCCACCATCATGGCCTGCAACGTCTGGAAACACAGCGTCATGTTCGTCTTCAGGCCCTCATCGCTCATGGCCTTGCACGCCTTCAGCCCCGGCAGGGTCACCGGCAACTTCACGACGATGTTCGGGGCAATCTTGGCCCGCTCGCGTCCCTCTCGCATCATCCCCTCATAGTCAATGCTGATCACTTCCGCCGAGACCGGTCCCTGCACCAACTCGCAGATGTCGGCCAGCCGCTTGCCGTAGTCGACGCCCTCCTTCGCGATGAGCGTCGGGTTGGTCGTCACGCCATCCAGAATGCCCATGTCGCGGGCCTGACGGATTTCATCCAAGTTCGCCGTGTCAACGTAGATTTCCATGCCTCGGTTCGTCCTTCTTTTGAGTGGGTGGCCTCCACTGTAGTGTGCCGGGGTGAGCCCGCGCTGGCTTCCGCCCAGGCCATCAGCCTCGTTGGCCCGCGCCATGTTCAGTTGGACGGCCGCCTACGCCGTCGATCGCGCCTCCAAAGTCCGCGGCACCTTCATCGCCGAACTCCCCGCCAAGCAAGCAGTCCTCAACGCCGTGCGGAGCGTCTTCGCGGACAAACTCGATGCGAGTGTTGTGTTTGAAGAACTGGCCGAAGCCATCCCGTCATCGGGCGCGGTCGATGCCGCCGCGGCCCTCTGGTGGACGCGCCCCTCCAGCCAGTGGGTGCAGAGCGTGCAGATCCCGGTGGTCGTCGAAGAACGCTGAGCGAACCGGCAGGTCGACAGGCTGATCTCCGCCTGAGCGGCGGCGAGACATGCGACCACTTCGAGGGCACGACCGCGGATAGGAGGGTGGCTTCGTGCGAAACGCCTATTCGTCGACAAGTTCAAGGAACCGAGTCAGGTCGTCTTCATTGATGACGCCATTTTGATCAAGGTCGGCTGACGGCGCACCCACAAACCACTCGTTGACGAAAACAACGGCGTCGTTCGAGTCAACGAAGGTGTCATAGTTCATATCGCCGCCCTGCACCAACAGCATTTCACCCCCCTCGTCCACGGACGCCTGGATCGGGTTTTGCGGCGTGAACAACTGAATCAGGTCGTACTTGAGGGCAAAGGGCTCGGGGTTGACGTAAACGATTTTGGCTCGCACGTTTCCAGCCGGACTGATGACGCCTAATGGCGTGCTTGTATTCCAATCAAACATACGGCGCATCGACTTCCAGTTTGGAGTGCCGCCGTGCATCGACGCGGCATCGTCCGGCGCCCAGAACTTGAAGCGGCCCATGGCGACGCCAGCGTCTGGACAATGGAAACGATACCAGCAGGAGTCCTGCAACACAAGTTCCCGGCGCTGGGATGATCGCGATGAACGCAACTTCCGGAATTCCGGGGCCAAAGTATTGGCCCCCCAGGGTATTGCCATCCGACGAAACGCTGGTAACGACCAGCGTGGCGTCGCTCGGCACGGACACTCCGTGTCTTAAGAAAAAATCGTTCGCGCTTAATCCGCCCCACTCCGGCGTCCAGATCATGCCGACGGTGTCTTGCAGGGTGCGGTCGGCTCTCATGGTGCCGATCACGAGGTTGCCATCTCCAGAAACCGCAGTGGCTTCGTAGGACCAGAAGCCCGCGGAGGCCACCAGTCGCTGGACGACGCCATCACGCCAGAGGATCGCACCATGCAGGCCGCTCACCGACTGGCCCACGATCACACGGCCGTCCTGCGTAATCGCGTTCGCGTAGGCCCGGTGAAAATAACCCTGTCCATCCGAGGGTCGAGGAAGTTCGGTCATCCGGGCCTGCGGGGTCCAGACAAACGGGCGAGCTTCACCGAAGAACCCTTCGCGTTGCACATATCCCACCACGCTGTTCCCATCGCCGCTGATGTCGTGGGCCACGGTATGAGACGTCCAAGCCCGATCTCCCGCCAGGTCGCCCAAGTCCTCGGTGCCGCCTGTCTCGGTCCAACGGAACGCACGGTCGGGGTCTCCCCTGTGGGGGAACAAGATCGACGAAAAGTGCCCGACAACGACGGTTCCGTCGTTGTTGACACCGCGCGTACGGGCAGCAAAGGTCGAGTTAATGCCGGAGGGGCGGGGGAAATCCTCGTAGACGTCTAAGATGCGGGAACGGAACGGCGTCAAACCGGCGCTAGGCCCGCGCATCCCAACATTGGTCGTCCCATCGTGGGAAACATCGTAGAACACCGGACTATCGAGACCGCCGTCGATCCGGCCGGTTTCCGGAGTCCAGCGGAAGTAGTTCCCCCCGCCGGATGCACCTACGGAAAATCCAACCACCACACGGCCATCTGCCGAAAGGCCAGTCACCCGCGTTCCCCGCGACGGCGGAGCGCCAAGAAGTTGAATCTGGGCCTCGGCGGCAGCAGTAACATTCAAGACCGCGATGACGACCACGTTCAAGGTGAACATTTTCATGGGGCACACCGGCAACGGAGGAACCGACCAGAATTCGACATCCGCGCGAAAACGAGGAGCAAGGTCGGCATGGAACTGCCCTACGCCGAAAGTGACGTGGGGCACCCCCCAAGTGTGCCACACGTTTCAGATTGTGCAACCGGAATCTGGAAAAGATTCCGAGAATAACGCTCCGCACCGGCCGATGCCCATCCTCTTCCCGCCCCGCTCACCCTCCATCCACCGTCACCAATGGCGCCAGCCGCTTCAAAGTCTGTGGGGGGATAGGCAGCGGTACTCGCGGAAACCGGGCCACTGCACCGGGTGCGGATATGACCTCGCGGGCAGCGCTGCGGAGCACTGCCCGGAATGCGGGAAAACGACGTCCGCCCGGAAAGGCGTGAAGGGGCCTCACTCGTGACCCCGACGAAACACTCCTGACCTTCTTTCACGCCGCGCTTCTCGCGGCTTCTTGTGCCCCAACAATCGTCTATGGCCCTTCTGAGCGTCAACATCGATCACATCGCCACCGTCCGCCAGGCCCGTTATCGCGGCGGGCCTGTCTACGGCGAGCCCGACATCGTTTTCGCCGCGCATGAAGCACAACTCGGCGGCGCCGACGGCATCACCGTTCACCTTCGCGAAGATCGTCGGCACGTCACCGATCGAGATGCCGAGGTCCTTCGTTCGGTGGTGCAGGTCAAGTTCAATCTCGAGATGGCCGCGACCGACGAAATGGTCGCCATCGCGTCCCGCCTCCGACCGCACTCGGCCATGCTCGTTCCCGAAGGTCGCACCGAAGTTACGACGGAGGGTGGGATCGATGTTGCAGGCCAGCGGCTCAGACTCACCGATGTCTGCCGCCGCCTCAAAGATGCGGGGTGCCTCGTGAGCGCGTTCATCGACGCCGAGATCCGGCAGATCGAGGCCGCGCGGGCGTGCGGTTTCGATGTCTGCGAGATCCACACCGGGCCGTACGCCCACGAACACTCCCTCGCAGGCGGTGACATGGCCATCCCGTCGCTGCGCGAATCGCTCGCACAAGTCCGGAGCGCCGGGGCGGCCGTGGCCCGGTTTGGCATGAAGTTCAACGCGGGCCACGCCCTCAACTTCGCCAACGTCGCCCCAATCGCTTCGATCCCGGGCATCGCGGAACTCCACATCGGGCACGCCATTGTCAGCCGGGCCGTCTTCACAGGCCTCCGAACCGCGGTTTCCGACATGAAACGCGCCATGGCCGGGCCGGGCTTTGCGTCCATACCCTTCGCTTCAGACTCGACCTCGGCCCAAACCTAGAGAGGTGCCGCATGACCGAGACGGTTGAATCGCCCGCCCCCGAAGTCAGGAATCAGAGTCCCAAGCCCGCTCAGCCGGTCCCTTGGAACGTCGTCCTGCTCGACGACCAGCACCACACCTACGCCTACGTCATTGAAATGCTTCAACGGCTCTTCCACCAGTCCGAGGAAGCCGCTTTCAGCGTCGCCAAGAAGGTCGATTCAAACGGCCGCGCGGTCTGCTTCACCACCCACAAAGAACTCGCAGAACTCAAACGCGATCAGATCCACGGATTCGGCAAAGACGCCCGCATCTCCGCATGCCGGGGAAGCATGACTGCGATCATCGAGCCCGCGGCCTGACCGCCCCCATGAACCGCCCACTCGTTGCTCAAGCCGAAGAACTCGACGCGGAAGCCGCGGCATGGCTCGCCGAACGCTGCGAACTTGTTCATGCTTCCGCCGACGACCCCGCCTTCCCAGGCCTCCTCGCGCAGGCTCATGGCCTCATCGTCCGAACCTACACCCACGTCCATCAGCCCCTGCTCGACCGCGCCCCGCACCTGCGTGTCGTCGGGCGGGCCGGAGTGGGACTCGACCGCATCGATGTCGCCGCGTGCCGGGCCCGCAACGTCGAGGTCGTTCACACGCCCGACGCCAATTCCTCCGCCGTCGCCGAGTTCGTGTTCGCGCTCCTCTTTGATTGCACGCGGCCACGCCTGTTCCTCGACCGGGCCATCCCAGATGCAGAGTGGCACGAGACCCGGGCCCAACTCGAGGCCCCGAACCAGGTCTGCCAGTTGCGCCTCGGTGTGCTCGGCCTCGGAAGAATCGGCTCGCGCGTCGCCCACATCGCCCGCGCGTTCGGCATGGAGGTGCTCGCTCACGATCTCCGCTCCATCCCGGAAGCCCAACTCGCAGGGGCCACCATGGTCCCGCTCGGCACCCTCCTCGCCCGAGCCGACGTCCTCACCATCCACATCGATCCACGGCCCGACAACCACCGCTTCGTTTCGCACGACTTTCTGCGGCAACTCAAGCCCCACGTCCTCATCATCAACACCAGCCGCGGCATCATCATCGATCACTCTGCCCTCGCCGATTTTCTCGCCCGCAACCCGCGCTCTCAGGCCGCTCTCGATGTCCACGATCCCGAGCCGTTTCCGTCCTCCCATCCGCTCCTGAAACTGCCCAACGCCCACCTCTCGCCGCACATCGCGGCGGCCACGGCCCTCGCCCACAGCAACATGTCTTGGGTCGTGCGCGATGTGTGGCGCATCCTCAACGGTGAAACGCCGGAGTTCGCCGCCCCATGAACCATTCGCCGGCCGTGTTTCTCGATCGCGACGACACGCTGATCGCGTGCCGCAACCTGCCCGCGCCCCCACCGCCCGGCAAACCCGGCGACCTCATCGACCCCGCGCTGGTCCGCCTTCTCCCCGGCGCTGCCGTTGCGCTCGCGGCCCTCCGCTCATCACAGTTCCCGCTCGTGGTCGTCACCAACCAAGGCCTCGTAGCCCGTGGGGCCGGTACGCTGGAAACCGTCAACGCCGTCAACGCCCGCATGCTTGAACTTCTGGACCGCGCGGTCCCCGCCGACACGCCCCGCCCCGTGGTTTCGAAGGTGTATGCCTGCCCCTATCACCCGCTCGGCACCATCCCCGAGTTCACTCGCGAGCACCCTTGGCGAAAGCCCGCCGGTGGCATGCTCCGCGAGGCCGCACGCGAGTTGAACCTCGACCTCGGCCGATCCTGGCTTGTCGGGGACGCCCCGCGCGACATCGCCGCCGGCATCGATGCCGGACTCGCTCCCGAGCAATGCCTGCTCATCGGAAACCACGCCCCCTTCGCCGACCTCGCGGCCGCGGCCGACCACATTCTCATCGCCATCGGCGCTACATCCATCGAGCGCAGCACACTCACCCTTCGCTCGGTCTCCGGCGAACCCCTCGCCGACACCGCCACGCGCGAGGCCGTCATCGCCCACGCGCATGGCATGGCCGAGCGTTCCGGTCTCATTCTCGAATCCCTCGCAACCTCACCGACCTCCATCATCCTTACCTTGCGTTGCGATCGGCTCGCCGGGGTGGGTTTCCTTGCAGAACTCCGCCGCATTACCAACGGCTGGTACGAGTCGCGTTACCACGACGGTCCGCTGTGGGGCACGCCGCCGCCTGGCTGGGAGTTTGAACCCGGTGCGTGACCGCTCACCCGAGAGGCCTCTCCGTCTCCTGGTAGTCATGCCAAGTTGGCTCGGCGATTGTGTCATGGCTACACCCGCCCTGCGAATGCTGCGGGAAGGACTGCCGGGGTGCTTTTTCGGCGGCCTCGTCCGGCCGGGCAACGACGAACTCGTCCAAGGCCTCCCGTTTTTCGATGAACTCCATGTCGAGCGGGCTTCCGGGGTCATGGGCCCGAAGTTCGCCGCCGCGAAAGTGCGTGCGCGTCAATATGACACCGCACTCCTGCTCACCAACTCATTTTCCACCGCACTCACCGTGCGCATCGCGGGAATCCCCCACCGCATTGGCTTTGATCGCGATTCCCGCGGCTTGCTCCTCACCCACCGTCTCAAGGCCCCCACCCGCGCCAACGGTGCGTGGGCCCCGGTCCCCGCCGTCACCTACTACGAGCACGCCGCGGCATGCGCCCTCGACCCCGCCCGTTCCACCTCCCTCCTCGCGACCACCCAACCGTCGGGCGCACCGATGCAACTCGCGGCGACGCCTGCACAAATCGAGCACGCCGCCGCGGTGCTGGCCCGGGGCGGTGTCAATCCCGACGAGCCTCTCGCCATCCTCAACCCGGGCGGGAACAACCCCGCCAAACGCTGGCCCATCGACCGTTTCGCAGCGCTCGCCAAGCACCTGAGTTCAGTCCACGGCCTGCGCGTGCTTCTGAACGGCTCCCCCGCCGAGGCAGACCTCACAGCCGCAATCGCTTCCCAATCGGTCAGCAGATGCGTGGAACTGCCGAAACTCGGCGTCACCATCGGTTCCCTGAAAGCCATCGTCCAACGCGCTGCCATCATGGTCACCAACGACACCGGCCCCAGGCACATCGCCGCGGCCATGGGAGTTCCCGTGGTTTCACTCTTCGGCCCCACCGACCACCGCTGGACGACCATCCCAGCCCCCGCGGGCGAAACGATCATCCTCGCCGACCCATCGCTCCCCGAAACCGAGTTCGCGAATGATCACCCATCGCGCTGCGCGATCGAGAACATCGACGATCAACGCGTGCGCAATGCGGTCGATGGGTTGCTCGTGCGGGCTCAGAACTGCCCGCGCTGAGCACGGCCACCGGTGGCGGCGTGGCTCGATTTTCCGCTAAGCCGGGTCCAACGACCACCCGCTCTTATCCCAATTCCGCCACTGCGCCGTCCACGTTCCGCACCTCAACCACCTCAACCCCCGGTACTCTCGGCCGCTCGGCTTTCCCAATCAACTTGGGAACCAGCACACGCTTGAAACCCAGCCGCCCCGCCTCCCGGACCCGCTGCTCCAATTGCGGAACACTCCGAATTTCGCCACCCAGTCCGACCTCCCCCACCACCGCCGTAGCGGGCGCGAGAGATCTTCGATAGTGGGCACCCGCAATCGCCAGCAGAATCGCAAGGTCCGCCGCGGGCTCCGCTACCTTCAACCCCCCCACGCTCGATGCGAACACATCGCGATCGGCAAGCCGCAGCCCCGCGTGCTGCTCCAACACCGCGATCAGCATCGCCAGCCGATTGGAGTCCAATCCACTGCTCTTGCGCTTCGCAACCCCCGGAAAGCCTGTCGCCGTCAGGGCCTGCATCTCGATCAAGACGCAGCGTGTCCCCGTCAACACCGGGCACACCACGCTCCCCGGCCTCGGTGCATCACTCCCCACCACCATGGCCACACCCGCACCCTCGGGCGTTTCCTTCAGCCCCGCACCCGTCATCTCAAACAGCCCGATCTCCAGCGTCGTGCCGAAACGGTTCTTGATCGCCCTCACCACGCGATAACTGTGGTACCGGTCGCCCTCGAAATACACCACCGCATCCACCATGTGCTCCAACACGCGAGGGCCCGCCAGCACCCCGTCCTTCGTCACATGCCCCACCAACACAATCGCGATGCCCGACAATTTCGCCAGATACACCAAGTCTCCGCAGCACCGCCGCAACTGCGTGATGCTCCCCGGGCCCGACGGCACGTCTGGCTTGTAGATCATCTGAATCGAATCAATCAGCAACACCGCCGGCTTCACCCGCCGCGCCTGCTCCACAATCCGCGGCAGGTTCGTATCCGCCATCACGAACAACCCTGAATCGGCCGCGGCTTTGCCACCCAGCCTTTCCGCCCGCATCTTTACCTGCTCCGCACTCTCCTCGCTGCTCACATACAGCACGCGCTTGCCGCTCGCCGCCCACTTGACAGCCGCCTGCAAGAGCAGCGTGCTTTTACCGATCCCCGGTTCGCCCCCCACCAGCACCGCGCTCGCCGACACCAGCCCGCCCCCCAGCACACGATCAAACTCGCCGATTCCGCACGGAATGCGCACCACCGCCGAATCGCCCAGACCGATCTCCGCCAGCGTCCGTGCCTGCACCCCAGCAGAAAGCACATCCGGGCTGTTGCCGCCCTCGGCGATGGCTCCGGCCGCCGCGGCAAGACCGAGGTGGCCGTCGCTCGCCGCGCCGGGGTCAAACACAGACTCTTCGAGGCTGTCCCACTGCCCGCAATCCGGGCACTTGCCGGCCCACCGGTGCTGGGCCGAACCGCACGAACGACACACAAACACCCGACGCGTCTTGGCCACGAATCCCCCGAACAATCCCGTCCCCTCCAAGAACGCCGCAACGCCCACGAGGACGCCCACGCTCTTGACACCCATCGTACAACGCCCGCCCAGATGCCGTACGCTGCTGCAATGCCCACCAAGAACCTTGATCGCTTCCGTATCGATCCCAATGAAAACGTCGTCCTCAAAAACCACGATCCGGCCTGGGCGGGCGGCGTGTTCGCAGACCTCGAGAAAGACGACATCAAGCCCAAAGCCCGCGAATATCTCGCCGATCGGCTCAAGGAACTCGAAGCCGCCCAAGAAGTGTTGTGGGCCAGCAACACCCACAGCGTCCTCGTGATCCTCCAAGCCATGGACGCCGCGGGCAAAGACGGCGTCATCGAGCACGTCACCCACGGCCTCAACCCCCAAGGGTGCGAGGTTCACAGTTTCAAACAGCCCTCCACCGAAGAACTCGATCACACCTTCCTCTGGCGGGCCATGAAGGTCCTCCCGTCCCGCGGCAGCATCACCATCTTCAATCGGTCCTATTACGAGGACGTCTTGGTCGTCAAGGTCCACCCGGAATGGCTCGAAAAGGCCAGCCTTCCGCCAGGGCCACGGGGCGAACAGTTCTGGAAGTCACGCTACGACGACATCAATGCCCTCGAGAAACACCTGACCAACAGCGGGACGATGGTCCTGAAGTTCTTCCTCAACGTGTCCAAGGCCGAGCAGCGCACCAGGTTCTTGGCCCGATTGGATGAACCCGAGAAACACTGGAAGTTCTCCGCGGCGGACGTCGCCGAACGGCGACACTGGGACGCCTACATGGACGCCTATCAGCAGGCGATCAACGCAACCAGCACACGCTGGGCTCCTTGGTATGTCGTCCCGGCCGATCACAAATGGATCACGCGCTGCGTAGTCGCGGAAGTGCTCGCATCACGCATCCGAGATCTCAACCTCGAATACCCGAAGGTTTCCGCGGAACAGAATCGATTGCTCACACAAGCCCGGGAACAGTTGATCGATGAATGAGTGCTCTTCGGCTCAAGGGCTTTAGAGATCGACCATCTTCATGTCGGGTTGCTGCTGTGCATCGATGGGTGGAAGCGCAACCGCGGTTGCGAACAGAGCCAGCGGCGGGTGTGACCGCGCCATCTGCGTGCGAATGTTGGCCGCATTGAAGATCCGGCCCCGGGCCCGCGCCACTTCCGTGCCCGCCGCGACCTGGCCGACCGTGGTATCGATGACCACCGATTCCGCGCCGTCCACACTCACGACCGCCCCGTCCAGCAGCGCCATCAGGTCAAGCCCGATCTGCCCTTCCGTCTTCGCGAGTTCGATCACGGGAATGGCGGCTTCAAACGCCTGCAGCATCCCCCGCGCGTTCTCGAAGGTGCCCGCCTTCTCCAGCCATGTCGCTCCGGGGATCACAATGTCCGCCGATTCGCACAACGGGCCCGCCAGCGTGTCGATCAGCACCACAAACTTGCCCGCAAGGGAGTTTTCAAGGTCCGCCGTCGCCCAATCGCTCGGGTAGTTTCCGGTCGCAATGACCGCCCCGATCTCCGACCTCCCCGAACCCTTGCCCAACGCCCCCAGCAACGCGTCATACTCAAGCACGGGGCCAAATGCCGAGAGCACCCGCCGCACGCCGCGGGCGTTCGGGGCCTTCTCCGCGTACATCTTGAAGGCGCTGGGGTCGCTCTCGCTCGCACCCGCCGGAAACACCTTGTCGGCACCGAAGGTGGGCACCGGACCAACCGCAAACACCGCGCGGGCGTCTAGCCTTCGGGCGAGGTCCGCCAACACAAACGCATCTTCGCACGACAGCATCGGGCTCACGACCAAAGCGAGCCGCTTGCCGGTGCCGACGGCCTTGTTCACACCCGCGACCACATCGCCGTACGCCCGGGCATAGTCACACTCCACGATCGATGAAAACTGCTTCCGCGTGGGCGTCCGCAGGCGGCTCTCGGAGTGCACGAACTTCCACCCATACCGCACTTCAT
>Ga0105044_10011845_pt1 | contig 11864 bp, 20 predicted proteins | sample MAT01_FD_78092 | JGI IMG/M metagenome (GOLD analysis project Ga0105044, IMG submission 78092) | Freshwater microbial communities from Lake Fryxell liftoff mats and glacier meltwater in Antarctica - MAT-01 | ecosystem: Environmental > Aquatic > Freshwater > Ice > Liftoff microbial mat | place...
AATGTTGATTTTTGACGTATTTGCAACAGTGGTCCGATTGGTTGCATTGGCCCTCAGCTTTTTTCTATTTGTGTGGTGGATGCCAATATTATCTGTCACCATTGGCCACTGGTTGGTGCCTCCATCGCTGATTTCCCGTGAAAACTATGGATATTTCTAAAGAAGACGGTTCTCTATTTCTGTGGTGTCGTTTGTTTGTGCGCTGTTGATCGGTGCGACATACCTTGGTGCCATTTAGAGGCATGCTGGTTCGCTATTGGGTGTTCAGGCTGGAAATTCACTGTTCGACAGGCGGGAGCTTGCACTTAACCAGATCTTGAAAATCGGCCAACTTCCCCCTTGCCCTCTCCCCCCCCAACCCCTATACGGCACCATCCAGCGATTCCGGGCGACCGGGCCCGATGGTATCCAATTGATCCGCCAGATCAACGGTGACCCTGCCGCGGGGCCGTCTGGCGATTGTGAAAAGGAAACCGGCATGACCGCCGATGAGCTGAAGACCAAGACGCCGGACCAGTTGCGTGATCAACTGGTGGCGCTGAAAAAGGAAGCGTTCAACCTGCGCTTTCAAAAGGCAACCGGCCAGCTTGAAAACACCGCCCGCATGCGCATCGTCCGCCGTGACGTTGCCCGCGTGAAGACGGTGTTGAACCAGAAAGCCGCACAAGCGGCTGCGAACTGAGGAGCGGCCCATGCCCAAACGCATTCTGCAAGGCACCGTGACCAGCGACAAGAACGAACAGACCATCACGGTTCTGGTCGAGCGCCGCATCACGCACCCCGTGCTGAAAAAGACCATCCGCAAGTCCAAGAAATACCGGGCCCACGATGCCAACAACACGTTCAAAGTCGGCGATCAGGTCCGCATTCAGGAATGCGCGCCGATTTCCAAAACCAAGCACTGGGAAGTGGTGATCGAAGCCTCGGCTTGACCCGCAACCCGGTTTGATCGAAACCCCGGGGCCGAATACGGTCCCCGAAGGTCGGGAGAAACCTAAATGATCCAGATGCAGACCAATCTGGATGTGGCTGACAACTCCGGCGCGCGCCGGGTGCAGTGCATCAAGGTTCTGGGCGGGTCGCACCGCCGTTATGCGAGCGTGGGCGACATCATCGTGGTGTCGGTGAAGGAAGCGATTCCAAAAGGCCGGGTGAAAAAGGGCGACGTGCGCAAAGCCGTAGTCGTGCGCACCGCCAAGGAAGTCCGCCGCGAAGACGGCACCGCCATCCGCTTTGACCGCAACGCCGCCGTCATCCTGAACAATCAGGGCGAACCGGTCGGCACGCGGATCTTTGGCCCGGTGGTCCGTGAACTCCGCGCCAAGAACTTCATGAAGATCATCAGCCTTGCGCCGGAGGTGCTGTAGTGGCCGCCAAGCTCAAAAAAGGTGACAAGGTCGTGGTGCTGACCGGCAAGGACAAGGGCAAGCAGGGCGAAATCCTGTCTGTCGCGCCGAAAGACCACAAGGCGGTGGTTGACGGCGTCAACGTCGCCGTGCGCCACACCAAGCAAAGCCAGACCAGCCAGGGCGGCCGGGTTCCCAAGAACATGCCGATCGACCTGTCGAACCTGTCGATGATCGACAAGAACGGCAAGGCGACCCGCGTCGGCTTTCGGATGGAAGGTGACAAGAAAGTGCGCTTCGCCAAGACCACCGGGGAGGTGCTGTGATGCTGGATCAGGCAACCTACAAGCCGCGCTACAAGACGATCTATCAGGAAACCATCCGTGCCGCGCTGAAGGAAGAATTTTCCTATCGCAACGACATGATGATCCCCCGGCTGGAGAAAATCGTGCTGAACATGGGCGTTGGCGAAGCGGTGAAAGACACCAAAAAGGTGAAATCAGCTGCGGACGATCTGACGACGATTGCGGGCCAGAAAGCCGTGGTCACCCATGCGAAAAAGTCGATCGCCGGGTTTCGCGTACGTGAATTCATGCCGCTGGGCTGCAAGGTCACGCTGCGCGGCGATCGGATGTATGAATTCTTTGACCGCCTGATCACCGTGGCACTGCCCCGTGTCCGCGACTTTCGTGGCGTCAAGGGATCGTCGTTCGATGGCCGTGGCAACTATGCCTTTGGCCTGAAAGAGCACATCGTGTTCCCCGAGATCGAGTTCGACAAGGTCGACGATGTTCTGGGAATGGACATCATCATCTGCACCACCGCGAAAACCGACGCGGAAGCGAAGGCATTGTTGAAAGCGTTCAACATGCCCTTCAACAGCTGATCGCGAAGGATACGCACAATGGCTAAAAAGTCGATGATCGAACGCGAAGTGAAGCGCCAGAAACTGGTGGACAAGTTCGCCACCAAGCGGGCCGCGCTGAAAGTTGCCACGCACAACATGGACCTGTCAGTTGAGGACCGCTTCAAGGCGTCGCTGAAACTGGCCGCTCTGCCCCGCAATTCGTCCGCCACGCGGCTTCATAACCGGTGCCAACTGACGGGTCGTCCCCATGCTTATTACCGTAAGCTGAAACTCAGCCGCATCATGCTGCGCGATCTTGCCTCATTCGGCCAGATCCCCGGCATGGTAAAGTCCAGTTGGTAAGGAGGTCGCAGAATGAATTTGAACGATCCCCTCGGCGACATGCTGACCCGCATCCGCAACAGCCAGATGCGCGGCAAATCGACCGTACGCTCGCCGTCATCGAAGCTGCGCGTCTGGGTTCTGGATGTGCTGGTCGAAGAAGGCTACATTCGCGGGTATGAGCAGGTTGCGGCGGCCAATGGCCAGCCGGAACTGGAAATCAGCCTGAAATATTACGAAGGCACCCCGGTGATCCGCGAATTGAAGCGCGTGTCCAAGCCCGGTCGCCGGGTTTATATGGGCGTCACGGAAATTCCGACGGTCCGCAATGGCCTGGGTGTTTCCATCGTCTCCACGCCGAAAGGTGTCATGTCCGATGCAGCAGCACGGTCCGCCAATGTTGGCGGCGAAGTGCTCTGCACCGTGTTCTGAGGGGGCCCGCATGTCACGAATTGGCAAGAAACCGGTCGAACTGCCCAAGGGCGTTTCCGCCACCCTGTCGGGCCAGACCGTTGAAGTGAAGGGGCCGAAAGGCACCCGCAGCTTCACCGCAACCGACCATGTGTCGCTGACCATCGACGGCACCCAGGTAAAAGTAGAGCCGCGCGACAAGACCAAGGCCGCGCGGGCGCAGTGGGGGCTTAGCCGCACCATGGTCGCCAATCTGGTGACCGGTGTAACCACTGGTTTCAAGAAAGAGCTGGAGATTCAGGGTGTTGGCTATCGTGCCGCCGCTCAGGGTTCCGTGTTGAAGTTGCAGCTTGGCTATAGCCACGAAGTGAACTTCGCGGTGCCCGCCGGGGTGACGGTGACAACACCCAAGCAGACCGAAATCATTGTGGAGGGCATTGACCAGCAATTGGTTGGTCAGGTCGCCGCGAACATCCGCATCTGGCGCGGGCCCGAGCCGTACAAAGGCAAAGGTATCCGCTACAAGGGCGAGTTCGTCTTCCGCAAAGAAGGCAAGAAGAAGTAGGGGCGCATCAGATGGCAAACAGCAAACGAGATCTGTTCGTGAAACGCCGCCTGCGCGTTCGCAACAAGTTGCGGGCCGTGGCAAACGGGCGTGCGCGCCTGTCGGTTCATCGGTCCAACAAGAACATCAGCGTGCAGCTGATCGACGATGTCAAAGGGATCACGCTGGCATCGGCTTCGACGCTGGAAAAGGATCTGGGCATGGTTGGCAAGAACAACGTCGAAGCCGCCGCGAAAGTCGGCACTGCGATTGCGGAGCGGGCGAAGAAAGCAGGGGTCGAAGACTGCTATTTCGACCGTGGTGGTTTCCTGTTCCATGGCCGCATCAAGGCTTTGGCCGAAGCTGCGCGCGAAGCCGGCCTGAAGTTCTAGGGGATAGATGATGGCAAGAGAAGAAAACCGCCGGGACAACCGCCGCGAAAGCCGCGAAGAAACCCCGGAATTCGCCGATCGTCTGGTTGCGATCAACCGCGTGTCGAAAACGGTGAAAGGCGGCAAACGCTTCGGCTTTGCAGCTTTGGTCGTTGTCGGCGATCAGCGCGGCCGTGTCGGGTTCGGCAAAGGCAAAGCCAAGGAAGTGCCCGAAGCGATCCGCAAGGCCACCGAGCAGGCCAAACGCAGCCTGATCCGTGTGCCGCTGCGCGAAGGCCGCACCCTGCACCACGATATCGAGGGCCGTCATGGCGCCGGTAAAGTTGTGATGCGGACAGCCGCTGCCGGCACCGGCATCATCGCCGGCGGCCCGATGCGCGCCGTGTTCGAGATGCTGGGCCTGCAGGATGTGACCGCCAAGTCGCTGGGCAGCCAGAATCCCTACAACATGATCCGCGCCACCATGGATGGTCTGACCCAGGAAGCCAGCCCCCGCCAGATCGCGCAACGTCGCGGTAAAAAGGTGGCAGACATCCTGAAACGGCCCGACACTGAAGCAGCGGAGGCGTGACCATGGCCAGGAAAACCATCGTTGTGCAGCAATATGCCTCGGCCTCGCGCCGCCCAGCCGTGCAGCGCCAGACCCTGATCGGGCTTGGCCTGAACAAGCTGCGCCGCACCCGCGAACTGGAAGATACCCCCTCGGTGCGCGGTATGGTGAACGCCATCCCGCATCTGGTGCGCGTCATCGAAGAGCGAGGCTAGGCTTTGATCGGGTGCGGTGCGTGCGAGCACGCACCCTACGCCAACACAACGCTCCGCCGAAAGGTGGGGCGTTTTGCATTTCGCCGCTGAAACAATTCTTCCCCCAATGATTTCCCGTGCTAATCTCGCCCTGCACCCCGAGGGACGTCGGGGTCATTCAGGGAGGAAATTATGGCCGAGAAATACGCTGGTGGCTGCGAGCATGTTCATGTGACGTCTGCCGCAGAGCCGATCGACAACCACGAATGCCACTGCAATGTCTGCAAGGCCGTTACCGGCCAGCAGATGACCCATGTCGCCTTTTTCAACTATGGCGATCTGAAAGCCGACCACCCCGAGAAGATGAAGCGGGTGCCGTTCAATGCGGGTAACCCGGATGGCCCGCTGGAAATCTGCCTGTGCACCGAGTGCAACGCCGTTCTGATGCTGGATGACAAACAGCACCGCATCCGCGTCGCCGTGCCCAACGTGATGGGCTATGATGATGCCGCATTCCCCAAGGCCAGCTATCACGCCTTCTGGGATGAAACGAAAGGCTACTCGAAACCCCACGACGGCCGCCCGGTCTATGACAGCCTGCAACCGAGCTTCGTCTGGCCGATGGGGGCGTAAGCGCTGATTCTGCAGTGTTTTTTGGCCGCAGGGCTGGGAAGTAACCTCGGCCCTGTTTGCACCGAGAGCGAAGGATTGAAGTGGCAGTGCTCTTTGATTCAAGTGACGATGATTACCGGCAATGGCTTGCCGACAATCCTGCCGGCTTTGTCTTGAATACGCGCAGAAATCCGACGACGAGCTACGCCGTCCTGCATCGCGCGGGATGTGGCCAAATCCGCAGCATCAAGGTTAAATCTGGAGCCTATACCGAGGGGGATTATGTCAAATTCTGTGCGCAGACTGTCGAAGACCTCAAGGCGAAGCTTCGAAACATGACCTCTGATTCCCATGCCGACTTTTCAAAGCCATGCGGATCGTGCAATCCTGCGTGACGCAGGCCCGACTGTGTGTTGGTTCTTGCCCCAACACGCCGTTGGCTCTATACGCCCCGGGTGGCCGTCTCATGGCCGCAGAATCAACAAGAAATGCCGCGTTGCCCTTCATCCGTCGCAGGTATGGGTATTCCGGCCAGGAGTATGCGACATGAAACTGCATGAACTGCATGACAATCCCGGTGCGTCCAAGACCAAAAAGCGCGTGGCGCGGGGCCCGGGGTCGGGCAAGGGCAAGACCGCTGGCCGTGGGATCAAGGGGCAGAAATCCCGTTCGGGCGTCGCCATTGGCGGCTATGAGGGCGGCCAGATGCCGCTCTATCGCCGGATGCCCAAGCGCGGCTTCAACAAGCCGAACAAGCTGCACTATGCGGTGGTCAACCTTGGCCTGATCCAGAAATTCATTGATGCGGGCAAGATCGACGCCAAAGCGCCGATCACCGAGGATGTGCTGATCGCGTCCGGCCTTGTGCGTCGGGTGCTGGATGGTATTCGCGTGCTGGCCAAGGGCGAACTGACAGCGAAAATCACGATCGCTGTTACCGGCGCGTCGGCCCCGGCGATCGAGGCTGTGGCCAAACTGGGTGGTACATTGACCCTCACAGCTTTGGCACCGATGGTCGCTGCGGCTGAATAGAGGTTGTAGGCGGCGCGTCAGCCGCTTACACCATCAGCAGTTTTCCCGCACCGCCGACCGGAAGACGGTTTGGCGGTGCCGTCATGAAAGAGACCAAGCATGGCATCTGCTGCAGAGCAAATGGCGGCAAACCTGAGTTGGAGTGCCCTCGGCAAGGCCACCGACCTGCGCAGCCGCATCGTCTTTACCATCGGGCTGCTGATCGTCTATCGCCTTGGTACCTATATTCCGGTGCCCGGCATCGACGCAGGCGCGCTGCAGAAATACATGGAGACCGTCAACCAGGGCATCGGCGGGCTTCTCAACATGTTTTCCGGCGGTGCGATCAGTCGGATGGGGATTTTTGCGCTTGGCATCATGCCCTATATTTCGGCCTCGATCATCGTGCAGCTTCTGGCATCCATGGTGCCGCAGCTTGAAACGCTGAAGAAAGAGGGCGAAGCGGGCCGCAAGAAGATCAACCAATATACCCGCTATGCCACGGTGTTTCTGGCCACGCTTCAGGCCTATGGCTTGGCGCGCAGCCTGGAAGCCGGTGATCTGGTGCAGGATCCCGGGCTTTATTTCCAGTTGGCCTGTGTCATCACGCTGGTCGGCGGTACGCTGTTTCTGATGTGGGTGGGCGAGCAGATCACCGCACGCGGCATCGGCAACGGCATATCGCTGATCATCTTCGTCGGCATTGTCGCCAGCTTCCCACAAGCGATTGCGCAGTTTCTGGCGCAGGGCCGCAGCGGCGCGGTGTCGCCGCTGACGATCATTGCCGTGGCGGTGATGGTGGTGTTGGTGCTGGGCTTTGTGGTGACGATGGAACGCGCGCTGCGCAAGATCCATATCCAGTATCCCCGCCGACAGGTCGGGATGAAGGTTTATGACGGCGGTTCCAGCCACTTGCCGATCAAGGTCAACCCTGCCGGGGTGATCCCCGCGATCTTCGCTTCCAGCCTGCTGTTGCTGCCCGCCACGGTCTCGACCTTTTCGGGCGGCAATACCGGCACAGTGATGTCGTATATCCTGGCCTATTTCGGCCCCGGCCAGCCGCTGCATTTGCTGGTTTACGCGGCGCTGATCGTGTTTTTCAGCTATTTCTACACCGCCAACGTCGCCTTCAAGACCGAGGATGTAGCGGAAAACCTGAAAAACCAGAATGGCTTCATTCCCGGATTCCGCCCGGGCCAGCAAACCGTGGACTATCTGGACCGGATCGTTGCGCGGATTCTGGTGCTGGGGTCGGCCTATCTGACGGCGGTCTGCCTGTTGCCAGAGGTTTTGCGGTCCCAGTTTGCCATTCCCTTTTACTTTGGCGGCACCTCGGTGCTGATTGTGGTGTCGGTCACGATGGACACGATCAACCAGATCCAGTCGCATCTTCTGGCCCACCAGTATGAGGGGCTGATCGAACGGTCGCAGCTGCGCGGGAAAAAGCGCAGCACAGCCGCCAAACCGCCGTCGCGACGATGACAACACAGCCGATCAATCTCATCTTGCTGGGGCCTCCGGGTGCCGGCAAGGGCACTCAGGCCAAGCGGCTGGTGGATGAGCATGGCATGGTGCAGTTGTCCACCGGCGACATGCTGCGCGAGGCGCGAACCTCGGGCACCAAGTTGGGCCGCCATGTGGCCGACATGATGGATCGCGGCGATCTGGTGACCGATGAGATCGTCATCGGTCTCATCATGGAAAAGCTGGGCGGCAAAACTCTGGGCGGTTTCATCTTTGACGGCTTTCCCCGTACGCTGGTCCAGGCCGACGCGCTGGCGACATTGCTGGAAAGCATTGGCCAGAAGATCGACCTGGTGATCGAGTTGCAGGTGGATGATGCCGCGCTGGTTGCCCGGATCACCGGGCGATTTACCTGCGGCAACTGTGGTGCCGTCTATCATGACGCTACCCATCCGACGGCGAAACCGGGGCACTGCGATGTGTGCGGTTCCACCAGCCTCAAGCGCCGCGCCGATGACAATGAGGCTGCGCTCAAGACCCGGTTGATGGAATATTACAAGAAAACCTCGGCGCTGATCGGCTATTATTACGCCAAGGGTCTGCTGAAGTCTGTCGATGGTCTGGGCGAAATTGATGTCGTGGCAAAGGCGATGGCCGATGCCGTTGACGTCGCCCGTTCCGGCCCTTGACGCGATAGATAAAACCCCATAAGTCACGGCGTCTCGCAAGGGATTCGTCCCTGTCGCGCAGGGTCAGATTGTAGCGGTCCGGGTAAACCCCCGGGCGGTTGTGAAAAAAGGTTCCGGAACTACGGAACCGCAACAAAAGGAACCACCGCGTGGCACGTATTGCTGGCGTAAACATCCCGACAGGGAAACGAGTCCCCATTTCGCTGACCTATATCCATGGCATCGGCCCTCAAATCGCCGAACAGATCTGCGAATCGGTCGGCATCGCCCGCAACCGTCGCGTCAATGATCTGACCGACGCCGAAGTGTTGGCTGTGCGTGAATTCATTGATGCCAATCTGACCGTCGAAGGCGATCTGCGCCGCGAAGTGTCGATGAACATCAAGCGACTGATGGATCTGGGCTGCTACCGCGGCCTGCGGCATCGCCGCGGCCTGCCGGTTCGTGGCCAGCGCACCTCGACCAACGCACGCACCCGCAAAGGCCCGGCAAAGGCCATTGCCGGCAAGAAGAAATAGAGGCGCTGACAGATGGCACGCGATAAGGTCCGCGCAAAGCGCAAGGAACGGAAAAACATTGCCGCCGGTGTGGCGCATGTGAATTCCAGCTTCAACAACACCAAGATCCTGATTTCCGATGTGCAGGGCAATGCGATTGCCTGGTCGTCGGCAGGAACCATGGGTTTCAAGGGCAGCCGGAAATCCACCCCCTATGCCGCGCAGATGGCCGCTGAAGATGCGGCCCGCAAGGCACAGGAACATGGCATGAAAACCATCGAGGTTGAAGTGCAGGGCCCCGGTTCGGGCCGCGAGTCGGCGCTGCGTGCGCTGGCTGCCGTCGGTCTGAACATCACCTCGATCCGCGATGTGACCCCGATGGCCCACAATGGCTGCCGCCCGCCGAAACGCCGCCGGGTCTGAGCAATTTCGACCAATACCGGGCTGCGCATCGGCGCGGCCCGTTTCACGCATTTGATCCTCGGGCGTTTCCGGCTTGGGACATGAGCAGGAGACTGGTATGGAGGCGACACGCATGATCCATAAAAACTGGCAGGAACTCATCAAGCCGGCGCAACTTGATGTGAAACCGGGCAACGATCCCGCCCGGCAGGCTACCGTCACCGCCGAACCGCTGGAGCGCGGCTTCGGCCTGACGCTGGGCAACGCGCTTCGGCGGGTGCTGTTGTCGTCGCTGCAGGGTGCCGCGATCACCTCGATCCAGATCGACAATGTGCTGCATGAGTTTTCGTCGGTGGCCGGGGTGCGCGAAGATGTCACCGACATCGTGCTGAACCTCAAAGGCGTCGCGATCCGCATGGAAGTCGAAGGGCCCAAGCGCTTGTCGATCTCGGCCAAAGGCCCGGGCGTTGTGACGGCTGGCGACATTTCCGAATCGAGCGGCATCGAGATTCTGAACAAGGATCATGTGGTGTGCCACCTGGATGACGGGGCCGATCTGTTCATGGAACTGACCGTCAACACCGGCAAAGGCTATGTGCCGGCCGACAAGAACCGCCCCGAAGATGCGCCGATCGGTCTGATCCCGATCGATGCGATCTATTCGCCGGTGCGCAAGGTCAGCTACGAGGTGCAGCCGACCCGCGAAGGCCAGGTGCTGGATTACGACAAGCTGACGATGAAGGTGGAAACCGACGGCAGCCTGACCCCGGATGATGCCGTGGCCTATGCCGCGCGGATCCTGCAAGATCAACTTGGCATCTTTGTCAACTTCGACGAGCCGGAATCGGCGACCCGGATGGATGATGAAGACGGGCTGGAATTCAACCCGCTGCTTTTGAAAAAGGTTGATGAACTGGAACTGAGCGTTCGTTCGGCCAACTGCCTGAAGAACGACAACATCGTCTATATCGGCGATCTGATCCAGAAAACCGAAGCCGAGATGCTGCGGACCCCGAACTTTGGCCGCAAGTCCCTGAATGAAATCAAGGAAGTGCTGTCAGGCATGGGGCTGCATCTGGGTATGGATGTCGAAGACTGGCCGCCGGAGAATATCGAAGATCTGGCCAAGCGGTTTGAGGACCAATTCTGAACCGGAGTCGGGGTATACCCCGACTCCGCACCAAATGCCCGCGCTGGCGGGGAAGATCCGGGCAACTGCCCCAAAAGAGTGCGCCGACACTGACGGCCACCGCACAAAGTATAAACGCTGAAAAACGGAGACTATCATGAACCATGGAGCCGGCTATCGCCGCCTGAACCGCACCCACGAACACCGCAAGGCGCTGTTCGCCAACATGGCCGGGTCGCTGATCGAGCATGAGCAGATCAAGACGACCCTGCCGAAAGCCAAAGAACTCAAGCGGATCATCGACAAGCTGATCACGCTGGGCAAGCGTGGCGATCTGCATGCCCGTCGCCAGGCCGACAGCCAGTTGAAGCAGGATGCCTATGTGGTCAAACTGTTTTCCGTGCTTGGCCCGCGCTACCAAGACCGCACCGGCGGCTATTGCCGGGTGCTTAAGGCCGGGTTCCGCTATGGCGACATGGCCCCGATGGCGATCATCGAACTCGTTGACCGTGATCCGGCCGCCAAAGGTGCCGTCGACAAGGCCCGGGTCGAAGCTGCCCAGGCCTGAGAATTCCCTGCGCCAAGCAAAAACCCCGCCGTCGGTCGGGGGTTTTCGCTCAGGTAGATCCGGGTTGAGTTGCTGGAAGGTTGAGTTTCTGGAAGGTTGAGTTTCTGGAAGGTTGAGTTTCTGGCCGGGTGAGTTTCTGGCCGGATGAGTTGCTGGCCGGTTCAGTGGATTCCGGCGAACCGCGATGGCTCTTTTTCGATTTGAGCCGAGATTTTTTCGATCAAATCGCTGAGTTGTATGTCGGCAATCGGCGATGACCCCAGAAATTCCAGCAAATCAACCCGAACGGCATCGGGCAAACGCATCAGTCGTGTAAACAAATTCGGATCGATAGAGCGCACTTTTGACCTCATGACATGCTTTAATCTCCACAATTTACGGTTGATTGCGGGGATAGCAACTTGTCTAAAAGGACATGTTCGAAAAACTGAAACTCGACAAACTGTTGCTGGATCTTGGGGGGTTGGCACCAAAGGACTACTTGATAGGCATCCACATCCGCTTTACCTCATCGTTGTTGAGGGACGTCAGATGAACCCGTTCGGCCGCGCCGAGACGGCAGTGTGATCGCTTCGACGGGCGAGGAATGTGCTGTTGGCGGCCGGTTTTGCGGGTTCATGGCCGCCGTTGTGGCGTTTCGCCCTTATTCGGGCAGGCCTGACCTTATGCGAGCAGCTTGCGCCGGACCAGAAACAGGTTGCCGAGCGCGAACAGCGTGAAGAGCCGGGCGCGGTTCCTGGCGGGGCCCCGGTAGCGGGTCTTTACATGGCCGAACCGGGGTTTGATGACCCGGAACGGATGCTCGACCCTGGCACGCAGTTGCCATTGGAGCGCCATGCAGCAACCCGTCCCAGACCTGGTTGTCG
>Ga0105044_10011846_pt1 | contig 11864 bp, 8 predicted proteins | sample MAT01_FD_78092 | JGI IMG/M metagenome (GOLD analysis project Ga0105044, IMG submission 78092) | Freshwater microbial communities from Lake Fryxell liftoff mats and glacier meltwater in Antarctica - MAT-01 | ecosystem: Environmental > Aquatic > Freshwater > Ice > Liftoff microbial mat | place...
ATCTGCGCAACCTGGGGGATCGGGCCGATCACTTGATCATGCAGACCACGGATGCGTTCGACGACTACAGCACGGTCACCCGTGTGTTCGTCCCACGAAGCCGCTCCAACGGCCTCTGGTCTGCGCTGATTGCCCAGATGGGCACCCCCTCGGCGGCGGGATCACGGCTGGCCGGACCAGATCGGTCCGGCCAGCCGGTCTCGCTCCGGGTGCCTGTGGCCGTGCGTTGAGCTGATCCTCCCGACCCAGCACCAAGCGCCCGCCGGGCGCCCGGTGCGCGTCCGGCGTTTCGACCGTTCCGGGTCGCCGGGCTACCGTCGGGGCCGTGACTTCCCCCCGCTCGACCCGCCGCTTCGTCGCGTTCGTCCTCGCTTCGGGGGTGCTCCTGACCGGGTGCCCCAACCAGTTGCCGAGGGAGTACAACAGCGAGGTCAAGCGGAACTTCGTCGAGGCCTGTACCGACGACTTGTCGGTCGAGTCCGGCACGCGCGTGACCGAGGAGCTCGCCCCGAGGTCCTACTGCGAGTGCGTGTACACGTTGATGAAGGACCGCTACAAGCTGTCCTTCGACGACCTGAAGGCCTACGAGGACAAGGTGGCATCCGCCAAGGACGGCGAGCCACCAGACATGCCGGACAAGCTGGCCAAGGCCATCGCTGATGCCGACGCGTCGGCCAATTGCACGGGCGCCTCGACCGACTTCGCTCCGGTTGGACCCACCCCGAACTAGGGCCTGGGTGCTGCGGCGCCCTTCTTCTTCGGCTCGGGAAGCCCCACCCGGACCACTCCTTCGGCCGATTGGGGCCATCGGGCCCGGCTCTTGGTGGCCAGGGTGTTCATCAGGGCGATCGCCCCGGGGTCCTCGTCGCCAGGGCGGGCCTCGATCGACCCGTCGGCGATCATCCGTTGGATGATCTCGCGGCCCAGGTCGGTCCGAATGATGGTCAGCGTCCAGTCCGAGTACTTCCCGATGCCGCCACAGCTGACATCGGCGTGCTCGGCTGCAAAATCCGGGCAATGGATGCAGCCCTCACGAGTCCAGGCGTGGCACTCCTTCAGGTTGATCTCGTGGTACGAGCCGTCCTTCATCCAGATCTGGAAGACGCCCTTGATGTTCATCTTGACCATCTCGGACTTCGGGAGCCGGTACTTGGCGAGGAACAGCTCCTCGAAGATGGCGTCGTCGAAGGTCTTGGAGCAGAGCAGGCCGAGGTTGAACACGATCGGCTTACTGATCTTGCCGACCTTGCGGGACCACATGATGGGTGGCACTGAGCTCTGGCAGCTCATGCCCACCAGGGCCAGCTTCGAGAAGCCCCGCTCGAGGGCTTCGTCCAGCGCCAGCGTGTTGGCGGAATACGTATAGCGGCTCCCGGCCGCGGCCAGGACCTCCTCCTTGGTCGAGGCGACGCCTGGAATGGCCTTCCACGAGCCCGAGTCGGCACCGCCCTCGAGGTAGCTCACCAGACTGGCGTCGATGTAGTCGTGCTCCATCGCCCAGATGAGGATGGCTGACACCAGCCCCCCGTCCTGACCCATCTTGTGGACCATCTCGTCCGAGGCGCGGGTGAGCATGATGTCGGTGTAGATGCCCGCCACCTCGTCGTCGTCCCGGAACCGGCCGAAGAGGTGTTCGTCGGCCTGGGGTTCCCACAGACGGAATCGTGGACACGCCCGGGTGCAGCTGGTGCATCCCTTCTGACCGTGGGTGCAGTCCCCCGGGCCCAACTCGTCCTCGAGGTGGAACGGCCGGTACTCGCCGGTCTCGTGTCGGTAGCCGATGACGTCGTGCGGGCAGGCGATCACGCACCCGGCGCATCCGGTGCAGAGTCCGGTGTCGATGACCTCGGCCTTGAGCTCCAGCCACTGGTTCTTCCACCGCCCCGAGGTGGCCTCGATGAACGCGTCGTCGGTGATCGTGGGAGTGGCCATGAGGCCAAGATAGATCGCGGCGGCGGGACTGCCGATCGGGTGGGCGAAATCTTGACCGCTGAGTCAAGATGTGCGCATGCATCTCATTTACCCCCCCGACGCCGAGACGTTCCGCACCGAGATTCGCGCCTGGCTGGAATCGAGCCTCCCGATCGGCTGGTTCGACGAAGGATTCGCCATGGACGCCGATGAGAAGAAGGTGTTCAACGAAGCGTGGACCCAGCAGCTCTTCGCGGGAGGTTGGATCTGTGCAACGTGGCCAGCCGAGTACGGCGGCAAGGGCTTGTCGACCATCGAGAGCGTCGTGCTGGCCGAGGAGTTCGCCCGGGCGAAGGCGCCGATGCGAGCCGACTTCTTCGGCGACACCCTGGTCGGCCCGACGATCCTGATGAACGGCACCGAGGAGCAGAAGCAGTACTTCCTGCCCAAGATCCTCGACGGGTCGATGCGTTGGTGCCAGGGCTTCAGCGAGCCGGACTCCGGCTCTGACCTTGCGTCGTTGTCGACGACGGCGGTTCTCGACGGTGACGAGTGGGTGGTCAACGGACAGAAGGTCTGGACCACCCAGGCGCAGTTCGCCGACTACTGCTTCGTGCTGGCACGCACCGACCCCGACGTGAAGAAGCAGGCCGGTATCTCGTACCTGCTCGTTCCGATGGATCAGCCGGGCATCACAGTGCGCGGGATCACCCAGCCCGATGGGACCGCAGAATTCAACGAGGTGTTCTTCGACAACGCCCGGTGCCCCAAGGACTATGTGGTGGGAGGACTGAACAACGGTTGGAAGGTGGCGAACGACACGCTGACCTTCGAGCGGGGCATGTCGGCCACGACCGGACATCGTCGATTCGAGGCGGAGTTCCAGGCCATGGTGAGCAAGGCCACGGAGAACGGTCGGATCGAGGACCCCACGATCCGCCAGGGGCTGGCGACCTACTACACCAAGATCCAGATCCTTCGGATCAACGGCTTGCGGAACCTGACGGCGAACCTCACGGGCAAGCGTGACCTGGGGCACGCCGCACTCGGAGCGACGAACAAGATGTTCTGGTCCGAGATGCACCAAGCGGCGCTGGAATTGGCCACGGAGATCTGGGGAGCGGAATCCATGCTCATCACCGCGGGCCCGCCGGATGCTGCCTGGCCGGGTACCGCTCGGATCGACCGCCGACCGGGCTACCCGGTGAGCGGCATGATGTCGGCCTTTTTCTTCAGTCGATCCGAGACCATCTGGGGTGGCACCAGTCAGATCCAACGGAACATCGTGGGCGAGCGGGTCCTGGGGCTGCCACGCGAGCCGAAGCCTGCGGTTCGCCCTTCTTGAGCCGGACCGCTCGAGGCAGACCGCTGAGCCAGACCGCTTGAGCCAGACCGCTTGAAGAAGACATTGAGGTGACCCCGGACTGCTGAGGGGTGCTCGGGATGATTGTGACGGAACGGTTACGATCGCCTCCCGTGCCCCTCGATCCCCCCGAGCCCCGGCGGCCCGCCGCCCCGCGCGCGCGGATCCCGCCGCCACCACCGGGCGGCTCCAAGCCGCCGCCCCGCACGCCGCGGTCACCGTCGAACGAGGTCGGCCGGGAGCGGCCCGTTCGAGCTGCTACGCCGTCCCCGTCCCGGTCACCAACCCCGGCGCCGCGTCGGCGGCCTCGCCCCGCGGCCTCACTGGATCATCCCACCGCCAGGCAGCCCACCGGGAAACCACCCGCCGGCAAGCAGTCCGCCGGAAAGCGGCCCACAGGCGCCGATTCTCCGCAGGGTCGGATCGGCTCTGGCGGCCAGCCGCCCGGCGGCCCCCGGTCGCCGCGGCCACCGACGCCGCCGGGCGGCGGTCCGCGCCGTCGATCCCCGGCTCGGCGTCGCGGGCTGCGGATCGCCGTCATTGCATCGATCATCGCCCTGTCCCTCATCGCTGCGGTCGCCATCTACGCCGTCGTGTCGTTCAACAGCATCGACCGGGTCGACGTGGCGCTGGCCGCCTCGCAGGACGACGAGCCGCAGAACTTCCTCATCGTGGGGAGCGACACGCGGGAGCTGAAGCGCCAAGACGCCAGCGACAACGGCGCCATCTTCGGCGGCAAGAAGGAGGCTGCCCCCGGGGGGCAGCGCGCCGACACCATGGTGATCGCCCGTGTCGACCCGACCGAGGAGACCGTTGAGTTGCTGTCGATCCCTCGTGACCTCTGGGTGGACCGCGGCAGCGGGAAGAGCGGTCGTATCAATGCCGCCTACAACGACGGTCCTCAAGAACTGATCGACACGGTCAAGCGCAACACGCGCATCCCGATCAACCACTACATCGAGGTGAACTTCGACGGCTTCAAGGGCCTCGTCGAGGCCATCGGCGGAGTACCGATGTACTTCGACCGCCCGATGTATGACAACAACACCGGTCTCCGGGTGAAGTCGAAGGGCTGCGTCAACCTGAATCCCACCCAGGCGCTGGCATTCGCCCGGTCACGCCACCTGTACTACTCGAACGGCAAGAAGTGGGTGTCCGATCCGACCGGCGACCTGGGGCGGATCACCCGCCAGCAGGTCTTCATCAAGCGGGCCATGCAGAAGGTGGCAACGCTCGGGTTGGCCGATGTGGGAACAATACGGAAGCTGATCGATGCAGGAACCGGCGCCGTGACGATCGACGACGAGCTCGGGATCGACGAGATGATGTCACTCGCCAAGCGCTTCAAGTCCTTCGACTCGTCGACCATGGTGACCCATCGGCTGCCGACCATCGGCTTCACCACTGACGGAGGCGCTGCGGTGTTGAGGGTCGACGCCGCGCCGGCCGCCGCGGTCATGGCGATCTTCTCCGGCACGGCCAAGGGGTCCGCTCCGAAGCCGTCGACGGCTTCGCTGACCGCCGGACCTCTCACGCCCACCGCCGTCACGGTGGACGTGGCCAACGGCGCCGGTACGCAGGGTCTGGCCAAGAAAGTGTCGGGTCAGCTGGGCCTGCAGGGGTTCCTGGTCGGAGCGGTGACCACCGCTGAGGGGACCGCCACGACGGAGCTTCGCCACGCTCCTGGAGACGACGAAGCTGCAACCCTGGTCGGTGATGGGCTGGCAGTGACGCCGCGCTTGGTGGCCGATCCCTCGTTCACCCTCGGGCGCGTGTCGCTGATCCTGGGCCGGGACTTCCAGGGGGTCTCGCCGACCGCCACGACGACCTCGACGCCGCCGAGCACCACCACGACCACGGCCGTGCCGGCTGGTCCGACCACCACGGTTCCGCTGGCCGATCGGGAGATCGGGTTCTCCACCGGTGACCCGCCCCCGGGTGTGCGCTGCGGTTGACCTCCAGCGCACCGGCGCCGGACCTGTTCGTGCCCTCGGGGCGATTCGAACGCCCGCACACGCCTCCGGAGGGCGATGCTCTATCCCCTGAGCTACGAGGGCGGGGATCCCGGCTGGCCGGGAGCACAGACCATAGCCCACCCGCGAAGTAACGGGTTCGGGCGGAGCGGGCTGCGCCGGTACCATTCGGCGGCCCCCGACCGACCGGAACGACGTGATCCAGAACGACCTCTCGAGCGCCATCCGTGCCGCGTTGACGGCTGAGGGGATCGAGCCATCAGAGGCGATCGGACTCGAGCGTCCAGCCCACCCCGAGCACGGCGACTGGTCCACCAACGTCGCCCTGGTGTCGGCCAAGGCGGCTGGCGTCCCGCCGCGGGAGCTGGCCGCATTGCTGATCGACCGGCTGATCAAGGCCGCACCGGATCATGTCTCGGGTATCGAGATCGCAGGTCCGGGTTTCATCAACTTCCGCCTGGCTCCGACGTGGCTGCACGAGGTGCTCCGGGCCACCGTGGCCGCCGGAGACGACCTCGGGCGGGTCGAGCCAGGCCTCGGAACGCGGGTGCTCGTGGAGTTCGTCTCGGCCAACCCCACCGGCCCGCTCCACGCAGGGCACGCGCGGGGCGCTGTCTATGGAGACACCATGGCGCGCCTGTTCGCCCACGCGGGCTACGAGGTCGGCCGCGAGTTCTACCTGAACGATCGTGGCGTCCAGATGGAGCGGATGGGAGCGTCGATCGCCGCTCGGGCTGCCGGGGAGGAGCCGCCCGAGGACGGCTATCACGGTGCCTACATCACGGAGTGGGCTTCAACGCTCAGCGCCGATGAGGACCCGATCGAGCACGGCTACACCATGGCGCTCGCCGATCAGCAGGAGACACTCGAACGCCTCGGGGTTCAATTCGACCGGTGGTTCTCGGAGCGTGCCATGGTGGCTGCCGGGGCTATCGACACGACGCTGTCCGACCTCCGGGACCGTCACGTTGTCGACGATGCCGATGGAGCGGTCTGGTTGCGGTCCACGGACTACGGCGACGACAAGGATCGGGTGCTGGTCAAGTCCGACGGCAGTTTCACCTACCTGCTGCCCGACATCGCCTACCACCGGGACAAGCTGGCTCGAGGCTGGCAACTGCTCTTCAACGTGTGGGGAGCCGACCACCACGGCTACATCGCCCGGATGCGCGCCGCCATCGAGGCGCTCGGTCACCGACCCGACCAGCTCGAGGTGGCCGTGACACAGATGGTCCGTCTGACGCGTGACGGCCAGGAGGTGAAGCTGTCCAAGCGCACGGGAGACATCATCGAGCTCGGCGACATCATCGACGAGGTGGGAGCCGATGCCACCCGGTTCACCTATCTGCTGCAATCGCTGGACTCGCCACAGAGCGTGGATCTCGATCTCATCGTGTCGAAGTCCATGGACAATCCGGTCTTCTACGTCCAGATGGCCCACGCCCGGCTGTGCTCGGTGGACCGCGTGGCGGCCGAGCGCGGTCGGGTTCGGCCATCGCTGGATTCGGTCGATCTGAGTTCCCTGGTGGCCGACCGGGAGTTGGGAGTGCTCCGGGTGCTCAGCGACTTCGATCAGACGCTGCTGGTGGCGGTCCGCGAACGTTCGCCTCACCGGGTCACCGCATGGGTTCGTGAGCTGGCGGCGGCCGTCCACGGCTTCTACCACGACTGCCCAATTCTGCGTCACGACGTTCCGGCCGAGCTGGCAGATGCTCGATGGTGGCTGGCCGAGGCCGCCGGCGTGGGCCTGCGATCCGGCCTGTCGTTGCTGGGGGTCTCGGCGCCCACGGCAATGTTCTCGGTTGAGCCAGGCTCGGCTGATACAGGCTCGACCGATACAGGCTCGACTGATACAGGCTCTCCCGAACTCTGATGGCCGGTTCCCTACCCCGGTCGTTGCTCCCGGACTCTGCGACGATCGGCCCCGACGGGATGTTGAGTATCGGCGGTGTCGAGGTCGCCGAGATGGCGGAACGCTTCGGCACTCCGCTGTTCGTGTACGACGAGGAGCACCTCCGTCGCCGCTGTCGAGACGCTCGTGCCACCTTCGACGACGGCGTGGCCTACGCCTCGAAGGCCTTCCTCTGCCTGGCCATGGCGCGACTTGCTCACCAGGAGGGGCTCTGCATCGACGTCGCCTCCGGCGGCGAGTTGCACGTGGCCTTGACCGCCGGCGTCCCGGCCGGGCGGTGTGTGCTTCACGGGAACAACAAGAGCCTGGCCGAACTGGCCAGCGCGTTGGAGGCTCGGGTCGGACGGATCGTGGTCGATTCCTTCGATGAGATCGACCGGATCGAGGCCCTGGTGGCCGGTGGGCTGTCCGCACCCGATGTCATGATCCGGATCACGCCGGGAGTCGAGGCCCACACGCACGAGTTCGTGATGACCGGTCAGGACGACTCGAAGTTCGGCTTCGGGGTGGCGTCGGGCGATGCCGCCAGGGCCATCGACCGGATCACAGCCTCGCCCCACCTCCACCTCGTCGGCGTTCACTGCCACATCGGATCGCAGGTCTTCTCCAGCGAGAACTTCGCCCAGGCTGCTGCGGTTGTTGCGCCGTTGGCGGCGGCCGTGGGGGTCGAGGAACTCTGCCTGGGTGGCGGTCTGGGGGTCCCGTACGTCGAAGGCGAGCACGCTCCGGGGATTCCGGACTGGGGCGGCGGCGCCATCGCCGCCTGTCGGGCAGCCGGTTTCGGTGGCCGCATCACCGCAGAGCCGGGTCGGTCGATCGTGGCGCAGGCCGCGATCACCATTTACACGGTCGGAACCATCAAGGTGCTGGAGGGGATCCGAACCTACGTCTCGGTCGACGGCGGTATGAGCGACAATCCCCGGCCCGTGCTCTACGGCAGTGGTTACGAAACGTTCGTTCCGACGCGAGCCGCCGCGACCCGACCCCAACCCGTTCGAGTGGTGGGCAAGCACTGTGAGTCCGGCGACATCCTGGTGCGAGAGGCGTGGGTCCCAGCGGACCTGACCGTCGGAGATCTCCTGGCGACGCCGGTGACCGGGGCGTACGGCCACTCCATGGCCTCGAACTACAACCGGTTGCCGCGCCCGCCCGTGGTCTTCGTGGCGAACGGCCAGGCCCGGATCGTGGTCCGGGGGGAGACCGTCGACGACCTGCTGCGATTCGATGTCTGAGGCGTCGATCTCGCGAGGGTCCCGGCGGGTCGCTGAGTAGCGTGGCGACCGTGGATATCAAGACGGTCCGGCTGGGCCTCCTCGGATGCGGGAACGTCGGCGCTGCGCTGGCCCGCCTCGTACTCGCCGATGCCGACGTGATCGCCGGCCGGACCGGTGTCCGTCTGGAGATCGCCCGGGTTGCGGTCCGGAGCCGCTCCAAGGATCGCCATGTCGAGTTGGATGCCGAGGTCTGGACCACCGACGCTGCCAGCGTGGTGGCCGATCCGGCGGTGGACATCGTGGTGGAGGTCCTCGGCGGCATCGAGCCTGCTCGCGGGCTGATCACCGCCGCGCTGGCCGCCGGTAAGCCGGTCGTCACTGCCAACAAGGAACTCCTGGCCAACGTCGGCGCCGAGCTCTTCGATGCGGCCGACGCCGCCGGCGTCGACCTGTTGTTCGAGGCGGCCGTAGCCGGTGCCATTCCGCTGATCAGGCCGTTGCGGGAATCGCTGGTCGGGGAGCGGATCACCCGGGTCATGGGCATTGTGAACGGCACGACGAACTTCATCCTCTCCCAGATGGCCGCCCACGGCACCAGCTACGCCGATGCGCTCAGCGAGGCCCAGAGCCTGGGCTACGCCGAACGGGACCCGACCGCCGATGTGGAGGGCTACGACGCCGGAGCCAAGGCGGCGATCATCGCGTCGATCGCTTTCGGGTGTCGGGTGGTGGCCGGCGACGTCTCGCACGAAGGCATCTCGAGCATCACCGCGGCGGACATCTCGTTTGCCGCTCGGCTGGGGTACACCATCAAGCTGCTCGCCATCTGCGAACGATTCGATGACGGCTCGGTCGCCGTTCGTGTGCACCCGGCCATGGTCGCCAACTCCCATCCGCTGGCCTCGGTTCGCGACAGCTTCAACGCCGTGTTCATCGAGGGTGATGCCATGGATCAGCTCATGTTCTACGGGCGGGGGGCCGGTGGCACCCCGACGGCCAGTGCTGTCCTCGGCGATGTCATCGATGCCGCGGTCAACCTCACGCGTGGAACCGCTGCCTCGGTCGGTCATCTCCGACCCGCAGTCATCCGGCCCATCGACGACCTTCGTTCACCCTTCACCCTGACCTTGAACGTGGCCGACGCTCCAGGGGTGCTGGCCGCCGTGGCCGGGGTGTTCGGTGAGGAAGGCGTGTCGATCAGGTCGATGGAACAGGAGGGTCTCGACGGTTCGGCACGACTCGTGTTCATCACACATTCCGCCCGTGAGGCAGACGTGCGTGCCACCATCCGTCGCCTCGGCAAGCTCGATGTGGTCCACGCCGTGGGCAACGTCCTGCGCGTGGTCGAGGTGTGAACCCGCTGCGCTACGTCTCGACTCGCGGTGCTGCGGTGCCGTTGCAGTTCGGCGACGTCCTCCTCGAAGGCCTCGCTACCGACGGCGGGTTGTTCGTTCCCGAGGACTGGCCGCAGCTCGGCGACCTCGAGACCGATCGTCCCTACTCAGCGGTGGCGAACGACGTGATGTGGCCGTTCGTTCAAGGATCGATCGAGGCCGAGGACTTCCGGGCGATCGTTGACGCCGCCTACGCCACGTTCAGCCCGCCGGACGGGAGCGAGCCCGACGTGGTGCCAGTGACCGAACTGGCCGACGGGACCTTCCTGGCCGAGCTGTACTGGGGGCCCACCTTGGCCTTCAAGGACGTTGCGCTCCAGCTGGTGGGCCGGTTGTTCGACCACGAGCTGGAGCGTCGCGGTCAACGAATCACCATTGTGGGGGCAACGTCGGGAGACACCGGATCGGCCGCCATCGACGCTGTTCGCGGCAGCAAGTACGTCGACATCGTCATCCTGCACCCGCTCGGTCGGACCAGCGAGGTCCAGCGACGCCAGATGACCACGGTCATGGACGACAACGTGGTCAACCTGGCGGTCGACGGGACCTTCGACGACTGCCAGGATCTGGTGAAGGCCATGTTCGCCGATGAGCTGTTCCGTCGCGAGGTGAACCTCGCGGCCGTGAACTCGATCAATTGGGCACGGGTCATGGCGCAGACCGTGTACTACGTGACCAGCGCGGCGGCCGTTCGTCGCAAGGTCGGCGCTCCCGGTCCGGTGGGGTTCTGCGTGCCGACCGGCAACTTCGGGAATGTCTTTGCCGGATACGCAGCCATGCGCATGGGTCTCGAGGTCGATCGACTGGTCGTGGCGTCGAATCACAATGACGTTCTGACCCGCCTGTTCACCACCGGGCGAATGGAGATCCACGAGGTGGTCCCGTCGCTGAGCCCGTCGATGGACATCCAGATCTCGTCGAACCTGGAGCGACTCCTCCACGAGATGCTCGGGCGGTCGGGTCCGGCGGTGGCAGAGATGATGATGGAGTTCCGGTCCGAGGGGCGGGTGGAGATCGACCTGGAGCAACTCGGATGGCTGGCGGAGATCCATCGGGCTGGGAAACTGGAGGATACGGCCGCGCTCGATGTCATGTCCGAGCTGTGGACGCAGGAAGGACGCCTGGTCGATCCCCACACCGCAGTCGGCATCGGGGTGGCCAGAGCGCACCGTGGTGACAACCCCATGATCTGTCTGGCCACCGCCCACCCGGCGAAGTTCCCGGATGCCGTCGTCAGAGCAACGGGGCAGCATCCGGAACTCCCCGGCCCACTGGCCGACCTGTTCGATCGACCCGAGCGGTACGACGTGGCGGAGAACGACCTGGCCACCATCCAGGCCCGGGTGCGCGCGGCCGGCAGGCACTGACCAGCGGCCGGCAGGCACTGACCAGCGGCCGGCAGGCACTGACCAGCGGCCGGCAGGCACTGACCAGCGGCCGGCAGGCACTGACCAGCGGCCGGATCAGGCGTTGGCCGGGGTGGCGCCGAGCTCGGTGTAGATGAAGTCCTGCGGCCCGCCGTCGGTGGTCGCCCGCCAGTAGGCGGTGGTGCGGGCTGGCCAGTTGTTGGTGAGCTTGCCGTCGGCGGTCTTGTACCAGGAGTCACACGACGCCAACCAGACCGTGTCGGCAGCCAACTCTGCAGTGCGTTGCTCCGAGGCGACCATGACTTCGGACCGGAGGTCCAGCCGACCCGGGCCCCGCTGCCAGAGGTGCTGGACACAGCGCACCACGTAGTCGACCTGGCGTTCGGTCATGAAGATGATCGAGTTGTGCCCCAGATTGGTGTTCGGTCCGTACAGGATGAAGCAGTTGGGGAAGCCCGGCACGCTCATGCCGAGGTGAGCGGAGGCCCCGCTCCTCCAGGTCTCGTGCAGATCGGCGCCGTCGACGCCGGTGACGGTGATGGGCGTCAGGAACTTGGTGGTCTCGAATCCCGTGCCGAAGATGATCGTGTCGAACTCGCGGTGCACCCCGTCGGCGGTCTCGATGCCGGTCGGACTGATTCGACGAATTGGCGTGGTGATCGTGAGCGAGGTGGGACGAAGCAGCGCGGGGTACCAGTCGTTGCTGATGAGGATCCGCTTGCACCCGATG
>Ga0105044_10011847_pt1 | contig 11864 bp, 12 predicted proteins | sample MAT01_FD_78092 | JGI IMG/M metagenome (GOLD analysis project Ga0105044, IMG submission 78092) | Freshwater microbial communities from Lake Fryxell liftoff mats and glacier meltwater in Antarctica - MAT-01 | ecosystem: Environmental > Aquatic > Freshwater > Ice > Liftoff microbial mat | place...
GAAGGCCTTTGCGCCCGCGGGGGTGGCCGGGTTCGACCCCTGGGCCTTGGCCGTCACGTCGCTCACGGCGCCCATCGTAGGGAACGGGTCTGACGACCAGCCGCCGCTATCTGCAGCGGGGTTGTCAGACCCGCGTCAGCTTTGGGGTCTCGTACTTGTATCCGAGACCGCGGATGGTGACGATACGGGTAGGCGACGACGGATCGGCCTCGACCTTGGCCCGCAGCCGCTTCACGTGAACGTCGAGGGTCTTGGTGTCGCCCACATAGTCGTGCCCCCACACCCGGTCGATGAGCACGTCACGGCTCAGGACCCGGCCGGCGTTCTCCAGCAAGATCGTGAGCAACTCAAACTCCTTGAGGGGAAGTGACACGTCTTCGCCTCGGATCACCACCTCGTGGCGCGACGGATCGAGGGTGACGTCTCCGACCTTGAGCACCTCAGTGAGGTCACTGACGACAGGTGCCGCCTCCCCCGGCGCCCGACGCAGCACGGCGCGCATGCGTGCCACCAGCTCGCGCAACCGGTACGGCTTCGTTACGTAGTCGTCGGCCCCCACCTCGAGGCCCACCACGGTGTCGATCTCGGAGCCCTTGGCCGTGACCATGATGATCGGGACGGTGGAGCGTCGACGCAGCTCACGGCATACGTCGATGCCCGACACCTTCGGCAACATCACGTCGAGCAGGACCAGGTCGGGCTTCACGACATCGAACAGTTCCAGCGCTTGAGCGCCATCGCGTGCGACCTGCACCCGGAACCCCTCGCGCGCCAACCCGATCGTCAGGGCATCGATGAAGCTGTCCTCGTCTTCGACGATGAGGATGGTGGTCGTAGGTTCAGCCATCTTGGGTCCTCGCTGGGGGTGGTTCGAAGAGTTGCGCGTCGGATGGGGCGCCGGAATAAGGATCGGCATCAGGTTCTGGGGCAGGCACGGTCGCGAGACGCGGAGCGGCCGGAAGGCGCAGGGTGAACGTCGATCCCTCACCTTCGCGAGAGGTGACGGCGACCTCGCCCTGGTGGTTTTGCACGACATGGCGCACGATGGCGAGACCCAACCCGGTGCCCCCGGTGTCGCGGCTGCGGGCCCGGTCGACGCGATAGAAGCGCTCGAACACCCGCTCGAGGTCTCGCGCCGGAATCCCGATGCCCTGGTCGACCACATCGATCTCGATCCAAGAACCATCGGTGCGGGTTCGCAGGTGCACCTCCGAACCCGCATCGGAGTACTTGACGGCGTTGTCGCAGAGGTTGGCGACAGCTGAAACCAGCTGCCGATGGTCGCCCGCCACCGCCAGGCGACGGGGCGGGTCTTGGACCACGAGCCCTACCGGGCCCATCTCGGCCGCAGGGCGGGTGCGGTCGACCGCCTCGGCGATGAGCAGGTGGACGGGTACGACCTCGGTGACCAGCGGCTCGCTGGCCTCGATCCGGCTCAGCTGGAGCAGATCATCGATGGTGCGGGCGACGCGAAAGGCCTCGCGATGCATGCGTTGGGCCAAGCGACGGGTGACCTCGGCATCATCTTCGCCCACCAGCGTCTCGGCCAACAGGCCCAGCGCGCCCACCGGGGTCTTGAGCTCGTGGCTGATGTTGGCCACGAAGTCTCGCCGGACCGCCTCGAGGCGCTGGCGTTCGGAGATGTCTTCGACGACGAGGAACGCCCCGGTGGCACCGGCAGCCTCCCGGTCGGCATCGTCGCTGTCGATGGGCACCGACCGCAGTTGCAGGGAACGCCGCGGCGGCCCGAACAGTTCGATGGTGCGGGTGGTCGAAGTACCGGCGACGGCCGAAGCGATGAGCTCCGTGATCAACGACCCGACGAGCGCATCGCCGTGGCGGGCCTCCAGGTACCCCGCCGCCGTGCGGTTGCGGAACACGACCTGGCCAGTTCCGTCAGCCAGCACGATGCCCTGAGGGATCACATCGAGCGCTCCCACGAGTCGGTCGGCGGTGACCCGCGTGGCTGCCTGCTTCGCGAAGTGGCGATCGACGGCGATCTCGAGGTGATCCGCGGCCTCGTCCACCGTGGAAGACGGCGCGCCCTGGTGTCGTTCGAAGCGGGCCCGGACGTCGTCGAGCCGCTGGCGGAGGGCTCCCGCCCGCAAGATCATGCCGATCGTTCCTGCGCATCACCGACGGGCGAGGCCGTCGGTGGGGCACCGGCCGAGAGCCGGCGCTCGAGGTGCTGGGCGACCGGTGCCCACTCGGCGATCGACGGCGGCTGAAGCAGCGTCACCGCGCCGTAGCCAGCGGCCACCAGGGCCGTGTCGGAGTCGGGCGGAAGCTCGATGTTGGTCCGGCGCAGGCCAAAGGTCAGGTGATCGGAGCCCGACGAATTCACCACGGCATGCCATTCCCCCAGAGGCGCTGGCTGGGCCCAGCACACACCTCGGACCTGGTCGAGCGGCAGATCGGGGACGTTGAGGTTGATCACGGTGCGCAGCGGTGCTCCCGCCAACCAATCAAGGGCGTGCAAGGCCAACGCCGCAGCAGTGTCCCAGTGCTGCGGATCGTGGCCCGCCAGGCTCACGGCAACCCCAGATATGCCGTGGTTGGCGGCGGTGAGCGCCGCGCCGACGGTCCCCGAATGCAAGATCGCCCGACCGGTGTTGAGCCCAGGGTTGATGCCCGACACCACCAACTCGGGCACCTCGCCAAAAGCGCCGAGACGAGCGCTGATCACGCACAGGGCCGGCGCCGCCTCCAACCCCACGACATCGGCACCCGGCAGATGGGGCCAATCCCGACGTTCCACTCGCAGGCGGGTGGCATCGGCGAGGGTCCCGATCGCCGCCGCGGCCCCGCTGCGCTCGTCGAGCGGAGCCACCACCAGCGTGTCGTGGCCTTCTGCGTGCACAGCACTTGCGAGCGCAGCGATGCCGGGCGCGTCGACGCCGTCATCGTTGGTGACGAGGATGCGCACGGCGGTCAGCCGTCGCTCGGGGGAGGCTTGATCTGGGCCGCTGCGGCGCGCGCCGCTCCGGTGTGCTCGGGCAGCCAGCCCGTCACCATGTAGCGCACCCGCTCGCCGATGTTGACGGCATGGTCGCCGATCCGCTCGTAGTAGCGACCGATGAGCGCCAGTTGCACCGCCGCCTGTACCGGGAGGTCGCCGTTGTTGTGCACCAGGAAAATCTCCTGGATGTAGTCGCGGTGGATGGCATCGAGCCGGTCATCGAGGTCGTCGAGTGCGGCGGCCATGGCCGCGTCCTCGTCGATGTAGGCGTCGATGGACAGGCGGAACAGCCGAGTCGCTTCTTCGCCCATCTGGCTGATGAGACCGCGTAGCCGAGCCGAGAGCTCGGTTCCGAAGATGCGTCGTGACCCCTTGGCGATGTTGACGACGAGGTCGCCGGAGCGCTCGATCTCGGAGATCATGCGAATGGCAGTGACGATGCCGCGCAGATCGCCGGCCATCGGCTGCTGCAGAGCAAGTTGCTGGTAGCAGAGCTCCTCGAGCTCCACCGCCCTAGCGTCGAGCGGGTCGTCGCCCTCGATGATCTGTTGCGCGTCGGTCAGGTCGCCGGCGAGCAACGCCTCGGTCGCCCGGGGGATGCCTTCGGTGACCAGAGCCGCCATCTGCACCATCTCTTGGCGGATCTCTTCGAGCGTCTGCTGGAAGCTCTTCCTGGCGTTCTCGGTGGTCATGGTCTCGTCCCTGTGGTCATCGGATCTCCGCTGCCAGGTGCCCTGGGTCCCCGGTGAGCAGGTAGCGCAACCGGCTCCCGATGATGGCGGAGTGATCGGCAATGCGATCCAGGGCCTTTCCGATCACCAGGCTATGGAGCGCGGCGGGGACTGCCGACGGTCCTTCGAGTTCGAGCAGCTCACGGACCAGCTGACCATTGGCCAGATCGAGCACCGCCCCCGATCGAGCCAGCTCGTCGGCCAGTGCCAGATCCTGGCTCGACCAAGCGCTGAGCGCCCGACGGAACTGCTCGACGGACGTGTCCGCCATGGACACCAATATGTCGTAGGTGGTTGGGTAGCTGCGCACGAGCGTCCACTCGCCGCCGACCTTGACCACCCGCAGGGCCAGATCGCCCACCCGTTCCAGCTCGCCCAGGACCCGCAACACCGACATCACGAAGCGCAGGTCCGAAGCGACCGGCGCTTCTCGGGCCAAGAGTTCGTGGCAGCGCTCCGTGAGCGAGAGGTTCATGGCATCGATGCCGTCGTCAGCCGCGACCGTGAGCGACGCGACCTCGATGTCGCCGGTGGCCAAGAACTCCTTCATGCGCTCGAGGTTCTGGTCGACCCTTACCGCCATGAGCTCCACTTGGAGACGAAGCTGATCGAGCTCGGCACTGAACCCCTGCCGCACCATGGCCACCGCTATCAGCCGAATCGGCCGGTGACATAGTTCTCGGTCCGCTCGTCAGAGGGGTTCGAGAACATCTTGTCGGTGGTGTCGTACTCCACGAGCATGCCGGTACGGGTGTCGCTCACCTCGTTGACCTCGGTGGTGAAGAACGCGCAGCGGTCGCTCACACGGGCCGCCTGCTGCATGTTGTGAGTGACGATGATGATGGTGTATCGCTTCTTGATCTCTTCCATGAGGTCCTCGATGCGGCCGGTGGCGATGGGGTCGAGGGCCGAGCACGGCTCGTCCATGAGCACCACCTCGGGGTTCACCGCGAGCGCACGGCCAATGCAAAGGCGCTGCTGCTGGCCGCCGGAGAGACCGAGCGCGGAGTCGTTCAGGCGATCCTTGACCTCGTCCCACAGCGCCGCCTGGCGCAGCGAGTGCTCGACGATCTCGTCGAGCGCCGAGCCCTTCTTGGCCAGCCCGGCGAGACGGGGGCCGTACGCGATGTTCTCGTAGATCGACTTCGGGAACGGGTTGGGCTTCTGGAACACCATCCCGACCCGGCGGCGGACCTCCACGGGATTCACGGCCCGGTCGTACAGGTCGATGCCGTGGTAGAGGAGCTTGCCCTCCACCCGAGCGATGTCGATCAGGTCGTTCATGCGGTTGAAGCACCGCAGCACCGTGGTCTTGCCGCAGCCCGACGGTCCGATGAACGCAGTGATCTCGTGCTGGTGGATGTTGATGTTGACGTCGCGCACGGCTTTGAACGCGCCGTAGAACACGGCGAGATCGTTGGTCTCGTACACCACCGCCGGGTTCGCGGGGCCGGCAGCGCTCTGTTCGGCCACGACAGGCCTCTGGACGATGGTGGGTTCGCTGGTTGTCACGGTTGATCCCTACTTCTTCTTGTCGAAGCGATTGCGGAGCAAGATGCCCACGGTGTTCATGCCGAGCACGATGGCCAAGGTCACGAGGATCGCAGCCTGGGTGGAAGCGTTCCAGTTCTCGGCCGGCCGGGTGGACCAGTCGGTGATGATCGACGGCAGGGCGGTGAAGTCACCCCGGAGGTCACCCCAGTCGCCGCCAGAGAACACGCTGTCCTTGGCGCCCACCAGCAGCAGGGGGGCCGCCTCGCCGAGGGCGCGGGCCAGGGCGAGGATGGTTCCCGTGAGAATGGCAGGCAGGGCGTTGGGCAATACGAGGGTCCGGGTGACCTCCCACCGGGTGGCCCCAACGCCGTAGCCGCCCTCGCGCAGCGACTGGGGCACGGCCCGGATGGCCTCAGCCGAGGTGATGATCACGATCGGCAGGGCCAGCACGGCGAGGGTGAGCCCGGCAGAGAGCACCGACCGACCCCCGGTGAGACCCTCGAGCGGGCCCCGGACGAAGATCGCGAGGCCGAGCAGGCCGTAGACCACGGCGGGTACGCCAGCGAGGTTGCGGGTCACCACGTCGACGAGGCGGGTGAACCAGTTGTCGCTCGCGTATTCCTCCAGGTAGATGGCGGCGCAGACGCCGAGAGGGAACGCCACGAGGGCCACGATCACTGCGCTGGTGACCGTGCCCACGATGCCCTGGTAGACGCCGGTGCGCTCTGGGCGAATGGAGAACGGGGCGTTCATGAAGTTGAGGAGGCCACGCGCGTTGAGCTTCTCGAGCCCCTCCCCCGAGACGCTGTAGATCAAGGCGATGAGCGAGATGAGCACGACGCCCAGGCACGCCCAGAGCAGGTACTTGAAGATGGCGCCCGAGACGTCGGCTTTCTGGCCCTTCAGCCGGGCCTGGACCATCTCGGTGGTGATGTGGGGTGCGGTGGCAGCCATGGGTCCTCAGTAGGTCTGGCGGACGCGCCGCACGAAGCGATCCGCTATCAGGTTCAGCGAGAAGGTGAGCATGAAGAGCACCAACCCCAAGAAGAAGATGCTCTCGAAAGTGGGGCCAACGCCCTTCACCTGGTCGGTGCCCTTGGCCACCGATGCCATCGCTGCGGTGATGGTGGTGCCGGAGTCGAGCGGTCCCCCCGGCAGGGAGCCCTTCCCTCCAGCCGCGAGGAATACCACCATCGTCTCGCCGATGGCTCGGGAGATCGAGAGGATCAGGCCGGCCACCAGGCCGCTGATGGCGGCAGGGACCACCACCCGGACGACGGTGGTGACCTTGCGAGCACCGAGGCCATAGCTGGCCTCGCGCAGCGAGTTCGGCACCGCTCGCAGGGCATCTTCGGACACCGAGGTCATGAGTGGGATGGTGAGCAGTCCCACGCCGAGGCCGGCCACCAGGAGGTTCTTGGCGGGCGATCCGTCGAACAGTCGCTGGGTGATCTCCGGCGAGATCCAGCGGATGGCGAAGTAGCCCACCACTACCGAGGGGATCGAGGCGAGCACCTCCACCACCGGCTTCACGATTCGACGCACCCGGGGCTTGGCGTACTCGGAGAGGTAGATGGCGGCGCCGAGGCCCACCGGACCGGCCACGAGCACGGCCACCACGGTGACCCACATCGTCCCGATCAGCGGGGCCATCACGCCGAAGCGGCCCTGACGGGGCAGCCAGACGTCGTCGGTGAGCGAGTTGAGCTGGATCTGCCCGAGGAAGCCGAAGGCATCGCGAAACAGCGTGTAGATGATGGCGATGCTGATCACCACCGAGGTGGTGGCGGCGGCCACGAGCACGGTGCGCACGACGCGCTCGGCCCGCTGGCGCCTCGGGTCGCCGGCCAGATCGCCGATGGAGAGCGGACCTGAGGGGTTCGGTGTGGTGGTGGCGGTCATGGCCTCAGATGAACAGCGTGGGAGGGACGAGACGATGGACGTGGCTCGGCCTCGGGCACCTGCCCGAGGCCGAGCCATAGCGTCAAGGGATCAGCCCTCTCGGGTCCCGGTGGTGCGGTTCTCCCAGGCATCGACGGTTTCGGCCGAGTCCGCAAGGGCGACGTAGTCAGCCGTCTCCACGAACTCGGTGAGTCCGTCCAGGGAGAAGTCCACGAAGGCGCCGAGCGCATCGTTCTCTTCGGCCTTCTGGGCGTTCACGTAGACGAACAGGGGGCGGCTGATCGGGTAGCTGCCGTCCTGGATGGTCTCGGAGCTCGGCTCCACGCAATCGCCGTCGGGCTCGGCCGACACCGGCATGAGCTTGATGCCCGTCGCCAGGTCGGCGAAGGAGAAGCCCACCCAGCCGAGGCCGCCGGGATCGCCGGTCACGCCTTCGATGATGACGTTGTCATTGGCCGAGGCCGAGTAGTCGTCACGAGCGGTGGCCACATCATCTTCGGAGATGTCACCGGACTCGACGCGGGCTGCGCCTGCCTCTTCGATGACCAGTTCCACGAAGCTGTCGAAGGTGCCGGACTCGGCACCCGGGGCGGTGACCACGAGGTTCTCATCTGGGAACTCGGTGCTCGAGCCCAGTGTGGCCGCCAGGTCCTGCGCGTCGGTCCAGTTGCTGAAGCCCTCGGACTCGGGCCCGACCAGCGCGTAGAGGTCGGCGTAGCTGAGGCACTCAACAGCGTTGTCCTCGGCGGTGATCACCGAGAGGCCGTCGATGGCCACCTTCAGCTCGATGAACTCGATGCCGTTCTCCTTGCATGCCGCGATCTCTTCTTCCTTGATGGCGCGAGAGGCGTTGGAGATGTCGGTCTCACCGTTGCAGAACAGCTCGAAGCCGTCGCCAGTTCCGGGGCCCTCCACGGAGATGTCGACGTTGCCGTTCTGGCCCATGAAGTCCTCGGCGGCGAGCGCGATGACGGGCTCGACCGTGGACGAGCCGGAGACCACGATGCTGCCCGACACTTCGGTGTCGGCGGTAGCCGACGAGGCGCCCTCCCCAGTGTCTTCGGAATCGGAACCGCACGCACCCAGCAGGAGAGCAGGAACGAACAGTGCTGCAGCGATGGAAGCTTGGCGCTTCTTGGAAATCACGGATGCCCTCCTTGGGCGTCAGGGTGTCTGTTGACGCTGCGAACGGTAGGGAACCCGGATGACGCCACAGAGCAGCCAATATGGCGCGGAGGTGAACGATCACCGAACAGTGAGCGCCAAGCGTCTCCACGATGGGCGGAAAGGTCAGGAAGGCTCCGACAAGGGTGTCCGTCAGATGGACGTGAGCAAGACGTCGAGCAGTCCGACGTCGTGGCGGTAGCTGAGCCGGGCCCGGGCCGCCTCGAGCCCTACCCAGCAGATGGCGTCCACCTCGTCGTTGGGTTCGAACTCGCCGTCGGCCACGGTCATCGACCAGTACCGGACCACCTTCGGTCGACCCTTGTGGTCCACGTAGCGGACCTCGCCGAGCGACGGTCCGAAGGCCACCGTGAGGCCGGTCTCCTCCAGGATCTCCCGCGCCGCGGTCTGTTCGTAGGACTCGGCTCCGTCGCACTTGCCCTTCGGGAAACTCCAATCGTCGTACCGAGGCCGGTGGACCAACAGCACCTCGAGTTGGCCCTCTTGACCATGACGCCACACCACGCCACCGGCGGCTCGCACCGGCGCGTCGGACATCAGGTATCCGTCTCGGTTCGGCGGGCACGGGCCACGGCAAGTTCCTGGAACACCAGGTGGGCATCGACGGTGCCACCCTCATCGATGCCGGCCACGCGCTTCCAGCCCCCGTCGGGCCCGAGCGACCACGCCAGGGTGTCGTCGGCCAGCACAACGTCGAGGATCTCCATCACGCGCCGCTGGAGCAGCGGGTCGATGACGGGGACGAGCGCCTCGATGCGGCGGTCGAGGTTGCGGGGCATGAGATCGGCCGAGCCGATGTAGGTGACGGGGTCGTTCGGGCCAGCGCCATTTGCAAAATGGAAGATCCGCGAGTGCTCGAGGTTGCGACCGATGAGCGACCGCACCCGGATGTTGTCGGACATGCCCGGCACCCCGGGCCGCAGGCAACAGATGCCTCGGACCACGAGGTCGATCTCGACGCCCGCCGAAGACGCTGCGTACAGCGCGTCGATGGTGGCGGGGTCGACCAGGCTGTTCATCTTCATGATGATCCGCCCGCCGGGCACGGTTGTCTCGTGGTGGATCAGCTCGGCCAGGCGGTTTCGGAGCGGATGGGGCGCCACGAGCAGGCGGCGGTACTGCACGTTGCGGCCGTAGCCGGTCAAGAAGTTGAAGAGCTGGGCCAGATCGGCGCCGATCAGCGGATCGGCAGTGAGGATGCCCAGATCCTCGTAGAACTTGGCGGTCTTGGCGTTGTAGTTGCCCGTGCCGATGTGACAGTAGCTGCGCACCCCCGTGCCCTCGTCGCGCACCACGAGCGCTGTCTTGGTGTGGGTCTTGAGCCCGACGAGGCCGTAGGTCACGTGGACGCCCGCTTGCTCCAGCGCCCGAGCCCACCCGATGTTGGCCGCCTCGTCGAAGCGGGCCTTGAGCTCCACCAGGGCTGCTACCTGCTTGCCGCGCTCTGCAGCGCGGACGAGCGACTTGATGATGGAACTGTCACCCGACGTTCGGTAGAGGGTGAGCTTGATGGCGAGGACCTTCGGGTCGCGCGATGCCTGGCGAACAAACTCTTCGACCGATGTGGAGAAGGAGTCGTAGGGGTGTTGGACCAACACGTCACCGTCAGCGATGACCGAGAAGATGTCGAGCCGCTCGTCATCGGGGGTGGCCAGCCGGGTCTGGGTGACGGGGGTCCACGGCTGGTCCTTCAGGTCGGGGCGATCGAGGTCGCGCAGCGCCCACAGACCACCGAGATCGAGAGGACCGACCGACTCGTGCACGGCATCGTCGGTGAGGTCCAGCTCCCGCACCAACAGGTCGCGTACCTCAGGGGTGACACGGGCATCGACCTCGAGCCGCACCGCGGCACCGAATCGCCGCCGCCGAAGCTCCATTTCCACCGCAGCCAACAGGTCGTCAGCCTCCTCCTCTTCGAGCGTGAGGTCGGCGTTGCGGGTGACACGGAAGGCGAAGGTCTCGACCACTTCCATTCCGGTGAACAGTCGATCGAGGTGGGCCGCAATGACCTGCTCGAGCGGCACGAACCGCTCTCCATCGGGCATGACCACGAAACGCGGCAGCAGCGGCGGCACCTTGACGCGTGCAAAGCGACGTTCGCCGGTGTGCGGATCGCGCAAGACGACGGCGAGGTTGAGCGAAAGGCTCGAGATGTACGGGAAGGGATGGCCCGGGTCCACCGCCAGCGGGGTCAGCACGGGGAAAATTCGGGTGTCGAACTCCCCGACCAGGTACTCACGGTCGTCCTCGTCGAGCTCGGGCCAGCTCGAGAACACGATGCCGACGTCGGCGAGCGCCGGGACGATGTCCTCCAAGAAGAGGTGCTCAAGCCGGTCGACCAGCTCATCGACCCGATCGGCGATGGCCCGCAACTGTGCTCCCGGGCTCTTGCCGTCGGGTGAGATGCGTCCGAGCTTGGCGATCACCTGGTCGTAGAGCCCCGCGACGCGCACCTGGAAGAACTCGTCGAGGTTCTGACTGAAGATGGCGCAAAACTTGGCCCGCTCGAGGAGCGGCACTCGCAAATCAGCAGCTGATTCGAGCACTCGGGCGTTGAAGTCGAGCCATGAGAGCTCGCGGTTCAAGAATCGGTCGGCATCCCCTTCGGGCGCCGCAAGGTCTGGCGCGTCGTCGTCGAGGTCCATGCGGCGCAGCGTAGCGAGGGGGGTGCTACTCGTTTTCGGGTAGGCCGAGATCCCAGTCGAGCAGAAGGTTCTCACGCTCGGCATCTCGGATCACGCGCTCGCGGTTGCGGCGGAACTGAGGGTCGTGCGGCGGCACGAGCTGCAATCGAGCCTGCATGCGAACTCGGAACCCCTCGACCAGCGCGCGATCGCCGAAGTCGCTTTGGAGGTCCCAGTGCGGGGCGACAGGGCCCAAGTAGACCACGCGCACGTGACCCCGTGGCGGTTCCTGGGAGAGCTCGGGTTCGATCGACGACATGGCCGCCACCCTAGCGGCGGACCCTTCGGGGCCTCACCTCGAGCACTCGGTCACGGTCCGAGGGTGACCGTCAGCGTCTGGCGCTCGCCGCGTCGCTCGAGCACGAGCGACGCTTGGTCGCCGGGGGCGCGGGCCCGAACGGCGCGGGTCAGATCGCTCGACGTGGCGATGGGCTGGCCGTGGAACGAGACCACCACATCGCCCTCCAGCATGCCGGCTGAGCCGGCAGCGCCGCTGCCGTCGACCGCCACCAGGACGGCGCCCGCTTGAGCCGTGATGCCGTACTGATCCTTGACCGACTGATCAAGATCGGGCGATGTGACATCGATGGTGGACACGCCAAGGATTGCCGTGTTCCCCGTGAGGTCACCGCCGCCTGCCTTCAACTGATCGATGAGTTCCTCGACCGAATCGATGGCGATGGAGAAGCCGATGTTCTGCGCACCGGCGATGATGGCGGTGTTGATCCCCACGACCTCGCCGTTGGCGTTGACCAGCGGCCCGCCCGAGTTGCCGGGGTTGATGGCGGCATCGGTCTGGATCAGGTTGTCGAGGCGAATCGTGCCATCGTCGATCTGGCGGTCTTTGGCCGACACGATGCCGCTGGTCACGCTGGGATCGCCACCGAGGTTGAGCGCGTTGCCGATGGC
>Ga0105044_10011848_pt1 | contig 11863 bp, 7 predicted proteins | sample MAT01_FD_78092 | JGI IMG/M metagenome (GOLD analysis project Ga0105044, IMG submission 78092) | Freshwater microbial communities from Lake Fryxell liftoff mats and glacier meltwater in Antarctica - MAT-01 | ecosystem: Environmental > Aquatic > Freshwater > Ice > Liftoff microbial mat | place...
CACGATGTTGTAGCTGAAGTCATCGGTCTCCCCGTACGTCGTGCCTCCCTTGATGCCCGCGCCGGCCATCCACATGCAGAAATTCCGCGGATGATGGTCGCGCCCGTAGTTGTCCTTCGTGAGAGTGCCCTGCGAGTAAACGGTGCGCCCGAATTCCCCACCCCACACCACGAGCGTGTCCTCCAGCATGCCGCGTTGCTTCAGATCCTTCACCAAGGCCGCGCAGGCCTGCTCGGTGTCCTGACACTGCGCGGCGATATTCTTCGGCAGGCCGCTGTGCTGGTCCCAGCCACGGTGGAGGATCTGCACCACGCGCACACCGCGCTCCAGCAGGCGGCGCGCAAGCAGCGCGCTCTGGGTGAAGCTGCCGGGCCGCGACACATCCTTGCCATACATCTCCAGCGTGGCCGCACTCTCGCCGCTCACGTCGGTGAGTTCCGGCACGCTGGTCTGCATGCGAAAGGCCATCTCGTATTGCGCGATGCGCGTCTGCGTTTCGGGATCGCCGAAGCGTTCGTAGTTCTGCTGGTTGAGCCTGTTCAGCGCGTCGAGCATCGTGCGGCGGTCGCTGCCATCCACACCGGGTGGATTCTTCACGTAGAGCACCGGGTCACCCACGGAGCGCAACGCAACGCCGCTGTGCTTCGTGGGCAGGAAACCGCTGCTCCACATGCGCGTGAACAGCGCCTGCGCATTACCCGTCGCCGGGAAGTTCGGCGTCAGCACGACGAAGGCCGGCAGATCGTTGCTCTCGCTGCCGAGGCCGTAGCTGATCCACGAGCCGAGGCTCGGCTTGCCGGGCACTTCGCTGCCAGTCATGACGAAAGTGCAGGCCGGATCATGATTGATGGCGGACGTGTGGACGGTGCGGATGAGCGCCATGTCATCCGCGAGGTCATGGATGTGCGGAATCAATTCGCTCATCCACATTCCGCTCCGCCCGTGCTGCGCAAATTTGAAAATGCTCGGCGCGACCGGGAACCGCGCCTGGCCGCTGGTCATGCCGGTGATGCGCTGGTTGTTGCGCACCGAGTCCGGCAAATCCTTGTCATAGAACTTCTGCAACTGCGGTTTGTAATCGAACAGATCGAGCTGCGACGGCGCGCCGTTCATGTGCAGGTAGATCAGCCGTTTCGCCTTCGGCGCAAAATGCGGGAGGCCGGGCTGCGCGGGATGCACACGGGAGCCGGGCGCGGCGAGCGTGCGCTCACCAGCGAGGCAGGCGAGGGCGAGACCGCCGAGTCTCAGTCCGGCGCCTTGGAAAAACTGGCGGCGCGTCTGGGCGAAATGGAAATCGAGTGCGGGGTTCATGGATCGTTCAGTTCTTCGTCACGGTTTCGTCGAGATTCAGCACCAGATTCGCCACCAGCGAATAGGCGGCGAGTTCCGCGGGATCGAGCCGCTCATCGCGCTTCGATTCCCCGTAGCTCACGGCCTCCTTCGCTGCTGCGACGTTGCCGCGATACTTCGCGAGATGCTGCTGCAGCGCATGCCCGACGGTGGCGAGTTCATCCGCGGTCGGCTTGCGCGATGTCACGATGCGCCACGCCCACGCGATGCGCTCCGCCGGCGTGGCTCCGCCTTCGAGCATCATGCGCTGGGCAAAATTCCGCGCGGCCTCGAAGTGCTGGATGTCATTCATCAACTGCAACGCCTGCAGCGGCGTGTTGCTGCGCTCGCGGCGCGCGCAGACCTGCTCGCGGTTTGGCGCGTCGAACGTGGCCATGAACGGCGGCGGCGCGGTGCGCTTCAGGAATGTGTAAAGGCTGCGGCGGTAGAGACTGTCGCCGTGATCCTGCACATAGTTGCGCGTGTTGCTGCCGCCAAAGCCCACAGGCTCCCAGATGTTCGGCGGCTGGTAAGGCTTCACGCCCTTGCCGCCCATCGTCGGATTCAGCAGCCCCGAGACGAAGAGCGCATTGTCGCGCAGCACTTCCGCATCGAGGCGAATGCGCGGGCCGCGGGCGAGCAGCCGGTTCTCGGGATCTTTCGCGAGCAGTTCGGGCGAGGTCTTCGTGCTCTGGCGGTACGTGGCAGTGGTCACCAACTGCTTCACCAGCGCCTTCACATCCCAGCCGCCCTCGCGGAACGTCACTGCGAGCCAGTCGAGCAATTCGGGATGACTCGGCGGTTCTCCCTGCGAGCCGAAGTCGCCGGAGGTCTTCACCAGACCCGTGCCGAAAAATTGCTGCCAGAAACGGTTCACCGTCACGCGCGCGGTGAGTGGCTGCTGCGGAGACACGAGCCAGTCGGCAAGATCGAGCCGCGTGTAGCGGTCGCGCTTTGGCAAAGGTGGGAACGCGACCGGCGTCCCACGCGTGACCTTTTCCCCTGGCTTGTCGTACTGGCCGCGGACCATGATGAACGACTCCCGCTCCGTGGGCATGTCCGCCATCACGAGGCTCGATGGGATCACTTCCTCCAGCGCCTTCTTCTGCGATTCGAGCGCCAGCTTCTCCGCGCGCGCGCCTTCCACCAGACTGCGAGCACCCTGATACTCGTTCTCAAACCACCAGTCCTGCACGCGCTTCGCGTCTTTCGCGGGCCACTCGGCGGGCTTCTTGCCACGCACGAGGGTCTGCAGATCTTTCTGGAGCCCGTCCACACGCTTTCCCTGATTTTTCTCAATCCACACCTGCCACGACCACTGCGGATCCTTCGCCGGATCCACGCGCGAACTCATGCTCAGGCGATCCCAAGACACCGTGCCGCCGAACTGCGTGAACGCATAACCCACCACTTTCATCCCCGGCTTCAATCCGAGCCGCTCCGCGACCACTTCGAGCTTCACCCATTCGCCCGCCTTCGGCAGCGCGCCCACGGTGACCTTCTCCGGCGTGCGCACCTGGCCGAAAGGGATCGCACCCTCCTCGCCCCAAACCGCGCGATGGCTCCAGGCCGCCGTGTGAAATTGCAGCATCACTGCTTTCGGCGCGTCCTGCGGATCGATGTAACAGTACGCCGTGATTTTTCCGTTCGCAGGAACATCGAAGCTGGCACCACCCGCGAAGAAATCCTGCGCCACGCCCTCCGCCTTCCGCTTCAGCGCGCGGTCGCCGCTGAACACCGGGCTCTGATCCTTCGTCACGAAACAGGTCGGCCCGCCCGCGGAGTCCACCTTCACCCCGGCAGGAAAGGAATCCTCAAACCACACCACCTCGCTCTCCTGCACGGGCGGCGCGGGCGTCAGCGTCGCCGGATCCTTGTAGTCCAGCTTCGCGATCGCAGCGCGAATCGTGGCCTGCGACTGCGCGATCCGGCTTTCGAAATCCGTGAGCTTCCTCTGCTGCTCATCCGTCGCGAGCCGCAACGTGGGCGGCGTGAGCAGAATGTTCCCATCCATCGCCGGATCGGCCGCGGAATTGAAGAACGCGTACAGCGAATAAAACTCCTTCTGCGAAATCGGATCGAACTTGTGATCGTGGCACACACAGCACCCGGCAGTGAGTCCCATCCACACCTCGACCGCGCTCGCAGTGCGATCCACGGCGTAGCGAAAAACGAACTCCTCATTGATGCTGCCGCCCTCGCTGGTGGTCACGTTGCAGCGATTGAAGCCGGAGGCGATCTGCTGCTCCCGCGTTGCCTCGGGAGACCCGACAACAGGAGGCATCAGATCCCCGGCGAGCTGCCAGCGCGTGAAATCATCGAAGTGCAGATTGTCATTGAACGCCTTCACCACCCAGTCGCGGTATGGCCACATCGAGCGCTCATTGTCCAGATGCAGTCCATGCGTGTCGCCGTAGCGCGCGAGGTCCAGCCAATAGCGCGCCATGTGCTCGCCGTAGCGGGGCGATGCGAGCAGGCGATCCACCGCGCGATCGTAGGCCTGCGGCGAAGCATCGGCGAGAAACACATCCACCTCCGCGAGCGTCGGCGGCAGGCCGGTGAGATCCAGCGTCACACGCCGGATGAGCGTCTCCCTGTCCGCCTCCGGCGAAGACTTCAGCCCCTCCCGGTTCAGACGTTCGCCGATGAAAGCGTCGATGGGATTGGTGCTCAGTTCCCAGTTCCCAGTGCTCAGATTCTTCGCCTCGCCACCCTTACTGAGAACTGAGGACTGAGCACTGAGCACTGGCACCGCCGCCTTCACCGGAACCTCGAATGCCCAGTGCTTCTGATACGTCGCGCCTTCCTCGATCCACCGCTTGATGAGCGCCTTCTGCTCCGGCGTGAGCTTCTTGTGCGAATCCGGCGGCGGCATCACCTCGTCCTCATCCGTGCTGATGATGCGGTTCCACACCTCGCTCTTTTTCAAATCGCCCGGCTTGATCGCCTGGACTCCCTCCGTCACCGCGAATGCACCATCCGCCGTATCCAGCCGCAGGTCCGCCTTGCGCTTCTTCGCATCGAGGCCGTGACACGCGAAACAGTTATCCGAAAGGATCGGGCGGATGTCCTGGTTGAAGCGCAGTTTTCCGTCATTCGCCGCGGAGCAAATCCCCGCGAGTCCAAGGGCAAAAGCAAGAGTGGGTCGGTATTTCATACGAACGTTGGCGAGCACAGAAGCAAGGTAACCCTCGCACCCGGTCGATCCATACTGAAAATAGCCGGGCAGCGACGCGACAACCCCGCCTCCAAGCCTGTCGTCCCTTCCCTCGGGCGGTTGAACCTTGCGAACTACGAGGCGTTTCCCCGGTTCCGCCCCTTGCGCAAGCCCGCCTTGAAACCGCGGCGATACGCTTGATTCATCAACGCCGCATACTGCTCCGCGCTTGGCGCGTCGCCGCACACCAGCACCACATTCCCCTCCCAATCCACCACCTCGATGCGCCCCTCATTCAGCACCACAGTGTAAGGTTTCGTCTCATCAGGATCGATCATCGCGCGCATCGTGCAGGAAAGCCCGGCGAAGACCAGCCGGGATACCCGTGGAAGCGCGCTCCCAGCCGCTTCCCCCAAGCCACAATCCCGTCCGCACACAGAACCCATTGCGAAGCACCCCCCGCCGCTGGCACAGTGCGCCAATGCCCCTCGACCTGCGCGCACTTCCGAAAGCCCTCCTCCACGAGCATTTCGACGGCGGCCTCCGGCCCGCGACCGTCATCGACCTCGCGCGCGACGTCGGCTACGCGGGCCTCCCCACGTGTGACCCCGGGGAACTCGGCGCGTGGTTCCACCGCGGTGCAAACCGCGGCTCGCTGCCGCTCTATCTCGAAGGCTTTGCACACACCTGCGCCGTGATGCAGACCCGCCAGGCGCTCGATCGCGTCGCCTTCGAGTTCATCGAGGACATGCACCGCGACGGCGTCGTCTATGCCGAGGCGCGCTTCGCCCCGTGCTTCCACCGAGAACGCGGCCTCACCGACGAAGCAATCGTCGGCGCAGTCCTCGACGGCCTCCGGCGCGGGCAGGAAAAGTACGGCGTGAAATGGGGCCTCATCATCTGCGCGATGCGCGACCGCACCGATTCACTCGAAGCCGCCGAACTCGCCGTGAACTTCCGCCACCATGGCGTCGTCGGCTTCGACCTCGCCGGCGAAGAGGCGGGCTTTCCGCCGAAGAAACACGTCGCGGCATTCCAGGCGATCCGGGAGGCGAACTTCTACTCCACGCTCCACGCCGGCGAGGCATTCGGCGTCGCCTCCATCTGGCAGGCGCTGCAAATCTGCGGCGCGCACCGCCTCGGCCACGCCACGCGCCTCACCGACGACATGACCATCGTGGACGGAAAAATCGTGAAGCTCGGCACGCTCGCGCAATACATCCTCGACCGCCGCATCCCGCTGGAAATGTGCCTTTCGAGCAACCTCCACACCGGCTCGGTCAAGTCGATGGCCGAGCATCCGTTCAAGATGTATTTCGAGCGTGGCTTCCGCGTCACGCTGAACACCGACGACCGCCTGATGAGCGACACCTCGATGACGAAGGAGTTCCAAATCGCCGCCGACACATTCGGCCTCGACCTCGATGACTTTGAAAAAATCACGCTCAACGCCATCAAGAGCGCCTTCATCCCCTTCGACGAACGCATCCGCCTGATCTACGACGTCATCAAACCCGGCTACGCAAAGGCGCGGGGAGAATGATTCGATCGTTGCGATCATCCGGGAGCGGAGCCGCGACGCCGTGGCACAGATTTGCAATGTGTGCGGCCAGCGGCAGTCCCTGCCGCTGATTGTGTGTGTCACTGAAAGTGTGTCCGTTGGAAAAGGATCGCCGGAGCGCTCTGCGCGCAGCGCCGTGGACTGCGCGCAGCTTGCTGCCCGTGGCGCGGAGCCGGAGCGCGCCCGGTGCCCGCACCGCACGCAGCAAGCTGCCGCAGTCCACGGCGCTCCACGCGTCCCCGACACCTGCACCTTCGGATCACGGCATCGCCGGGCAAGCTTCGAACAGACAGGCGCGGCGCATCTTCGTCGCGGCTGGTGTATCCGGCGGCTTGGTGGGCCTTCAGGGACGCGACCCGCTCATTCACCTCACCCGCTGGCCGCCGAGCGTCGCCCCGCCTTTCCGGTGATTGGCAATCCGGATGAATTTCTGCCACCGTCAGAACCGTGAACTCGGGAGGTTGACACTGCGCCGCGGCTCCGGTCACGCTCGCGGCATGAGCACTCCATGGAAGCTCCGCATCACGTTGCCGGCGCTGCTGGCGGCTCTGTGTCTTACCGGCATTGCCGCGGCGCAAACCAAGGACGCTGCCACCGAAATCCCGGCCGCGGAAAAAGCCGGTCCGGCTCTGCTGCTTGCCAATGTCTGGAATCCATCCATCGATCCCACCGGCTGGTGGATGAGCGAAAAGTATGATGGCCTGCGCGGTTATTGGGACGGGCGCAAATTGTGGAGCCGCAAAGGAGTGGCGCTCCAGGCGCCGGATTATTTTCTGGCGGAACTTCCGCGGGACATCGCGCTGGATGGCGAGTTGTGGATGGGCCGCGGGAAGTTCGAAGAGACGATCAGCACCGTGCTCTCGCAGACGCCCGACGACCGCTGGAAACGCGTGCGCTTAATGGTCTTCGATGCGCCGCAGGTGAAGGGGATCTTCGAGAAGCGCATGGAGTTCCTGCAAACGACGCTGCCCAAGGGCAAACAGTTTGCCACGCCAGTGGTCCAGGAGCGCTGCCGGGGAACGGCGCATTTGCTCGCCGAGCGCGACCGCGTGGTCGCTCTCGGCGGCGAGGGACTCATGCTGCGCAAGCCGGAATCGGAATACGACCCGGGACGATCGCCGACGCTTCTAAAAGTGAAACCGCAGGACGACGCCGAAGCCACCGTGATCGCGCACCTTCCCGGCAAGGGAAAGTTCGCCGGCAAACTCGGTTCGCTCCGTGTGCGCACGGCGGACGGACGCGAATTTTCCGTCGGCAGCGGCTTCACCGACGCCCAGCGCAACAGCCCGCCGCCCGTCGGCGCCGTCATCACCTATCGCCTCCGCGGCCTCACCGCCAAAGGTCTGCCGCGGTTTCCATCATTCCTTCGCGTGCGCAAGGACTGAGGGCCTCGGGAAAAAATAGATCGCCAATATCGCGCCGGGATTTCGTCGCCAGCCGAGGCGTGACGAAGGAGCATATCCGCAGCGATCTGTGACTGAGGAGCAACGAAGGCTGGCGGCGAAAGACCAAGCGAGATTTGGCGATCCATTTTTTTTCCGAGGCCCTGAGGTGCTCACCAAGGAGCAGGGGCGCCATCGTCCCGAGTTCCTCTGTGGAGTGCGCGCTCCTCCTTTGAGACTCGGAGCGAGGGTGCCCCGACTCCTTGCGAGTGCGCCACTCGGAAGGCAGGGCAGCTTCGCGCAGGAAGATTTGCCGCTGGAACTTCCCGGCGAAGCGGCTCTGGAACGCCGCGCGCCAGTTACAGCTTGTTGAAACACACGGATGACGCGGATTGGATTGGCCACGGATTGCATGGATTACGCGGATATATGTTCGGGGAGATTTCCTCTCTCTGAAGCCCATCCGTGTCATCCGCGTCATCCGTGGTTGATCCCTCCGTGAAATCCGCGGACCACAGTTTTTCAACAGTCTGCTAATCGTCCGCCTCGTCGTCCGCGTGATGGTTCGCCGCGAGGATCGCCGCGAGGGGATCGGGAGCGGTCAGAATTTTCTCCGGCAGATCGAAAAATCGCCGGAAGGCGCGGCGACGCTCTGCAGGCTCGTCGCTGGCTTCAGGTTCGGGCGCGGCGGCGCGCGCGAGGTGTTCGTGCCAGCGTTGCACGTCGTGATGGAGGCTGTGGTAGTGGCGCCGCCAACGCGCCGCCTCGCGTTGCGCTTCGTCGAGCCAGCCGATGAGGTCGAGCCGATCGATCGCAGCCAGACGCGCTTCCGCCTTTCCAAGATCCTGCTCCACGCCAGCGAGCACCGAATGCCAGATCACCACATAGACGGGCGAATCGGACGGCTTGCCCGCCTTGTGGCACGTCTGGCACCACAGGCTTTCCTTCAAAATGCCAGTCAGCACCTGGCTCCCTGTGAGCACCGAACCGATCCGGTAATGCGCCATCACCGAGTCGAAATTTTTCGTCTGCAAGCTGCGCGCCTCCGCACCGCAGTTCGGGCAAATCAGCGGCGCTTTGACGTGAATGGTGTCGAACATTCCCATGCCCCGACGCTGTGCCCCCGCGCCAGTGAAGGCAAGCCCGCTTCGTCTTCCCAGACACCAGTGTTCCGCGGGAACTGTCGCGCGCCCGGCCCAAGCGCTTTCCCCTGCTGCTCGATTAAGACGAGGACGGCAACTTCGCCGGTGTGACGATTTTCAAGCCACGGCCCGGAAAGCCGCGGCGTGCGTGCAGCCGGTGATACGAGTGGTCCAGTCCTGTTGCAAAATGGCGGCGCAAGACTGGAAAGTAGCGCAGCTCTCCAGAGCTGCGCGGGGAATTCGTACGGGAAGCCTGGTGTTGCGCAGCTCTGGAAAGCTACGCGACGCGACGCCGCCGCCGCCTCCTGCATTCAGGCATTCAGCCTGAATAAATCGTATGAGTCAGATCGATGGCGGCCCCTCGCCGCGCAGCCGCGCGATGAGGGCGATGAGGTCTTCGCGGATTTGGAATAGCGCGGCGCGGTAGTGGGCGACCCGCGCGGCGGGGGCGAACGGCTTTCCCGCCACGGGCGCGAGCGCCGCGAGGGCGGCGTTGTGGTGTTCGAGCGCGCGCTTGATCGTGGCCACGGCGAAGGCCAGGTCCCGCACGTCGCCGTCGCGCGCGAGGCCATCGAGCGCGCCGGCGAGCTTCGCGCCCAGTGTCATCATGCAGCAGACGAAGTCTCCCGCCTCGGTGTCATCGGACCCGGTCAAGGATTCGTCGAATTCATCCATCGCCTCGCTGCAAAGATCGCGCGCCATTTTGTAAATCGGGTGGACGATGCGCTCCTCCGCGTCGCGCACCCAGTCGATGCCTTCGCGCGCCGGGTCGGGCTCCGGCTCTTCGTAGTCGCCGAAGTCAGCATTTGCAAAATCATCGCCATCATCGTCCGCCGCGATCGGTTCGTGGCCAGTGCGCATTCTCTCCGCGAGATAATCCTCAATCAGCTCCCAGCCCATGAGGTGCGCGATGATGCGCTCGGCTTCGTCGCCGTGGCCGTATTGCCCGTGGAGCCGGAGGGCGCGCTCCGTCAGAGTCTCGCTCTGCCGCAGCAGTTGCTCATTGCGAAATTCATCCCACTCGCCGTTCTCACCATCCTCGCGGACCGCACGGTGAAAGTCGCTCTCCTCTCCGGCGAACTCCTTCTCCCTCGCCGCGATCTCCGTCGCAGTGAATCGCCACGCCGGCTCCGACACCGTGAGGCGGAACTCCGTCGTCTCGAAGCGAAACTCACCGCAGCGCGGGTTGAACCACTCGATGACCAGCGCCGTCGCGAAGTGCGAGGGCGGTGTCTCGCCCGCATCGATCGGCGCGAAGGCCTTCGGCAGCGGCATGTCAAAGACGCGCACCTTGCGCGCGGCGGTGATTTCACCGGCGACGCCGCGCTGCGGTGCCGCGGGCGGGCGCGTCGTCATCGCTACCGGCTCGGGATTCTCAAAAGCGAGCACACACCCCGCGAGGTCCGGAGCGCAGTCGCCAGCCAGATCGAGCGCGAGCGGCGCCTCCACGCCCGCCAGCCAGATGCGCCCCGTCACGCGGCCGCGCGTGCGATTGTCGAGTTCGCCGCGGAGGATGTGCTCGTGAAAACGCCAGGACATGCGCGGAGCCTGACGCAGCATTTTGCGATCGCCAACGCAAACTCCGCAGCCTGCGCGTGCGCGGGGAATTCACGGGGCCGGGTGTGCGGCAGTGGCAGTGGCAGTGGGGCAGTGGGGCAGGCGACCCGCCTGCCGGGTCTCATCGGGCGACTCGCCCGATGTTCCGGCGAGTCGCCGGAACAGACTCCCGCAGGCGTGGTCGCCTGCGCCACTTTTCCGGCGACACGCCGCTTCCGGACCTCTTGCGCCGACATCATGGCAGCCGCCGTCGCGAGTTCCGCTGGCGGGGAAAAAAACATGCTTGCGCGACATTCGGCGCGGTCACTATCCACGGGCCATGAAGCGACCCACCGAAGCGTTCCGTTCCGCAGACCTATTCGACACCGGCCTGGGCTACGTCGTCGTGAGCCGCTACAAGGCCGACGGGCGCGTCGAGACGGGCCATTTTCTGCTCGATGTGTTCTGCCTCGGCGCAAAGAACGCGGGCTTTGTGCGCTTTGAAAGCCATGCTGAATTGGAGAGTTCGCTGCTCGAGCCGCTCTTCGCCGCACGCGGCCGGGTGCCAATGTCGCCGGGGGCGGCGCGCAGGCTGGTCGAGGAGGCCGTCCGCTACGCAGGCGATCTCGGCATCGCTCCGCACCCGGACTACAAGGCCGCCTGCCGCGTCTTCGGCGGCATCATCCCCGAGGACAGTGCGACGGAGCAGTTCACGTTCGGGAAGGATGGGAGGCCTCTCTTCATTCCGGGTCCGCACGATACAGCGGAGCGCAGCGCGCGCATTATGCGAACCATCGAGGCCCGGTATGGAAGGGATGGCCTTGATTACCTCTGGGCGGGCGACATCTCCTCGCCGGAAGATCCAGCGGAAGATGACGCGCTCGGCCTGGAGGAGATGGCGGTGCGGATCAAGGCGGACGATCTGGGCGGGGACGTTCGCGTGACCCCCCCGGGTTGCAGGAAGCTTTCCGAGATGCTCAAGGAATTGGCCGAGCCGCTTTTGCACGACGTGTCGGGCGCTGAGGAGACGCGTGCCATGCTCACTGTTGCGGCGCTGGCCTGGAACTATCGGCTCAGCGACGAGCAGACACAGCGCGAGACGATCGAACAGATTGCGGGCATGCGTGACGGGTCGCAAATGCTCGAGATGTTCGAGTTGCTGGTCGCCCGCGCCTGCGAACTTTTCCCCGACGAAGACCGCCTCATTCTCAAGGTGGAAGTCGATGCAGACAGCAAGGGCGACCTCTCCGTGCGGGTAGTGTCCACGATGCCCGACGCCGGAGAGCCCGCGCATCCGTGAGGCGCTGAAGCGTGCCGCTGTGAGTGCTGAAAGTTGCGCCGAGGCTCTGGCAAAACCCGTTCGCATTGTATTGCAGCGCCGCCGCTCGCCGCCTGCTGCAGGCGCCCAATCGTCTGCCCGACCCCCGCTGCTTTTCAGGCTGCTCACGAGCGAATCCGCGCCGGTGATCTGCAGGAGCTTCGACGGATCGCCGAACGCGTTCACATACGACTGAATCTGCTGCATCTGATCGTCGATCATCTGCGCCGTCTTCGCGATGTCCTCCGCGTGAATCCGTAGCGCGGGCAATCCTGCCCGCGACCGCCTGAACCGCTGACAGGATTGTCCGCGTCGCGAGCCACTCAGCCGCGCATCCCAACAGTCTGCCGAAAAATGGGCTTCATCATTGTGATCGAGTGTTCCTGAATCCGACGACGAGAGGCCCGCGAAAGACGCGAACAGACATGAGATGAAACG
>Ga0105044_10011851_pt1 | contig 11863 bp, 8 predicted proteins | sample MAT01_FD_78092 | JGI IMG/M metagenome (GOLD analysis project Ga0105044, IMG submission 78092) | Freshwater microbial communities from Lake Fryxell liftoff mats and glacier meltwater in Antarctica - MAT-01 | ecosystem: Environmental > Aquatic > Freshwater > Ice > Liftoff microbial mat | place...
AGGCGACCGACGAGGGCGATGAGCGCGTCGTGCTTCTCCCCGGGCCGTTCGGCCAGGATCTCGTTCACGTAGAGGGCGGCATCAGGATCCAACGCTCGGGTCTGCTGGAAGGCGCGCACCATCCACTCCTCGCCGAGCGTGTCGGTCAGGAGGTTGGCATCGACCTGCGCTCCGATGGTGCTGAGCGGCTCGTCGACCAGGTCCGGCCGCAGGGCGGCCCCGATCAGGATGCCGTTCCGGTCGGCGAGCTGGCGCAGCGTGCACGTCGAAGGCACAGAGGGCTCACAGCCGTCGACCGTCGTCGTCGGGGCTGCGCTTCCGGGGGCGGCCTCGGAGTCGCCGACCGAAGCGCTCTCCGAATCGCGGCATCCGCCGCTCAACACCAGGACTGCGGCCACCACCGCGGCCCCCCGGCGAACCATCGGCTCGACGCTACGCCATCGTGCCTTCTGGTCCGAACGGGTGACCGCTGACCGCCAACACCGACTTCTCCTCCAACATCGGCGACCTGGTCCTGGCCGCTGACTGGCTGCGAGACCACCACGAGGCACCCTCGGTGCTGGTCGGCCACAGCCTCGGCGGCGCGGCGGTCCTGGCCGCGGCATCACAGGTGCCCGAGGCGGTCGCCGTCGCGACCATCGGCGCACCGTTCGACCCCGCCCACGTCACCGAGCTCTTCCCCGCTACGGTCCGCGATCAACTCCGGCGCGACGGAGAAGCCGACGTCCAGCTCGCCGGGCGGACGTTCCGGGTCCGCCAGCAACTGTTGGACGACCTCGGCGCCCAGAACCTCACCGATGCGATCCGCGCGCTGCGCCGGGCCCTGCTGGTGTTCCATTCGCCCGTCGACGAGATCGTCGATGTCGACAACGCCCGCCGCATCTTCGAAGCCGCCCGCCACCCGCGCAGCTTCGTGTCCCTCGACGGCGCCGACCACCTCCTGACCCGACGCCCCGACGCCGCCTACGTCGCCGACGTCCTCAGCGCGTGGGCCAGCCGGTACCTCCCGGTCCCACCGGAGGACCCGCCGCCCGCACCCGGAGTCGAACCCGGGCTCGTGATCGTCGCCGGGACCGGGGCGGGCAGGTTCCAACAGCGCGTCACCGCGGGCCGCCACCGGTTCCTCGCCGACGAGCCGACCGGCGGCGGTGACGACACCGGTCCCACGCCCTATGACCTCTTGCTCGCCGGACTCGGCACCTGCACGTCGATGACCCTGCGCCTGTACGCCGACCGCAAGGGCTGGCCGCTCGAACACGTCGAGGTCCGCCTCGCCCACCACCGGGTCCACGCCGACGACTGCGCGGACTGCGAGTCCTCCTCCGGCCTCATCGAGACGATCGATCGCACCATCGAGCTGCACGGCCCGCTGACCGAGGAGCAACGCAGCCGCCTCCTGGCGATCGCCGACCGCTGCCCGGTCCACCGCACCCTCACCGCCGATGTCCACATCCGCACGCGACTCGTCACACCCGACGGTCCTGCCGATGCCAAGCCGGTCCTCGACTGACCCGGTGGCCCGCCCGACGCCGACCGGACGACCGATCCGCGCATGGGTCCTCTGACGACGTTGGTGACCGAGGTCAGGCGGCTGGCCGAATGACCGCCAACCAGGCTCGATCGACGAAGGTGGAGGCATGCAACGAGGATTCGACACCGAGGTCGGTGTCGTCGGGGCGGGCATGGCCGGCTTGGCCTGTGCCCTCGACCTCCAGGCCGCCGGGCTCGACGTCACGGTGCTGGAGGCCGACGACCGACCCGGCGGACGGGTCGGCGGGCCGCCGTCGGGCCAGGACGACCTGATCCTCGACCACGGGTTCCAGATCCTGCTCACCGACTACCCCGAGCTGTCGCGTCGGGTCGACATGGACGCGCTCGACCTGCAGGCCTTCGACCCCGGCGCCCGCATCTGGGACGGTGGCCGGCTCCGCACCGTGGCCGACCCCCGGCGGCGCCCGGGCGCGCTGGTGGCCACGGGCCTGGCGCCGGTCGGGAGCTTCGCCGACAAGCTGCGTCTCCTCGCCCTCGTGCGCGACGTCACCCGCACCTCCGCGGCGGACCTGCTGAGGCGTCCGGACAGGAGCACCCGGGCGCTCCTCGCCGAGCGGGGGTTCTCCGCCAAGATGGTGGAGCGCCTGTGGGAGCCGCTGTTCGCCGGGATCCAGCTCGACCCCGACCTCGAGGTCTCCCGCCGTCGATTCGAGATCATCCTCCGGTCCCTGGCCCGGGGTGACTCGGTGGTGCCCGCCGCGGGGATGCAGGCGCTGGCCGACCAACTGGCCGCCGGCCTCGCCCCGGGCTCCCTCCGGCTGGGCGCCCGGGTCATCGGGATCGACGGGACCGCGGTGAACGGGGCCGACGGGTCGACCCTGCGGGCCGAACAGGTGGTGATCGCCGTCGAGGGCCCGGCGGCGGCCGCCCTCACCGGCGGCGCCGTGGCCGACCCCGGGTCGCGGGGGGTGGCCGCCTGGTGGGCCCTGGCCCCCGAAGCCCCGTTCACCGGGAAGGCCATCGCTCTCGACGGCGTGCGCAGCGGGCCGGTGAAGAACGTGGCCGTGATGTCGAATGTCTCGACGCGGTACGCGCCGGGCCGTCACCTCGTGGTGGCCGCCCTGCCGGTGGGCCGGGGCGACCTGCCCGAGGATGTCGAGGGCCCGGCCCGCCGCCAGCTCCGGGGCTGGTTCGGCCCCGTGGTGGACGCCTGGGAGACGGTGCGCGTCGACCGCATCCCCCACGGCCAGCCCGACCAGGCTCCGCCGCTGCACCCCAAGCAGCCGGTGGCGCTGGGGGCCGGCCGCTTCGTCGCCGGCGACCATCGCGACACGGCCTCCATCCAGGGCGCCCTCTTCTCCGGCGGTCGGGCCGCGGCCGCCGTCCTCGCGGCGCGGGCCTGACCTTCGACGCCGTTGGTCACCTCTCGGCCCGGTCACTGAAGGCGGCTCGGATGGCGGCACCGTCGACGGACGGGTCGGGCTCGATCACCTGGCCCGCGCCGAGGCCCCAGGCCTCGGCGACCTCGGCGGGCGTCGAGCCGGTGAGCACGGCCGCGGCCTGGGCGGCCGCGCCGCAGGCCACCAGTTCCGGCTCGGTCGGCACGAGCACCGGACGGCCGGTCAGGTCGGCCACGACCCGGCGGTAGGCCGCGCTCTGGGCGCCGCCGCCGACGAGCAGGACCCGGCCCGGGGCCTCGAGCGCGTCGGCTCCGGCCAGCAGGTTGGCCACGACGCCCTCCACCGCGGCCCGAGCGAGCTGCTCAGGGGTGACGTCGGAGCGCAGGCCGGTGAGTGTGCCGGTGGCGTCGGGCCGGTTCGGCGTGCGCTCGCCGTCGAGGTGGGGAACGAGCACCAGGCCGCCGGCACCCGGCGGGCCGTCCAGGGCCAGCGCGTCGAAGCGGTCGACGTCCGCGCTCAGCAGGCGGGCGATCGCATCGGTGACCCTGGTGGCGTTGAGGGTGCACACCAGCGGCAGGAACCGCCCCGTGGCGTCGGCGAAGCCCGCGACGTTCCCGGTGGCATCGGCGGTGGGCGTCTCGCTGACGGTGAAGGCCGTGCCGCTGGTGCCGAGGCTGAGGGCGAGGTCGCCGGCGCGCAGGCCGAGGCCCAGGGCGGCGGCCATGTTGTCCCCCGTGCCCGGGGCGACCACGGCCCCGTCCCACTCGCCGGCGGCCTCGACGGGTCCGAGCACGGTGGGCAGCCAGTCCTCGCGGGCACCGACCAGGTCGAGGAGGTCGGTCCGGTAGCGCTCCTCGGACGGTGACCACCAGCCGGTGCCCGAGGCGTCGCCCCGGTCGGTCGTCTGGTGGCCGGTCAGCTGGGCCGTGAGCCAGTCGTGGGGGAGGAGGACCGCGGCGATGCGCTCGAAGGCCTCCGGCTCACAGCGCCGCAGCCAGGCCAACTTGGTGATGGTGAAGCTGGGGACCGGCACGCTCCCGCAGGCCTCGGCCCAGGCCGCCGGCCCCCCGAGCGCGGCCACGAGCGCCTCGGCGTCGGGGGCCGACTCGGTGTCGTTCCAGAGCTTCGCCGGTCGGAGGACGTCGCCGTCGCCGTCCAGGACCACCAGCCCGTGCTGTTGACCGCCCACCGCGATCGCCGCCGGGCGGTCGACGGCGGCATCGGCGCAGGCGGCCCTGAAGGCCGTCCACCAGACGGCGGGGTCCTGCTCGCTGCGCGGGGGCGTGGTCGTCGGATGCGGCGCCCGCCCCGACGCGACGAGCACGCCGGAGTCGGCGTCGCGCACCTGCACCTTGCAGGCCGTGGTCGACGAGTCGACCCCGACGACCAGCGGCACTACCGGGTGCCGAGCAGGAGCTCGGTCACGAGCTGGTCGAGGCGCTCGTGGCCGTAGCCCTGGGCGGCGAGGGCGTCCTCGTCGTAGGTCGCGGTGCGGATGGCGTCCAGGCCGCCGGCGGGGGCGGTGGGCTCGGCCAGGCCGGGGAGCTTGGCCACCACCAACGCCTCCTGGATCTCGGGGTCCTCATGGAAGCGCCGCACCTTGTCGGCCAGGATCAGGTAGGTCCGCATGCAGCCGCGGGCGAAGTCCCAGACGCCGGCCGCGTCGTCGGTGCGGTAGGGGTGGGCGTCGAAGTGGCGCATGCCGTCCCAGCCCGCGTCCTCCAGCACCTTGACCGTGTAGAACGCGTCCCGGATCCCCTCGGAGCCGAATCGGAAGTCCTGGTCGTACTTCCCGATGCGCTGGGCGTTCAGGTCGATGTGGAAGAGCTTCCCCTGCCACAGGGCCTGCGCGACGGCGTGGGAGAAGGCCAGCCCGCTCATCGTCTCGTGGGCGAACTCCGGGTTGAGCCCGACCATGTCCGGGAAGGCCAGCTCGTGGATGAAGGCGAGGGCGTGGCCGACCGTCGGCAGCAGGATGTCGCCCCGGGGCTCGTTGGGCTTGGGCTCGAGCGCGATGCGGAGACCCAGGCCCCGTTCGTTGCTGTGCTCACAACACAGGTCGACGGCCTCGCGGTAGCGGTCGAGGGCCAACCCGATGTCCTTGGCCGCGTCGGCTTCCACGCCCTCCCGGCCGCCCCACATGACATAGACCTCCGCCCCCAGCTCGGCGCCGAGGTCCATCGCCTCGCAGGTCTTCCTGATGGCGAAGCGCCGGACGTCGGGGTCATTGGCCGTGAACGCCCCCTCCTTGAAGACCGGCCGGGAGAACAGGTTCGTCGTCGCCATCGGCACCTTCATGCCGGTGGCATCGAGCGCCTGGCGGAAGCGCTTCACGATCGCCTCGCGCTCGGAGGGGGTCGAGCCGGGCGGGACCAGGTCGTCGTCGTGGAAGTTGACGCCGTAGGCCCCCAGCTCGGCCAGGCGCTCCACGGCTTCGACCGGGTCCAGGGGGGGACGGGTCTCATGGCCGAACGGGTCCTTGCCCGGGTTGCCCACCGTCCACAGCCCGAAGGTGAAGTGGTGCTCGGGGGCGGGCACGAACGGGTCGACCATAGGAAAAACGCTAGCGCCAACCGCGGTCCGACGTGAGGGGACCGGGAGACCCCCGACCTGGAGCCGCGGCCCGCCCTGCCGATCGGTGGTGGTCAGGCGGTGCGGGACCACCTGACCTCGAGGCCCAGGTGCAGGTCCTCGCCGGGCGCCAGCACCCTCGGGTCACGGTTGAAGGCGTCGGGATGCCGGCGACGTCCCGTTCCCAGACCGAGGCCGCGTCGATCTCGAGCGCCGCGGGGCCGCCCCGGGCCAGGGTCGGCGAGAAGCACGGGGGCCAACCGGCGACGACGGGCATCGCCCGCTCCCCGGCCGCGACGGTCATCGTCAGGGTCAGTCGGTCGGGGGTCAGCACGATCTCCTGGGTCACGGTCCCTCCCCAGCGGCGATCAGCGGTGTCGATGCAGCTCTACCCCTGGGAGGTCCTCGAATCCGGAAGGATCCGCACTGACCACCGCTCGGCCTGCCGACTTGGCGGTGGCGGCGATGATGAGGTCGTGGGCGCCTCGAGGCCGTCCTGTTCGTCGCGTGTTCGCGAGGAGCTCGGCATGGACGAGGGCGGTGTCCGTTCCGTAGGCCAGGACGGGCACGGCCTCGATGACCGCCTGGACGAAGGTGGCTCGGCGCGCTCGGTAGCGGCCGGACGCCAGCTCGACGCCGACCTGGAGCTCGGCCACCGTGACGGCCGCCATGGCGACGTCGTCGTCATCGTCGATCCATCGGTCGAGATCGTGGCCGTCCCGCTCGATGTCGATGAGGAAGGTGGTGTCGAGCAGCAGTGCCGTCATCCTCGGTCGTCCAGAGTCAGCAGGTCACGGACCTCGTTGAGGTCATCTGACCATTCGCCGTCAGGTTCGTGCTGACGCAGGAGTGCCTTCAGGTCGGCGCCGCGGCCACGGCTGACCGGCTCGAGCTGGGCCACCGCTCGCCCGCGCCGCATGATCGTGTAGCGCTCACGGCGATGTTCGATGGCATCCAACAAGTCGGCGAAGTTTCGGGCCGCATCGGTTGCTGTCACATCCGGCACAAAATCAGATTATCCGATTTCGGCTGGACCCGCAAGCGCCGTGGTTTCCTCGACTGACGTCCTTGGGGGGACGGGGGCGGCCGGACCAGGATGGCGCTCCCCGACCGGAGATCCTGCCGATGACCGAGCCCCAGTCCGCCGACGCGGTCGCCTTCGCCGGGGCGCGGGCGCGCTACCGCCGCGAGCGCGAGAAGCGGATCCGCCCCGACGGGATCGCCCAGTTCCAGGACCTGACCGGCGACCTGGCCGAGTTCGACCGGGACCCGTTCGCCGACCCCGACCTCACGCGTGACCCCGTGGAGGAGGAGGTGGAGGTCCTGGTCATGGGGGGAGGGTTCGCCGGGATGCTCACTGCGATCAACCTGAAGGCCCACGGCATCGATGACCTGCGCATCATCGACAAGGGGGGCGACTTCGGCGGCACCTGGTACTGGAACCGCTATCCGGGCTGCATGTGCGACGTCGAGTCGTACACGTACCTTCCCTTGCTGGAGGAGACGGGCTACCTGCCCACCGAGAAGTACGCCGGCGCATCGGAGATCTTCGAGTACTGCCGGCTCATGGGCCGCCACTTCGACCTCTACCCCCACGCCCTGTTCTCCACCGTGGTCGAGGACGCCGAGTGGGACTCGACGGCGGAGCGCTGGCACGTCACCACCAGCCGGGGCGACCGGATCCGGGCCCGGTTCTTCGTGACCGCCGGCGGCATCCTGGCCAAGGCCAAGCTGCCCGGCATCCCCGGCATCGGCGACTTCGAGGGCTCGGCCTTCCACTCCAGCCGCTGGGACTACGCCGTCACCGGTGGCGGACCGACCGAGCCCATGGACGAACTGGGCGACAAGCGGGTCGGGGTCATCGGCACCGGCGCCACGGCGGTGCAGATCGTCCCCCAGCTGGCGGCGACCGCCCGAGAGGTCTACGTCTTCCAGCGGACCCCGTCGGCGGTGGGCGAGCGCGGCAACGGGCCCACCGACGTCGAGTGGTTCCGGGGCCTGGAGCCCGGTTGGCAGCAGGAGCGCATCCGCAACTTCACCCAGGCCGTGACCGGTGACCAGCCCGAGACGAACCTCGTCGGGGACGGCTGGACGTCGGCCATGTGGGAGGACACCCACGTCAGGGTCGAGGATCCCGAGGAGGCCGAACGCCTGGAACGGGCCGACTTCGAGACCATGGAGGCGCTCCGGCGCCGGGTGGACGAGATCGTCGAGGACCCCGAGACGGCCGAGAAGCTCAAGCCCTGGTACGGCAAGCACTGCAAGCGGATGTGCTTCCACGACGAGTACCTGCCGGCGTTCAACCGACCCGATGTCCACCTGGTCGACACCGACGGCCGGGGCGTCGAACGCATCACGGCCACCGGCGTGGTGGCCAACGGCGAGGCCTACCCGGTCGACGTCCTCGTGTTCGCCTCCGGCTACGAGGTGACCACCGAGCTGAGGTCCCGTCTGGGCTTCGACCCCCGGGGCCGAGGCGGCATCGCGCTGTCCCAGCGCTGGTCCGACGGCCCCCACACCCTGCACGGGGTCATCGCCGCCGAGTTCCCGAACCTGTTGATGATCGGCATCGCCCAGGCCGGCTTCGGCACCAACTTCCTGCACTTCCTGGCCGAATCGGCCAAGCACGTGGCCTGGATCGTCGCCGCCTGCGAGCGGGAGGGTGTCGCCACCATCGAGGCCACCCCCGACGCCGAGGACGCGTGGTGGGAGGTCCTCAAGGAGCAGTCCCGCCTCATCGCCGGCTACTCGGCCAACTGCACGCCCGGCTACTACAACAACGAGCTCAGCTTCGACGAGAGGACCGCCCGCAACCTCGTCTACACCGGCAGCATCCTCGACTACGCGGGCTTCCTGGAGCGCTGGCGCGAGGCGGGCGACTTCCCGGGGGCGGAGGTCGTGACGCAGTAGCGACCTGTGGATGCCCGAGACCAGACCGAGCCGGCGCTCGGGACCCGGCCGCTCCGGCCCCATGGGCCCCGGTTACCGTCTCGACGTGCCTCGACCCTCAACGGACCGTCACGGGGTCGTGACTGCCCCCGGGGGCTCGGTCGGTCGGTCGGCGAGGCGCCATGACCTGGGCTGACCGTCGGGTGCTGGTCACCGGTGGCGCGTCGTTCATCGGCTCCCGCCTGACCGAACGGCTGGTCCACCTCGGGGGGCTGGTCCGCGTGGCCGACGACCTCTCCAGCGGGAGCCTCAGCCACCTGAGCGCTGTCCTCGACGACGTCGAGGTCCTCCCGGGCGATCTCCGGGACCCCACGACGGCCGGCCGGGCGGCCGAGGGCCGGGAGATCGTCTTCCACCTGGCCGCCGATCACGGGGGCCGGGGCTACATCGACAGCCACGAGACGGCCTGCGCCTCCAACTTCGCCCTGGACCAGACCGTGTTCGCCGCCGCGCTGACCGCAGGCTGTGACCAGGTCACCTTCGCCTCGTCGGCCTGCGTGTACCCCGTCGGCCTCCAGGCCAGCCTCGACCGGACCGTGGCCCTCCGGGAGGAGGACGTGGGTCCGCCCTATGCGCCCGACGGCCTGTACGGCATGGCCAAGCTGGCCGCGGAGCTCACCCTGGAGGCGATGGGCCGGGAGCACGGGATCGGGACGGTCGCCTGCCGGTACTTCACCGTCTACGGGCCGCGAAACCCCGAGAGCCACGCCCTCACGGCCATGATCGCCCGCGCCTTCGTCGGCGCCGACCCCTTCGAGATCTGGGGGACCGGTGAGCAGCGCCGGAACTGGACCCATGTCGAGGACATCGTCCGCGGCACGATCGCCGCCGCCGAGACCCTGACCGAGGGCGCGGTGAACCTCGGCTCGACCACCAGTTGGTCGGTGCGCGAGGCGGCCGAGCTGGTCCTCGAGCTGACGGGCCACGAGGCCACGATCGTCGCCCGGCCCGACAAGCCGACCGGTCCCCTCAACCGGCTGGCCGACGGGACAAGGGCCAACGCGCTCCTCGACTTCGAGACCGAGGTGAGCCTGGCCGCCGGCCTGGCCTCGACGATCGACTGGTACCACGCCACCCACGACCGGGAGCAGGTGCGCGTGAACTTGGATCACCTACTCCTGGAGCGGGCCGGCCCGGACGGCGGCCCCTACCCGCCCGGCATCTGACCGTAGGCTCGGCGGCAGAGCTCCTCGAGGGTGTCGGCCCAGTCGACGGGCCGGTAGTGCAGGAACAGCGAGGCGTAGTGCCGACCGTGCAGGGGGTTCGGCCGTCCGTGGGGAAGCTTGGCGCTCTCGTAGAGCAACATCTCGCCGGGCTCCAGGAACACGTCGTGGACCTGACCCGCCGCATCCTGGACGGTCAGGGCCCAGGGCGCATCGACGTCGGCGGCCACATGGACGATCGAGCTGATCACATGGGTCTCGACCCGGTCGGTGTGGGGCCGCAGGGTCTGGCCGTCGCCGTAGACGCGGATGCCGTAGGCCGCGGACGGCACCAGCTCCCGGCCGCACCAGTCCTCGTGGATCCGCTGCAGCTCGGCGAGCATCTCCGTCCCGGCAGCCCCGACCGGGATCACGCTGGGGCTGCCGGTCGGTAGGAACGTGTCGTCGCTGGGCTCGACCGCGGCGGTGAGCTGCTGCTCGTCGAACAGGCGGCGGAGGCGGTCCTGCACCCGCGGTGGTGTCGCCACGATGCGGAACCCGTCCGGGGTCAACGACGGGATCAGCTGATGCTGACGGGCGGTGACGGTCTCGGGGTCACTCCCGAAGACGGCGCGGACCAAGGGCATCCGCCGGGCCCAGAACACGATGGTGAACCGCTGGTCGGCGAAGTCATCGGAGCCGACGTGGACCGGGCGGACCTCGTGATGGGTGTCGCTGCGGAAGAACACCACGCGGTTGTCCGCCGGCTCGACGTCGGTGTGCGACGGCGCCGGCTCGATGACCCCGTCGCGCTCGACGGTGTCGAAGAGCCGGAGCGCCCCGCCGGTGAAGCGCCGAGGCTCGCGGTTGAAGTAGTAGACGGCGCTGATCTCCCGCAGGGCGGTGTCGGGGCTGGCATCGTCGACGTGGAGCGTGAAGTGGTCGCCCTCGCCGTGAACGGTGAGGTGCCGCTCGAGGTCCCCCAGGGGGAACCAGGCCACCCCGAGCTGCTCCCGGACGAAGGGCAGGAGCTTCACGATCTTGGACTCGAACATCTCCCACACCGGGCCGAGGTCATAGATCGACCGGGAACGGCGGACGTGGGGATGGAGGTCACCGGGGGTGGCATCAGCCACATGCACCCCGCTGGGCGAGAAGTCCGCCGCTCGGGACAGGGCGAACTCCAGGAGGCGGGCGTGGTCGTCGGCGTCGAGGAAGTCCTCGAAGCGGACCACGGGAGGCGACCTGGGCTCGGGTGCCGGCGGGGGCTGATAGGCCCGCCTCGGCGCGACCCGGGCCGGGAGGTCGAGTGAGCGGACCCGGGCCAGGAGGTCGGCCGCGACGGTCGTGGCTTCCGGCCGGGGGCCGCGGAGCTCGACGACCCGCTCGGCCAGGCGCCGGGCCAGGGTCCGGGCGGCGGGCGCGTTGCCGCCGGCGCCCACGACGTGGCCCAGCAACCCGAGGACGGCCCGGACCCCGACCACCTCGGTCGGTGACCAGTCGGCCTCGGCCACGAACTCGGTGGCGACGATCATCGCCACCGGTATCGGCGAGCCCGTGGTCGGACCGCCGGCGGTGACGGGGTGCGCCCAGCAGTCCTCGTAGAGGACGTCGAGGCCGTCGGAGCACAACTCGGCGCCCGCGGCGACCAGGGCGGCCACCAACGTGGTGGTCCCGGCCCCGGCGGGACCGAGGACCACGACACCCCGGCCGGCTACCGAGACGACGGCGCCGCGCGCCACGACGCTCTGGGGGCTGCGCCGGGCCACGATGTGGAGCAGATCCTCGATCAGCGCCCCGACGGCGGCATCGGGGTCGGCGCGGCGGAGGAGGCCGCCACCGTCCCGTTCCAGCCCGTACCGGCCCGCGCCTTCCCGGGTGATCGAGTAATGGACGTCGACCTCACCGTCGTCCACGGTGACGACCGGCCCGGCGACCAGCCGGTCCAACCGCGCCGCCACCTCGTCGGGCGCCTGGACCTCGACGCGGACGCCGCCGATGGTGAGGTGCGCCGGTGGCACCGGGCGCGGTCGAGTGGCGCTCACCCGACGGCCCGGTCAGGGGCCAGGATCAGCCGGTGACGGACGGCTGGCCGCTCACGGGGTTCCCGCCGCCCCGGGTGACGTCGTCGGGGGCGACGGCGGGAGGCGTCGGCGTGGGACTCGGGACCGGGACGGGCGCCGGCGTCGGGACAGGTGTGGGCACAGGCGTCGGTACCGGGGTCGGGCTCGGCACGGGGGTCGGGCTCGGCACGGGGGTCGGGCTCGGCACGGGGGTCGGCACCGGGCTCGGGCTCGGCACCGGGCTCGG
>Ga0105044_10011854_pt1 | contig 11861 bp, 11 predicted proteins | sample MAT01_FD_78092 | JGI IMG/M metagenome (GOLD analysis project Ga0105044, IMG submission 78092) | Freshwater microbial communities from Lake Fryxell liftoff mats and glacier meltwater in Antarctica - MAT-01 | ecosystem: Environmental > Aquatic > Freshwater > Ice > Liftoff microbial mat | place...
CCCGATGACAGCTTCACCGCCAGCGCAGCACGACGGGACCTGCTGGCGCTAACCGGGCGGTTGATGCAGCCCCTGGTGCAGGGCCTCGGCGGTTCGGAACGCGATGGCCCCTTCATGCGCCACGTCGACGGACACCTGCTGATCGCGCTCGAAGTGCCGTTCGATCCGCAACTGATGTCGCGTACCGCGCCGCTGATGGAGGTGGTCGATCGGCTGATGGCAGAGGCCAAAGCTGACGGCGTGACGTTGGAGGCAATCGGTTCGTACCGCCATTTCCGCGACAACCTGACCGCGGTGTACAGCGATCTGTCGAGCAGCATGCCGGTCGCGATCATTCTGATCGCGCTCGTATTGTTCTCGCTGATTCCCAACCTGCGAGCGTTGGCGGCACTGCACGTGCCGGCACTGCTGGGCATGGCCGGTGGCGTCGCGGCGGTGACCGCGCTCGGGCTCGACGTGCCGCTGCCGTTGCTCGGTTTCGCCGCCGGCATGCTGGGGGTCGCGGTGGATTACGGCCAGCACGTGATCGCTGCCATTCGCAGCGGAGAGGGCGCAACCATCTGGCGACCACTGACCATCACCTGGGTGACCACGGCTTCCGCATTCGCCGTGCTGGTCACCAGCACCGTTCCCGGCATCCGGGTGGTCGGCATCATGATCATCGTCGGGCTTGGTATCGCCCTGCTGGCGGCGATCTTTCTGCTGCCACGGTTGACGCCGAAACTGCCGGATCGCGATCGTTGGCTGGTGGTGTCGCAACCGTTGCTGGCGCAGTGCCAACGGCGGCCATGGGTGAACTGGCTGATCACCGGTGTGATCACCGCCGCACTCGCACCTGGTTTACTGCGCCTGAGTTTCAACGACGACCTGCGCAGCTACGACGGCAGCCGGCCGGAGACCTGGCGCGCACTCGAACAGTTCCTCGCCCGTTGGGGCTCGTTGTCGTCTTCCGATTTCCTGGTCAGTCAGGATGCCGACCTGGGCACTGCGCTCGATGACGTCGCGGCGGCCCGTGCGCGCATCGGCTATCCAGCCAGCATGGTCGAACGCCTGATCCCAGGACCACAGGCGCAGGCGGTGAACCGCGCTGCATGGAACGCCTTCTGGCAACGCCACGCGACCGAGTTTGCCACAAACCTTGCGACCGCAGCCAAAGCCAACGGTCTGCGCGTGCAGGCCTTCGCCGAGACCTTGGCGCTCTACCAACCGGTGGACAGCGTGCCGCCGCTGAGCTTCTCCACTTGGAACGGTTCCGCGGTTGAGAAACTGGTCGGCAGCTACCTCGGCAAACTCGACGACGGCACGTGGCAGGTTGCGTCGCCGGTGATGAAACTGAAAGCACCCGAGGTCGAACGTATCCACAACGTCCTCAATGACCGCACCGCCGACGCACCGGTGTGGCTCGCCTGCCGTGAGCACATCGGCCATTCGCTGATCGCGGTGGTGTCCGACGACCTGACGTCACGGGCGCTCGCCATCGTGCTGGTGGTGCTGCTGGTGGTGTCACTGATCGAGCGCAACGTCAGACGGGTGGTGGCACAACTGCTTCCCCCAGCCGCAGCGCTGTTATGGACCTTTGGCGTGCTTGGATGGATGGGCATGAAACTCGATCCGTTCGCGGTGTTGGCCGCAGCATTTATCGGCGGCATCGGTATCGACAGCGCGGTGTTCCTCACCCACAGTCCACGCGCGCGGACGTTGTCACCGGTGCTGGCGGCATCGATCACCACCATCGTCGGCATGATGTCGCTGCTGTCGGCTCAGCATCCGACGATCTATACGCTCGGGCGCACGCTGTTGATCGGCATGAGCTGCTGTCTGGTGGCGTGCCTATTGATCACGCCAGCAGTGGCGCGACGCGTACCGGAATCACCAGGGCCTCAGCGCTAAGACGGGCACTGATCAGCGGAGCAGTTTGTGCACGATGCTGATCACCAGTACGATCACGACTACCACGGTGGCGATTGATCCGGAGATCTTCCGCGACAGTTGTTTCTTGGCCACTGCCTGGACCGTGATCTGGGTGCCGACCGCGACGATCATCCACACCATCGCGAGCACCACCAGGTACACGACGACACCGATTACAGAACGTGGGATCAAAAGGTCGGATTCCATGTCGTGGTGGTCCTAAAGTGTGCCCGTGGTGTTGGCAAGCCGCCAGCCACCGGTGACCTGCTCGACTTCGCCGCGAATCGCCGCCCGCGTCAACCACATGTCGATCACCATCTGGTTTAACTCCTCCAGCGCAGTGAAGGCGCGCAAGTAGCCGAGCAGTTCCGGCGAGGTGAAGTGCGCGTTGGCCGTCTGATTCTCGGCGACGAACACGCTGAAGCGTCGGCGTGGGTTGGTGAAAGTGTAACCGCCCTTGGCGGTGGCGTAGGTCCAGTCCTCGCCGGCGATGGGCATGCTGCGCGCCAGTCCTTCCGATAGATGCCGGCGGCTGGCCTGGAAACCACTCTCCGGTTCGGCCACGTGCGCGGCGATCTCACGCTTCAGGCGCAGGTAGGCAGCGATCTGGGACAGCTCGATCATGGGCTGCTTGTAGGGTGCGCTGACGGCGACGCCAATGCGCTCCTGCTCTGCGGCAACACCGCTGCGACGCCTGCCGAATCTTGCCCCGACCCGCTGATGGCAAGCCGCTCCGGAGCATTATCGTCCCACCATGACTCGCCTCATCACTTGGTCGCTCATCATCCTCACCTTCGGCTTGGGCATCACCTGGATGGTGCGCTCGGCGCAGGCCAATCCACGCCCCCTACCGCAGCCAGAGAAGACACCCGCCGCGGCGCCAACGGAACCGGCGAAGCCCGAGCCGTCGTTCAGTGAAAAGGCCGGAACTGCCGCCCGCAGCGCGGTCGACCAGGCCAAGGACGTCGGCGCGCAGGTGGTCGAGCAGACCAGCGCCGCCGCCAGCGAGGTGAGCGCAGCGAGCAAGGACGCCGCTGCCAAGGCCAAGGACGCCATCAGCGAAACCGCCCAACACGTCAGCGATGCAGCGAAACAGGCGGCAGAGAAGGCGAGCAAAGTGGCTGGCGAGTTCGCCGAAGGCTTCAACAAGCCGGCGGAACCGGCGGCAGCTCCGGCCAAGCCGTGAGCGCTGACCACATCGTGAGCACAGATACAGCACGAAACTGATCGGCCAGCGCAGGTCGACGTGCGAACACACGGATCCACGACGACACCCGCACGTGCCACGCACATCCTGTTGCAGGCCTGCGGGATGATCGACAACGGCAGCTCGTCACCGATGGTATCCCGCTCAGCTTTCCGCTCAGCTTTCTGTTCAGCTTTCCGCTCAGCTTTCTTCTCAGCTTTCTTCTCCCTTCGTCATCGCTGGAGATGTCCGTGCGCCTGCCTCCCTTCGTGTTGTCCGTGTTCTTGCTGCTGGTCGCGACCACGGTCGTCCACGCCGCAGAAACCATCACCATCAAGGCGATCAGCGGCCTGCAGTACGACGTGAAGCGCTTCGCCGTTGAGCCTGGGGCGCAGGTCGTCATCGCCTTCGTCAATGACGACGCCACCGACATGCCGCACAACTTGGTGTTCACCAAACCGGGCAAACGCATGGACGTGGTCAACGCGGCGATGGCGATGGGCGCCGATGCAATCAAATCCGGTTTCGTGCCACCAGGTCCGGACGTGGTCGCGGCGATTCCGGAAGTCAAACCACACGCCGAAGCCAAACTCACCTTCACTGCGCCGAAAGATCCGGGCATCTACCCCTACGTCTGCACCTACCCAGGCCACGGGCTGATCATGTTCGGTGACATGTATGTCGGCGTGCCGATGCCGGCGGAGAAGCCGGTGGTCGCCGAAAAGGAAGGCAACCCCCACGCCTTCCCGCTGACGCGTCCCTATCTCTACCGGCTGTTCATGCCCGACTCGAACGTGGCATCGGTGGCGATCATGCTGCCCGGTGATCTCAACCTGTGCTGGGATGCCGCGACATGCCGGCCGCGTTACCTGTGGCGCGGTGCCGGCGTCGACATCAGCGCCTATTGGAAGGGCAATGGCAGCGGTCGCGTGAAACTGGTGGGCGAAAAGATGTGGAGCGCCGGCGCCGAGATCCCGCTGCGTTTGTCAAAGAACAAAGCACCGGTAGTCGCCTTCAAAGGGTACGCGCTGATGCAGGGCTACCCGGAGTTCCGTTACACCATCGATGGCGTGGCGGTGAAGGAACTGGTGAAGGAACATGAGGACGGCAAAGGCCTGACCTCGTCCTTCGTGGTCGATACCGACAAGCCGCTGTTCTACGTCGTCGATGCCAGCCAAGCGGCGTTGTTCAGCAGTCCCGCGGGCGCCTTCACCGATGGCACGCTGAGTGTGCCGGCCAAACAAGGACGCTCGTTTTCGATCACGTTGACGCCACCTGCCGCTGGAAAGGCCACCAAGTGATCCGCTCCCTCTCCTGCCTGCTCGTCATGCTCGGCGTTTCTCTGCCACTCGCCGCCGCGTCGATCACCGACCACTACAAAATCGAATCGTTGCCGCTGCCCAAAGGCCTCGACCCGCAGGTTGGTGCGCTGGCGGTGGCGCCGTCCGGAAAACTTTTCGCGGCTTTCCATCGCGGCGAGGTCCTGACCTGGGATCCGGAGCACAAACACTGGCATCCGTTTGCGTTCGGCCTGCACGAGCCACTCGGCATGCTCGTCATCAGCGAACGCGAAGTGCTGGTGATGCAGCGTCCCGAGCTGACGCGCCTGACCGATACCGACGGCGACGGCAGCGCGGATGTCTACGAGACGGTGTGCGACGACTTCGGCATCAGCGGCAACTACCACGAGTTCAACTTCGGCCCGGCGCGTGACGCCAAGGGTGATCTCTACATCGGGCTGAACGTCGCCAGCAACGGCGACAAGACCGAAAAAGAAATGCGCGGCGAGTTCCGCCACTTCAGCGTCACGCATGAGGACGTCATCGGCAATTGGAAGGAAGCGAAAGGCAAGATCGGCCGGATGTATTCGGTGGTGCCGTACCGCGGATGGGTCCTCAAGATCGACGGAAAAACCGGTGCTATGACGCCGTTCGCCAGCGGCCTGCGTTCACCCAACAGCCTGGGCTTCGACGCCGAGGGCCGCCTGCTGGTGTGCGATAACCAGGGCGACTGGCTCGGCAGCAGCAAACTCCATCACGTCGTCGAAGGCGGATTCCACGGCCACCCCGCAAGTCTGGTGTGGCGCGCGGACTGGAAACTCGGCAATCCGCTCAAACTCCCAGTGGCCAACCTCGACAAGCTGCGCACGCGCGAAGCGATGTTCTTCCCGCAATCGATACTCGCCAATTCTCCGACGCAGCCGCTGCTCGACACCACCGGCGGCAAGTTCGGCCCCTACGCCAATCAGGTGTTCGTCGGCGAGATGAACATCAGCCGCATCATGCGCGTTCTGCCGGAGACCGTCGCTGGCCAGACGCAGGCCGCCGGCATTCCGTTCTTCGACAAAAATGGCCTGACCCAGGGCATCAACCGCCTGGCGTTCGCCCCGGACGGCGCGCTTTACGTCGGGCAGACGCACCTGAGTTGGGCCGGTGGCGAAGGCATCCAGAAGATCACCTGGAAAGGCACCGTACCGATGGATGTGCTCGGCTTCAGCCTGAGCAAGGACGGCTTCAACGTACGCTTCACCAAGCCTGCCGATGCGAAAACCATCACGCCGGAGGCGTTCAAGATCCGCCGCTACTACTACGAATACCACGAGGCCTACGGCGCGGACACCGACGACTTGAGCAATCCGGTGGTGACCAAGATCACCCCAGGCAAGGACGGCAAGGAATGGTCGCTGACGCTCGACAGCCTCAAACCCGGATACGTCTACGAGTTCACCTTCAAGGGTATCAAGGGCGCCGACGGCGAGGAACTGATCAACACGCTGCTGTGTTATACCTGTAATCGGCTGCGTGATGGTTCAGCGCCATCGCCGCAGATTCCTGGGACGGCGCCGAAGAAGGCGGCGAAGGAACAGGCCAAGGGGAAGGCGAAAGAGGAGAAACCGTAGTGAATAAGCTTAATAAGAGTGTCCCGTGACTTCGAACACTGTCATTGATTTGCTTCTACGGGATCGCCACTTCCAGCACCTGCCGACTGAGGACCCACTGTGGCACTTCTACACGTATGATTCAGGTCGACTGAGCTACTTCCTGCTGATCAACCTATCCGAAGGAAAAATCAATATCGGAGTTGATTTTCTGGGAGGTGTGCCGTTCGGCGCAACTTCATTGTTCGAGGTCTGCATCGAGTTCGATGAGATCGCGTATTTTTTCCATGAAGGATATGGCAGGCCCTCTGTCAAAGGAGAGTGTCATCTCTCTGATGGTACAAACGGCACAGTAATTGAACTGATGGTCCGAGACGACGGCGATCTCATTATCTGGCCACAGGGATTCCTCAAAAAAGGTACCGTGGTGGCTAACTAGACGACGGTGCTGGTCGTTTAGCGGATCACTTTCCCGCTCGACGTCATCGCCAGACGTTCGACCACGGTATAGGCGGCCGGACGTTTGAGTGGCGCCAGCCGTTCCGCACACCACGCCGACAATTCGTCATGCACTGTCGCTACATCATGACCCGGTTTGAGCTGCACCTCCGCCTGGACCTGTTCGCCCAGGCGCGCATCTGGCGCTGAACGCACGCGGCTGGCGACGACCCACGGATGCGCGTCGAGCACGCTTTCGACTTCCAGCGGGAAGACCTTCACGCCGCCGACGTTGATCACGTCCTTGAGCCGACCGAGCAGACGGATGCCGCCATTCACCGTGCGTTCGGCGCGGTCACCGGTGCGGAAGAATCCGCGGTGCAATACCGTGTCGCGTGGGCGCCAGGGTGTCAGGTACGCATCGAACAGACCGGGACCGGCGATAGCGAGTTCACCGACGCCGACGGTGGGAGTGCCGTGTTCGTCGAGCAGTTCGATGCGGTAATCCGGCAACGGTGCACCCAGGTCACCAGGACGTTCGCCATCGGCGCCCGGACTGAGGAACGGCAGGCCGACCTCGATGATGCCCAGGCCTTGCTGGACTCCGCGGCCATGGCGCACGCGAAAATCCGCCGCCGCAGTGGCGTCGAGTGCGGTGGTGGTCGATACTACGCGCGTGAGCGACGCCGGCAGATCGTGAGCAACGGGCAGATCGGCCAACCGACGGATGTGCCACGGACTGCCATAGGCGAACGTCACCGCGTTATCTCGCGCGATGGTCGCGGTGCCGGTCGCACGCAGCGCATTGCCGAACACGATCGCGGTACCGTGATGCAAGTAATTGAGGATCGACACCGCGAAGTGGTAGGCCATCGGCAGCAGCCACAGCACGCGGTCAGCGGGGCCGAGCTGCAATCCGCGATTCGCCGCGATCACCCGGTCGTGAAGCGCAGCGTGGCTGATCAGCACACCCTTGGCCGCGCCGGTGGTACCACTCGACAGGCGCAGGAACGCACTGACGCCCGCGCCGAGCGGATCGGGTGTACGCGCCTGACCGGTGGCGACGAGGCTGAGGGGCAGCTCCACCGCCGCACCCTTCGGCACATCGAGCCGCCACGGGGTACCGAGCGCGGTGATGAGCGCGGCGATCTCGGGCTCCGCCAAGGTGTGGTCCACCGGCGCGTGCACACCGCCGGCACGTAGCACCGCGAGCGCGGCAACCAGCGTCGCTGCGCCGTCATGGCCATACACTGCGACCCGATCACCAACTTGGAGACCCTGCGAAGTCAGCGTGGCGGCGAGCGCATCAACCGCGGTACGCAGGCCGCCCCAGGACAACCGTGCGGTTCCGTCAGCGACGGCGAGAGCAGTCGGGCGCTGCGCAGCGTGTTGGTCAAGAGCGTCGGTTATGCGCATGGGCGGCGAGCAAAACGCTGCCGACTGCCGGAGCAACCCTGCGAATCCCGAATGGGTCGTTTCCTGGGAGCGCCGAGTTGCACTCGGCAGGTAGGACCACGGCGATCAGCGCAGACCGGATTGCCCCTAGCCGAGTGCAACTCGGCGCTCCCAGGAAACGTGCCCGATGGGATGGCGTCGCTGGTGGACCATGCCACACAACAAAACAACCCGGCCTTGCGGCCGGGTTGTTGCAAAGTGCGATCGTTAGATCGAACTGTTTAGTAACGGCTTCCGCCGCCGCCGCCGCCGCCGCCGCCGTAGCCGCCGCGATCGCCACCGCGGCTTCCGCCGCCGTAACCACCGCCGCCGCCGCCGCCGCCGCCGCCGCCGCCGTAACCGCCGCCGCCGCCACGGCTTCCGCCGCCGCCGCCGCCGCCGCCGACTCCACCGCCGCCGCCGCCGGCGCCGCCAGCACGGGGCTGACGCGGTTCGGCCTGACGAACGGTGATTGCGCGACCGTCCATCTTATTGCCGTTCAGACCGGCAATAGCCGCCTGACCTTCAGCATCGTTGTTCATGGTAACGAACGCGAAACCGCGGCTGCGGCCGGTGTCGCGATCGGTGACGATCTTGGCGCGATCGACAGTGCCGTGCGCAGCGAAGAGAGCGGTGAGACTCTCCTCAGTGGTCGACCAGGGGAGATTGCCTACGTAGAGTTCCAAACTGACCTCGAAGAAGAACGCCGCGCGCAGCTTTGTTAGCTGGTGGCGTCGATACCGGGCGCCGTGGTAGCGCAAAACTGGTCTTGCCACACGGCAGACCGGGCGGGGAAGATGGCAAGGGAATGATGAATTCCAAGTTAATTCACGGCGACCGGAACGTGGAGCTCCGAGCTACGAGCTTTGAGCGGCGAGCTACGAGCTTTGAGCAGCAAGCAGCAAGCTGCGAGCTGCAAGCTACGAGCTACGAGTTCGGATCCTTGGTAGTCGAGGTCGCTTGGCGATGAACAAACCGACTCCCGCAGATTGGGAGCAAACTCGTAGCTCGTAGCTCGTAGCTTGCTGCTCGTAGCTCGTTGCTCAAAGCTCGCTGCTCAAAGCTAGCCCCCGAGCGTCCCGATCACCGCATACCCGGCTGCCTGCATGGTCCCAAGGACGGTGCCAAGGAACACCACCGCGCTGGGCAGGCCGGCGTAGAGTACCATGAGCGAGACCACGATCTTCACCGCGAAGCTGACGTGCAGGATGTTGATCTGTGGAACGGCACGCGTGATCACCCCCTCTGCCGCGGTGATGGCCATGACGATGGCCAGCACCGGGAAACTCAAGGCCACCGCGATGATCGACATCTCATCCAATCCGGATGCCAGCGCGGACTGGAAACGCACGGTGATCTGGAAGCCGCCCAGGGGCACCAGATCGTAACTTCGTTGGAGAGCGGCGAAGAAGTAGTGGTGACCATTCGTGGAGAGGAACAACAACATGAACAACAGGTGCATGACATCACCGATCGGCGTGACGCTGGCGCTGGTGTCGGGATCGAAGTTCTCCGCCGCGGCGAAGCCGGCATAGCGGTTGATCAGTTCACCGCCGAAGCGCACGCCGTTGACGAACAGGCTGATGAAGAAACCCATGCTCAAACCGACCATGGTCTCCTTGGCCAACAACAGCACGAACCACAGATCGACCGCGGGCACCGGCTGCGTCGCCACCGCCACCGGCACCAAGATGACCGTGACCGCCAGGGCCAGAAGCGCCTTCACCGGCGTCGGGATGTAGCTGTCGCCCAGGATCGGACCGACTGCAAACAATGCCGCCACGCGGGCGAACACCAGGATCGCCAGCGGCAGATGCGCATACCAAGCAATCAGTGGAGACAGGTCCATGGCTGGCTTGCTGCGAAATGCGGAGTGCGAGGTGCCAACACCGAGGAAACATTGATGGCGAACGATGTTCCCAGCGCGGCTGCCATACCCCGCACCCCGCACCCCGCACCCCGCACCGTGGCAATCCTCATAAGGCACCGTACATCGGCAGCGCCGCTAATATCTCCGCGGTGTACTGATTGATTAGGCGCAGCATCCACGGTCCGAAGACCACAAACGTAACCACAATGGCAAAGAGTTTGGGCACGAACGACAGGGTCTGTTCCTGGATCGAGGTGATCGCCTGCAACAGACCAATGACCAAGCCGACGATCAACGCTGCGCCCAGCACCGGCAGGGACAGCAGTGTGCTCAGGTAGAGCATCTTGCGCAGGGCTTCCATGAAGACGTCGTCAGCCATGTTAGAAAAACCAGGTGCGACGTGCGAGGTGCGAGGTGCGAAGTTCCTGGTGCGTTGTACACGTGCGGGTCCAGAGCCGGACGAGGCCCTGGCGGGGCGTAGCGGGGCAGCGCCCCGCGAACAACAATCCCCCGAGCGCGCCTGGGCGCGCGAGCGGGGACCAGGTTTGGTTTCGCGCAGCGAAACACGCCGGCACCGCCGGCGTCACCTCGCCGCTTCGGCGAGGCGCAAACCGCAGCAAGCTACCCATATGACGCCACCAATCCCTGCATCAGCAGCACCCAGCCGTCGACCAGGACGAAGACCAGAATTTTAAACGGCAACGAGACCACGACCGGCGGCAACATCATCATGCCGAGCGCCATCAGCACCGCGCTGATCACCAGATCGATGACCAGGAACGGCAAGAAGATGATGAAGCCCATCTGGAAGGCGGTTTTGAGTTCGCTGGTGATGAACGCCGGTACCAACGTGGTGAAGCTGACGTCAGCGGCGCTGACTGGGCGTTCTTCCTTGGCCAGCCGGATGAACAGCGCGAGATCGTTCTTGCGCGTGTGTTTGAGCATGAAGTCCTTCACCGCGGACTTGGCGTTGTCGAGTGCGACCTGCTGGGTGATTTGTTCGCTCATGAACGGCTGAACGGCTTCGCTATTGATGCGATTGAGTGTCGGTGCCATCACGAACAACGTCAGGAACAGGGCGAGCCCGACCATCACCTGATTGGGCGGCAAGGTCTGCGTGCCGAGCGCACGGCGCAGGAAACCGAGCACGATGATGATACGCGTGAAGCTGGTCACCATCATCAGGAACGACGGCGCCACCGCGAGCACGCTGATCAGCAGCAAGAGCGACACCGCGCTGCTCCAGCCAGCGGTGCCCTGCGGTTGATCGATCGACACCACCAATCCGCCGACGTTGACCTTGGTTGAACCTGGGCTCGCGCCTGGCGTCGTCAGCGTCGCGTCCGTGCCGCCGACCGTGGTCGTGGGTGCGGTGGTGATGGTGCCGCTCGGCGCCACCAAGGGCGGCGGCACGAGAAATGGTGGCACAACGGCCTCGCCACCACTTAGCGAGATGAGCAGGAACAGCGCCAGCAGAGCGCGTAGGCTGCGTTGGAACAATCTCATGCGCGTGGCCTAGTGAGGTTGTCGAGCACGGCGCGGAACGCTGACGGTGGAGGCGTGGTTGGTGCTGACGTGGTTGGAGTGCTTGGCACGGCGACCGCATCCGCCGGCAGCGCTTTGCGCGGCTGCTCATCAAGCACACTCGCTGGCAGCGTGGCAAGATGGGTCAGGTCATGTTCGCCCTGCCCCACCACCAGCACCTGATCGCCGATGCGCAGCAGACTGACGGAACGTTTGAAGCCGAGCGGTACGGTCTCGATCACCGTCAGGTGCCGACCGCGCCCAGGCAGCACCCGCCGCATGCCGAACTTGCGCGCGGCATAAGCCAGACCGCCAGCCACCACGGCGATCGCCAGCAGGGACAGCAGCAGACCGACGGCGGCTTTTCCCACCACCCCGCCGCCATCCGCCGGAGCAGCAGCCGCACCGCCTTGCGAGCGTTGCCATTCGGCATCGCTGAACAGCGGCGCCGATGGTGGAGTGGCCGCCGCAGGCGTGTTCGCTGCGGCCGACGCAGGAACCGGAGCCGGTTGGGCAGCAGGCGCCTCATCCGCTGGCACCTCAGCCGTTGGCGCCTCCACCGGGCACAACGGCAACGGCAGCAACAGAATCAACAGTAGCAGGCGGACCAGCATCGTCGC
>Ga0105044_10011855_pt1 | contig 11860 bp, 12 predicted proteins | sample MAT01_FD_78092 | JGI IMG/M metagenome (GOLD analysis project Ga0105044, IMG submission 78092) | Freshwater microbial communities from Lake Fryxell liftoff mats and glacier meltwater in Antarctica - MAT-01 | ecosystem: Environmental > Aquatic > Freshwater > Ice > Liftoff microbial mat | place...
ACAAGCCGTTGTTGCGATGTGCCGACGTTGTGGTTAGCATGCATTGGGGCTGGCTCCTTGGGTGATGGATGGGTGTTTCGCAACTCCAACTTATCATCCATCGAACCAGCCTGCTTTTATTCACATATTCAGACGCTATCCGGCGTTAAGTAAGTGCCATTCCACCCTGGCCCCTTTGATCATTGATATCAGCGGAGTTCGGCACGGCGTGCGAGAAGTCCATCGAACACGGCTCCCAGGCCAGGATGGACGCCACGAACACCAGCGACCACATTGGCTGACCAGTCGAAATAGTCTTGTTTGCGTTCTACCGACCAGTCCGCTGGCGGCGAGGCCAGAATGTCCCGCAGATTACTGATCTTGTCGGCCAACTTGACGAGCTTGGCCTCGGGCGATAAATGCGGCGCGCGCTCGACCTGCCGCTGCTTGCGCACCTGCTTGTCAAGGGATTTGTCGTCTGTAACCTCAAGAACTACCGCTGCCACCCTCGATCCAAACAGCGACTGAATCTCGTCGGCTGTCGTCTTGGTGTCCTCAATGGTGTCGTGCAGCACGGCAGCGCAAAGAACCGTTGCATCTTCAACGCCGCCTTCGTTGGCCAGTACGTTGGCCAGCGCGATTGGGTGGTTGATGTAAGGCGACGCATCCGCGCCCTTGCGTCGCTGGTCCCGGTGTTTGTCTGCGGCGAAGGCGAGTGCCTTCACGAACGCGCCCAGTTGGCTTCCAGTGTTTTCCATTTGCTACCCCTTTTTTTACAATCTATTAGTCTTGGTGGCGGGCACCTTTACAAGCGCGACCACCACATCCTCTTTTCCGGTCTTGTTCAACGCATACAGTGCCAAGCACACGGCCAGCGCGTCGCCCGAAGCTGCTTCAGGTTGCAACGTGGAGGTCAAGTCTTGACTTTTGGCTCTGCCAAGCAAAAGACAAGTCTTGCCCCTGTGTTGCTTGCGTGGTGCTCGCGAGTATTACGCTACCAATATTTCGCTAAACTCTAGCATTGGCGCGGGTCTTCGGGATTTTGCAGGGACGACGCATTAGCTACACAAAAATCATCATGATTGTTTGGGTGCTTACTCCGAAACAAAATTGAAATTCACAAAAGTAAATCCTGATTCTGATCTTTTAAAAGTGAGCTCGGCATCCGGGTTTAACAATGGGGAATTTTTTACTTCCATGATTATTTCGTCGTCACTCATGGTCACGATGTCCTGGTTATCAAAAATCACACTTTCCGCCGTAACACCTTCCCACTTCCATTTCTGGTACAAAACTTTGTATTTTCCAAATGCTGCTTCCAGTTGAAAAATTATTATGGTTCCTTCTTCAATCGGTACGCCATCAAATTTACCTTGCATGATTAGTCTCCTTACGTAATCGTTTAGCCCCCACGTTTACATCCCCACCAGCGCCCTATGTCGTCCCAACAAGTGAGAACAAAAACAGTGTGAAGTCTTGACCCCGCTGCGACCACATCCTCTTTTCCGGTCCCGATCAACGCCCATAGTGCCAAGCACTTGACCAGCGCGCCGCCCGATGCGTCTTCCAATTGTGTGATCCGGTATTATTTTTCAAACCGAATTGACCCACTAATGCCAGGAATTCTTCATCAGTTTTTTACCCTCGTGAATTGACTACCCCGCTTAATTTTTATGCAGGGAAATGCGGGCAAGTGGTCTAACTACCCAAACGCTGCCGCAGCTACCACCACGACTTTGCGGGCCACGCAGAGTCAGCGGTGAGCCCCTGCAATTTGGGATCAGCCGAAATAGGTTGAGACGGCTACTTGGCGGTGCCTTTGTGTTGTCCATGATTTCACACAGGTAAACGAAGCAGAAATGATGCGTTACCTATACGCCAGAATACGTCGCGGTTAGCATCAAGTAACGCAAATGAAGTGTTGGCGTTGCCGGGACGGCGAAACCTGCCAATGCTCAGGTACAGATAATTCCGAGCGCGACACATTTTGACGAACCACGCGCGCATCATGCAGCCATTCTCACCAAAAGAAGCTGCCATGCGCCTCGTCTTCGTCGATACCGAAACCACCGGACTCTCGCCCCGTTTGGGTGACCGCATTGTCGAACTCGCCTGCGTCGAGATGGGCGATGGCCAACTGACCGGTAATGAGTTTTATCGAGTCATCAATCCCCAGCAACCGATCCCTCCTGCAGTAAGCGATATTCACGGCATCCACGATGCCATGCTGCAAGACAAGCCAGTATTCGCCGCCATTGCGACGGAGCTGATCGACTTTGTCGGCTTCGATAGCGTAGTGATGCACTGCGCGCCATTTGATACATCGTTCTTCGGTGCTGAGTTTGCCCGCGCTGAAATGAGTTGCCCTGCCCTTGCCGACCGGGAGCAGGTCATCGACACCCTGCCGCGTTTCCGAGCGCGGCATCCAGAAGAGCGTTGCGTTCTGCAGGCCTTGTGTGAACGGTATGGCGTGGAGCTACCAACTGATGAACGTTGGCACGGCGCGTTGATCGACGCCCGCATGCTCGCACGCCTGTGGCAGGCCGCTGGATTGTCGGTTTGAACATTACCGCCTGGAAACTACAAGATGAATCCAATCAGACAAAACCATGTCCACAACCTTAAGGACAGCGACTTTTTCACCCGGGTAACGAGTATGAAGCCTGCATCCTGCCTTCATCGATAAAGAAACGTATATCGATGCATATGGGAAGCCTACTGCCTGGACGGTCCGCTCCGTGTTGCTATTTGCGGCATCAATCCGTGTCGCTTAGCTCCAAAACAGTGGCGGCCATCGCCGCGTAGCTACATCCGCCTAAGCATCTGATCTACAGCTCTATATCGACATCATCAAAGGGAATAGTTTTATGACTGATAGCTATTTTGGCAACAATGCCGTGGTTACTGAAAAGCTCGTGAACTGGATGCAATGGGCATCAGGTCGCGCAGATGCGAAACGCCATGTCGTGCTACCAATGATTCAAAGGGGATCTGTTTGGGCACCTCATAAGCTGTTGGACTTGTGGGATACCTTGCTTCGCGGAATGCCCTTAGGCGCGATGATGGCTTCTGAGACCGTGGGTGATTCAATCAGAGTTTTAGTGGAGGGGAGCACCCGCCAGGCAGATGCAGGCGATATCGGTCTGATTGACGGGCAGCAGCGCACACTGTCAATGCTGGCAGGGTGGCCGCAAGGACTAATAAATCCCTTGCGGCCCGTCGCCATTTGGGTGGACTTGACCGACACCGCGCAAGGGGAATATCAGTTCCGTCTGTGGGCAACCACAAAGGCACAGCCGTTTGGCTATGCCCGGGCAAGCATGGGTGGTCAACCACTGAGCAAGCTGGAACGCCACAAGTTGCGTTTAGCGAATGAGGTGTGGGGGAAAGTTGATGTACAAGCGCTTTGGAAGCAAGCCGACTTCATGCCATGGGAGGCTAAGTTTGCCGTGCCCCTTACTGAGTTGATTGACAATAAGGCCACCTTGCACGCGTTTTTAGTGGAACGTCGACTTCGTTATAAGGCAGCGTTGGAGGCAGCGTTGGAGGCGAAGGCTTCGAGCACACTCGACCCCGAACATGAGCTTTCCAAGCACTTTGGGAGAAAACTCGCGGCACTTCCGAGCGATGTTGCACTGGCTGAGCGCATTCCAGGTATTGAAGCCGCCCTCAACATGGTGGCTGAATGCGAATTTCCCGTCATTCGCGTGCGCCGGGAGTGCTTTAATGACAAGGCAGTTATTTCGCCCAACGACAATATCGATCCTCCGCTGGCCATCCTTTTCAAGCGTGTCGGCACTGGTGGCGAGCCGCTGAGCAACGCCGACTACGTGTATTCCGTCATCAAACACTACGCCCCCGATGTACACAATACGGTAAATGGGCTTTTGGAAGACGGCAAAATCCGCGCTATTTACACCCCCACCACGCTGGTCATGAGTGCGGCGCGTCTGACGATATTGTCTTTGAAAGCCGAAGACGGCGAAGGGCGAAAGCTCACTGATTCCGCCAAATTGGACAAAGCGACCTTTGCCCGTTTGGTACGCAACCACCCTGAATTTATTGCTAAGTTTCATGCTGACATTAAGCCCGATGGCGTTTTCGCCACCCGCCTAAAGCAGGTACTCAACAGCATAAGTTACAGCACCGACTTCCCAATCGGATTGCCCAAACACGCGTTGTGTCTGGTGCAAATTCCGTTGCTCGAAACGATTTTGGCGTGGCATACACTGCGAACTCCATCAGCGGATGAGTTGGCGCAATCTCGCTTGCCTTTGGTGCGGTTTGTTTTGCAGGGTAATTTGTGTGTCCTGGACTACGCCAAGGCCAGCGAGGTCGCCAACAAAGCGCTGAAAGAGAACCCAGACGCCGCTTCGAAGATTTTTCCTGATCATGCGTTGATGAATGTATTGAGTGCGGGTGAAAAGCCATCGGCTTGCCCACTGCCCAGTCCTTCAACGTTGAGTGCCATCGACGGCCTCACCGAGTCACCCACCGACACCACGGGTTTGCGGGGATGGACACGCTTTGCCGTAAAGGAAGATGCGAATAAGCCTCACGCCGAAATCTACAAGCGCTGGTGGAACCGCAAAGGCGGGCATGTTCACCCGATGCTGCTGTGGCTCCAGCGGGACTATATTTTTGACAAGTTTGAAGAGCAGCCCGCTTTGGCAGGCATGGATGAGGAAACCCCGTTTGACTTCGACCACATTTTACCGAGCGCACAGTGGGCTTACTGGACGGGTGCTGGAGGCGGCGATCGGTTTATCGACTTCCCGCTGAAAGATAAGAACGGCAGCATTCTGGACAAATCTGGTCACTGGAATATCGGCAACAGCATTGGCAACATCCATGTGCTGGAGAGCAGTGCAAACCGTCAGCTTGGGGATACATCGGCGCACGTCAAGCTAACGACGGGAAAGTTTGCTATAAATGCGCAAATTCTGACCCCCAACATGGAGGCGTGGCAAACCGCATCAGGTGACGAAGATAAACCACGCCGATGGGATAAGGAACGCGCGCTGGCATTTCAACGCGCCGTAGAGCAACGCACCTTTGCGCTTTACTCTAAGTTTTATGAAGTATTGAACGGGAAGTTAGCCGCCATATGAATATCGCCGACACCCTCATCAAACAAATCCTTGCCGACGTCATTCCCCCGCGTCGTGAGGATTTTTTACCCTCCGACGAGCCGCCCATTGATGACCTACTCCCACTAGAAGTCTTCATCGACGCGCCTGACATCGAGATTTTCCAACAATGTGAACCCGATAGTGGCGAATGGTCTCCCGATGAGTCGCCCATGTCATTGCTTGGCTCCTACCAATGGATGGCCAGCCCTGGGGTCATCAGCCTGTATCGCGGCAATATCGAGGCCTACTGGAAGTGCCTGCTCAAAATAGGTCACCAGCGCTTTCCGTTTGTGACGGCCGAAGACGCTCGCTATGTCTTAAATCTGGTGGTGCATTCGGTCTATCAGCACGAGCGATTCCATTACGTTTGTGATTTTTCTCGGCGATTGTTCGGTGGCCAGTTTGACCGGTTGCATGAGGAAGCCTTGGCGGTGGCACACACGTGGCAATGGCTGCGCGCGCAGGGCGGCAATACGACTTACGGCCGGTTGCATCCAACGCTGCGGCGGGTGATTGTTCAGGCCCGGTTCGACTATCGCCCGGCGGGTTATCGGGACTGGCGACAGTTTGCTGCCGAGCTGGATTTTCACGCGGCGGTGACGAAGTACCTATACCCAGCCAGTGCACAGACATTTGCAGGCACGAACTTCAACTTCGCCGCCTGGGTGCTGGCTCATGTTCCGGACGATGGCAACCGGGCGTGGGAAGAGAGGATCGTGCCTTGATTTGTGCTGCTGCGTCAGCGCCAAGCAACACCGGGACGATTGCCATGCTGCTAAGCATAAATTGGTTGACCGTAAAGCATTGTGTCGTCAATTCCGTGAATTTCGACAACGGCGCAGTACTGCAGCCCGGTTATCGCTTACGGTCAAAGGACGGGGGAAGGCGGCAGTCGCATAAATTGAATTTTTCAGTTGCTGGATCGATGGTCAACGCTTTGTATCCGCAGCATAGACGGGGCGCCGAATCTGCGCAGCACCCGGCTTCATGGCGGGATGTTGGGCTGCTCTACACGCAGCGGGATCCAGCTTTTCTACCCATTCGCGAAACCTGAGCATTGGGCTGGGGCTCATGACACAGGCAGACAAACCGAACGGATGCCCATATTGGAAGAACATGTGACCAAGCTCGTGTGCCGCACCCGTGCCAGCCAAACGCGCAGCCTCAAGCGGATCATAGGTTTCACCGCGCCGCATTGAGACGATTACCGGATCGTTACTGGTAAACGCAAACGTACTCCACCAAGTCAGCAAGCCGAACGGTGCATCCCGGGCAAAGGAAGTTGTGCCATTTGTGAGGCCACCGCGAAGCGCTGGATGTATATCGACACCTGAATATTCAACGCTCGCGACTAACTGATTGGTAATGATCAGGTCGTGTACCTGCGCGCGTTCCCCCAGCGCATGCCAGAACAACTGCTCGTTGTAAGGCGAGTCGTCTATCACTGGCTTGCCATCGGCTGCCTTCATCTTCGCCAATAGCGCCAGCCCATCGATGTGGGATTTCGCCAGTCGGCGCTTCCATTCGCTCGGATCGGTATCTACCTTCAGGAGTCCGATTTCGCGCGCCGCAAATTCGGCCCAATCCTTCAATGGTGCGACCTGCTCATTGATCGCCAGTTCGTATGCGCTTTCCAGCTTCTGTCGATCAACACCACCCTTCTTGAAATCTACGATGTATTTCTTTCGCCAGGCATGTTTGGAGGCTGGGACAGGATTGAAATAATCGGCGATGGAAAACGTCTCAACCGGTTCGAATTCTATTTCGCGTCCAAGCTGGGTCTTGCTTGCAGCTCGCAGTGCATCAAGGAAAGCGGCAATCTGCGCAGCGGAGAACTGCTCAAGCCGCGGATTTACGACGTGCGCGACAGATAAGGTGATCACGCCATCGTTAAGTTTAGACAAGGGAACCGGTACCATCGACAGAGGAAACACGACGCGTTCACCGCATCCTGCGAGCAATGCCGACATCGCTAATAAGAGTCCGAGAAGGCGAATGCGGAGTGATGGCGCCCAATCGCCAAAGATCTGTCGCTGCAGCCGGGCACCTTGGCGGCAGAGATCGACCATCACGGGTTCTTGTTTGTCTACCAAGGCTACCGATTCCGCCGGCGTCAACAACTGGGTTTTGGCAGTTCCTTGTCGAGGGGAATTGGGGGCAAATTGCATAGGGAGAATTATAATTTGTGACCTTGAGTCGGTGCTGACGACAAATTGGCAAGGGCTGCCAAGGACATTAACCCAACATTCTGCAGGCGCTGGCCGAGTGCGGGGCTGAACCGGCTGTGCCAGGGCCCGTCAAAACCGCCGCGCTGCTAAGGCAGCATGACACAGCCTCCGCAGTCATGCCGGAATACCCGTAGCCAGCACAGTAACTTTGCATGGCATGTTTGGCGCTTCGCTAGGGAGGAGGCTAAAAGACAAATCCACGTGTTCGCCACACTGTTCGCGAATGGATGCTATTGCTTCGCCAACTTCCGCCAGCCTAGAACCCCGCAAGTCGCCTTCGATACTCACCATCACGTTGCTAGCCATCCCGAATCGGGCTTGCCCAAGAGATGGCTGGACGACAGCCTGCGCGAATGCTGCCAATATGCTTTTCATACTGGCCGTGGATGCGGTGGCGCATGCGGACAAGCCCTCCTGCCCGTGCATAAGCCGCATGTCTGCGAAATCAAAGCCGATCCAGCTAGTCTCGGTGACGGGCTTGACGATGCCGCGATACAGATCGATGAAGTTGTCGGTCACGCTGGCGATGACCTCCACCATGGGTACATCATCTTGCGCAGCGCGGGCGAAGACGTGGTTGTCAAGCGGATACAGTGCTGTCACTCCCGGCCGCATCGCCTTGGCTGAGACCAGGGCGAGTGTACGACGTCGTTGACCTTCGAAATCGAAAGGCAGGATGGGTGCACCGACACTAAAAATATCAAGATCACGGGCGACAGCCGCCACCACCGGGGCGATACCGCTGCCAGCGCGACCACCGAGCCCCACCAGAATGAAGACGAGATCAAGATCGGCGATGGCAGCGGCAATGGCGGGCCGGGCAGCCACCGCGAGCGCTGCTGCAGCTTCTGGACTTTCGGCTCGACGTACACTGTCGTGTAGCAAAATTGACGTGTTAGCTCGCGCATGAGTGATCGCTCTTGCCGAGGTATCGATGGCCACAGAGCGCGTCAAATAGGGGAGCTTGCCGACCAGTCTGGGAAGCATGCCGCAGGCAGCGCCACCGATGGCGACGAGTCCAATACGTGGGCGTTCATCGTCCGTGTTGGCATTGGTGTCAGTGCGCCGCTGCGCGGGCGGAGCGTCCAGCATTCGCGCCACCGGTCTGGCAACAGCAAAATCGCTTAAAGGGAATCCGAGTGCGCCCAGCGCACCAAGCGCATGTAGAAAGTCGCGACGGTTCATGATTTGGGCTCATCCCCTGATAGGCAGTTAATGTCTACACAGTATGGTTGGCACCGCGACGAGACGCGCCGCGCTCAAGCATTTCTGCCTGCTCTATTCAACGCGACACATTCTGACGCACCGTAATGTTGAAATGCCGCATCCCTAACCACAAGGAGCGTGGCATGAAACCGCATGACGAAAAAAAATTCTCCTCGAGGCTGCTGCTCGAAAAGATAGGCATTACTTCCCCCTTCGCCGATACATCTCTAGCCCTGCTCGGCGATGACCCGGATATGGAGGGCAATCTGGCTCACTTGCTAAAGGAGCGATACCACCACCTCAAGGAAGTACACCATACCCTAAAGCCCGGCATGATCGTCACCTGGAAACCAGGCCTGAATAATCGCAGATGGCCCGCCCGTGGCATACCGGGCATTGTGGTCGAGATGCTCGCTACACCGATATTCGATACCGATGAAGCGGGGTCAACCTACTTCCGGGAACCGCTCGACATGGTGATCGGCGTTTTCATGGATGCCGGAGAGCATCGAGGCGAGTTCTACGTGTTCCACACCAGTTCCGAACGCTATCAGCCCTGCGCGGAAGAGGAAGCTTAAACCATGAATGCACGCGACTATTCAATCGCTTCAGCGCCAGCGGATACGAACTCCCCTCAGCCACCACTTTCAAGTATCTGGAAGCCGGATTTCACCCGTGTGCCGCCGACTGCCCGACGTGCCGCGCGTTACGCCTTACAACTACTGCAAGCGGAACGTCTCAGCGGTAGCGATGCTGAGTTCGATGTTGATAGAGCATGGAAAATTGTAGAGCCACTCATCGACATGAAGGCGGCGAAAGCTGTTTTCGATGCACTTGAATCGGACGAGGAAAATCCCATCAAACGGCTGAAGGAATCGCAGACTCTCCTTCTCACGCAATTTCAGCCAAGCTTGCTAGAACGTCTTGCGCACGAGGATGGCGAAGCACCGACGCTGCATTGCATCAGCATCCTGGCTGAGACACTCGGGTTGACTGTGACAGAGATCGCGCTGCTTGACTTCCTGGAGAAGCGCCTTTCGGTGAGGGGGTTTCTTGAATTTCTCCGGGAATTTTGTAACCAATCTGAACTGCAAAATTGCAGCAACCTGGTGACCATGTTGAATACCAGTGAGCCAGAAATGCGCAAGGCATTGGCTCGCAAATCCTCGCTGCACGAAATGCAGTTGATCGTCAGGGCGCGACACAGCCTTTTCGACTTGGAAGACTTTGTCGCTCCCAGTGAAGGCTTAGTCGATATCCTCAGTGCTGCGCCAACAACAACGCAAGAATTGGCCGATTTTCTCGTTGAGGTGGCCCCAGCTCCCGTCTTGTCCCTCGACGACTTTCCGCATCTGGCGGCTGCCGGGCGCCGCTTGGTCAGCACTTTGGGTCGCGCAGCACAGAATGGTGTGGTGGGCGTCAATGGCCTGCTGTTTGGCCCACCGGGTACTGGCAAAACAGAGTTCTCCCTGGCTGTGGCGCAAGCTGCCGGGTTGACCCTCTACCGGGTACGCACGGCAGATGATGACGGCGATGGCATGGGGAGGCGGGGTCGTCTGACCGCGTATCTCATTGCCCAGCGCATGCTCAAGAATCGCCGGGACGCACTAATCCTCTTTGACGAGATTGAGGATGTATTTGCGGAAGATAGTGGAGCCGTGGCGCGCTTGCTGATGGGTGGCCGCCAGCCTGCCGGCAAGGAAAAGGGTTGGATGAATCGTTTGCTCGAAGAAAACCGCGTGCCGGCACTTTGGATTACCAACGATATAGATGTCATGGATCCCGCCTTCTTGCGCCGCTTTCTGCTTCCGGTGGAATTCGCGACCCCGCCGCGTTCTGTACGCCGCAACATGGTTGAGCGCCACTTGGGCGATTGTGCGCTGCCTAGCGGGCTGCTTGATGAACTCGCAGCCGATGACAAACTCGCACCGGCGCAATTCGCTGATGCGCGCAAGCTGCTGCGATTGCACGACGCCGACGGCAATGCACTTGAGGCAAAACGCATCGTACGCGAAGGTGTGGGCTCGATCCGTCGTCTGTTGCATGGTTCCGGTTTGCCAATCTTGCGTCGTTCTGCAACTACATTCGATGTTGCCTTGCTCAACCTCTCTGGCGGAATCGCTCCGCAGAACATTGCAGCAGCACTGGAGCGGCGTGGCCGTGGGAGCCTGTGTTTCTACGGGCCGCCCGGCACCGGAAAGACCGAATTTGCTCATGCGCTGGCTGATGCGCTCGACCGCGAATTGGTGGTCAGGCGGTCGTCCGATCTAGTCTCAAAATATGTTGGCGATACCGAGCAGAACATTGCGCGGCTGTTCAACACGCTGGATGCCGAGCGCAGCATTCTGTTCATCGACGAAGTTGACAGCTTTCTGCGTGATCGCCGTCAGGCGAAGCATAGCTGGGAGGTCACAGAGGTCAATGAATTGTTGCAGCAAATGGAACAGTTCCCCGGCATTTTCATTGCCGCGACAAATCTAGTGGAGGGCCTCGATGTTGCCGCGCTTCGCCGCTTCGATTTCAAGCTGCATTTTCGGCCGCTGAGCGTGCCGCAACGTGCTGCGATGTTTGCCCGTGAAGCACTGGGGGACATGAGCAGCGGCGGGACTTTGCCTCCGGTCATCATGAATCGACTTGCCAAGCTCGAACAACTGACGGCCGGCGATTTCGCCAATGTCTGCCGTCAGCGTGATCTGCTGGGCGAGGAACTGGCGCCGGAAGAGTTTCTGCGGCGTTTGGTGCAGGAGTGTCACTGGAAAGCGGCGACAAGTTGAGGTTCAGGCAGGTATCATTTTCAGGTAGTTGGCGGGAAGAACCAGATTTCATGACCGCAGACAAAATGCACACATGCTTCGGGAAGGATTTCAACCATGACAACTGTCAGGCCATTGTTTGAACGAATTGATTCACTTTGCGACGGTATCGAACTGAAGACAAAGACCCTCGTCTCTAATTTTGAGAAACTTTCGGGCGCGCTGAGAGAGGTGGATGCGGCTAGACAGAAAATTCAGCGCGCCTGTGATGGCGACGCTGACAATGTCCCGGTCGCAATTGATGAGGCCACGGAGCTCGAGGCTGGTGCCGTCGATAACCTCACCACGGTCCTTTTGGCTTGTGCGACGGGAGTCGACGACTTCCAAAGCTTTATGGCTCGCGACATTCAGCATGAATTTGGCGAGATTCGAAATATTGCAATTAGAAAGTGATCGACTACGATGCCCGCCAAATCCACTCGCCGCACCCTCGCTCGCCAATGGGAATTGTTGAAGCGGTTGCCCGGTCGCGGGACCGGGAAGACCGCCAGCGATCTGGTGG